>OHRQ01000964.1_pt1 | contig 10458 bp, 10 predicted proteins | sample 1578471 | NCBI WGS metagenome assembly OHRQ01 (sample SAMEA3879602, study PRJEB24766) | human gut metagenome | biome: human-associated habitat; feature: feces | place: USA | collected 1985/1987 | reverse complement strand
CCGCGAGGTCTGCGTTGCCGGCACGGTTGAGGACGGAGTTGACCTTGCGCGCGATATTGCGCAGGAGCAGGACGCAATGGTCTGCGCATTCGGCTCGCTGTATATCTGCGGCCAGATACGCTCATGCTTTGGACTGAGGTGAAAAAATGAGGATAATGGGTATTGATTACGGCGACGCTCGCACGGGGCTTGCCGTTTCGGATGCGATGAACATTCTTGTCGGCGAGGCGTGGACTGTGAACCAATGGGACGCAAACGCTCTGGCAGATGAGATAATAAGGCAGGCCGTCGCACGCGGAGTCGAGCGATTTGTGCTGGGGCTTCCTAAGAACATGGACGGCACAGAAGGTGCAAGAGCGGAAAAATGCCGCGAATTTGCAGCCCTTCTCGCCGGCAAAACCGACATTCCGATCGTCATGTGGGATGAGCGCCGCAGCAGCATAGAAGCTCATGCCATTCTGCACGCAAACGGCAAAAAGGAGAAAAAGCACCGCAAAACCGTCGATGCCGTTGCGGCAAGCCTCATTCTTGAGGGCTACCTCGGGACATTATGAGCATCAAAAAAGGTGCTGCCTCACAATGAGACAGCACCTTTTTGCTATTTCTTCTTTTCCGGCATGACCTCCACATAGTCGGTCACCTGCGCCGTGCCGGGATCATCTACTCTAAACTTGTCAAATGCTATGATACTTACGGCGATGAGCAGCAGATATATAACAACGACCGCAATGAGCACGGCGGCTGCCGTGCGCCATATGCGGCGGCTGCGGCGGTTTTTAACTGCAAGCTGCTCATTTATACGCGCAAGCTGACGGGCGATATCGTCCGGCTCTTTATCGTCGGGGATCGCCGAGCCGAGCAATGTGCTGACCGGGACCTCAAGCACCTCCGCCAGCCTTGTAAGCAGCTCGGCATCCGGCACCGATAAGCCCTTTTCCCATTTTGAAACGGTCTGTCTCACAATATTCAGCCGCGCCGCAAGCTCCTCCTGCGTAAAGCCCTTCTGCTTACGCAGTGTTTTCAGGTTTTCAGAGAACATATCATCTACCTCCTTACGGCTCCAATATAGGCTAAAGCCGCCCGTTGCGCAAGCAATGCAGATTAACAAACGCTCCGGTGCAGAGACCGGAGCTTTAAAACTATCGTTCTTCTCGGAAATATGCAAGTCCGAGCGCGGCAGGCGGCTCGTTCTCGCGCTTTTTGCGCATAGAAACGACAACGAGCACGATGATGGTGACAAGGTACGGGAGTATCTTGTACAGCTCCATCATGTAAAGCTGCGTTCCCGCCGGAATGTAGAGATAAACAATGTACAGTCCGCCGAAAAGTATCGAGGCTATGATCGCGAGGTTCGGTCTCCAGATCGAGAAGATGACCAGCGCGATGGCAAGCCAGCCGCGGTCGCCGAAGGCATCGTTCGACCAGACGCCGCAGGCATAGTCCATGACATAGTACAGGCCGCCGAGGCCGGCGATCATGCTGCCGACGCAGGTTGCGATGTACTTATATTTATTGACGTTTATGCCGGCAGCATCGGCAGTCGCCGGGCTTTCGCCGACGGCGCGCAGATTAAGGCCGACGCGCGTTTTCTTTATCACATAAGCGGTTATAAGCGCAATGATAACGGCGGAATAGGCCAAAAAGCCGTAGCTTAAAAACATCTTGCCGAACCAGCCGAGATTATCGGCAAAGGGCAGCGACTTGCTGAAAACCTTGCTTGTTGCCGAAAGGGCGATCGAGGGTACCTCCGCGTCGGTGAGCTTAATGAGCGAGCCGCCGAAGAAGTTGCCGATGCCAATGCCGAAGGTTGTCATTGCAAGGCCGGTGACGTTCTGATTTGCTCTGAGCGTGACCGTCAGGAAGCAGTACAGAAGTCCCATGAGAAGCGAGCCGAGCAGGCAGGACAGCATGGGTATCGCAACGGCGAGAAAGCTGTTAAGCTCCGCTGCCGACTGTTCATACAAAAATGCGCCGATAACGCCGCAGATGCCGCCGACATACATGATGCCGGGGATACCGAGGTTGAGGTTGCCGGATTTTTCGGTTATGATCTCGCCCGTGCCGCCGAAAAGCAGAGGCACGCCCTGCATTACCGCGCGAGGGAAAAAGGATACTATATCAAACATTTTCCGCTGCCTCCTTTCCTGCCGCCTTGCGGAAGCTGAGCTTGTAGCTTATGAAAAACTCACAGCCGATTATGAAGAACAGGATTATACCCGTAAGGATATCGGAAAACGAGTGGTTAAGGCCGAAGTTTGTGGATATTGCGCTTGCGCCCTTATCAAGGAATGCAAGCAGCATGCTGGCAAAGATCATGATAATTGGGTTAAACTTTGCAAGCCATGATATCATGACCGCCGTGAAGCCACGGCCGCCGGAAAGGCTTGTTGAAAGCGTATGATCAGTGCCGGAAACGAGCAGGAAGCCGACTATGCCACAGATAGCGCCTGACAGGAGCATCGTGCGGATGATGACCTTTTCGACCTTTATGCCGACATAGCGCGCCGTGCGCTCGCTTTCGCCGACAACGGAAAGCTCATAGCCGTGCTTGGAGTAATTGAGGTAAACGTAAACGGCAACCGTCAGCACAAGGATTATTATAACGTTGAGCATATATTTATTGCCGCCGATCTGCGGAAGCCAGCCGATCTGGGTGCTCTGGTTTATAATACCGATCTGACCTGCGCCCTTGGGAACTTCCCATATGATAACGAAGAACGCGACGAGCTGAGTTGCGACGTAGTTCATCATGAGTGTGAACAGCGTTTCGTTAGTGTTCCACTTTGCTTTGAAAAACGCGGGAATGCCGCCCCAGATCGCACCTGCAATGATGCTGGCCACGGCGCTTATGGCGATAAGCAGTCCGTTGGGAACGGTATCTGCAAGGCAGATCATGCACGCGGCCGCCGCAAGGCAGCCTGCAAGGATCTGGCCCTCGCCGCCTATGTTCCAGAACCTCATGCGGAACGCCGGAGTTACGGCAAGCGATACGCCCAGGAGCATTGCGGTATTTTGGGCGAGTATCCAGACCTTACGCTCGCTTCCGAAGGAGCTGTCTATCATGGTTGCGTAGACCTGAATGGGGTTTTCTCCCGTCACGGTCATCGTAACGATCGCGCAGACTATAAGTGCGATCACAACTGCCAGAAGGCGTATGCCCCATGCCTTGTACCACGGCAGAGCGCCGCGCTTAACTATGTGGAACAGAGGCTCTTTGCTGTTATTATTCATCTGCCTTTTCCCCTCCCAGCTTTGTCATCATCATGCCGACCTCACGCTTTTTCGCACCGCGGCCGGGAACTATGCCGCTGACCTTGCCGCCGCACAGAACAAGTATTCTGTCGCACAGCTCAAGAAGCACGTCAAGATCCTCGCCGACGTAGATAACTGCAACGCCCTTCTGCTTCTGGCGGTTTATAAGGTAATATATAGTGTAGGACGAATTGATGTCCAGTCCGCGAACAGCGTAAGCCGTGAGCAGAACGGTCGGTGCGGATGCGATTTCGCGTCCGACAAGCACCTTCTGAACATTGCCGCCGGAGAGGCGGCGCACCGGTGTCGAGATGCTCGGTGTGACGACCTCAAGCTTGCGAGGGCTTTTTCTGTCGATGAAAAAGCTTTTGCCCTTTCTGAATGAGCGCAGCATCATGTTATCGCCGAGGTCCATATTCGCAACAAGACCCATACCGAGTCTGTCCTCAGGAACAAAGGACAAAACGACGCCGAGATCGGCGATTGAAAGCGGATCCTTGCCGAGAAGCTCTTCTCTGCTGCCGTCGTCTTTTATGTAGCTTATGCTGCCGCTCTCGGTCGGCTGAAGGCCGGCAATGGCTTCAAGCAGCTCCTTTTGGCCGCATCCTGAGATACCGGCAATACCGAGTATCTCGCCGCTGTTGGCAGTGAACGAGACATCATCAAGCTTAACGATACCGTCAATACTGCGCACAGTGAGGTTTTTCACCTCAACTCTCAGCTTGGGATCGACAGGGTCGGGACGGTCGATGTTAAGCTCGACAGCGTGTCCGACCATCATGTTAGTCATTTCCTGAGCGTTGGTGTTCTTCGTCGGCATGTCGCCGATAAACTGGCCGTGGCGCAAAACGGCAACGCGGTCGGAAAGATCCTCGACCTCGTGCATCTTGTGGGTGATTATTACTATTGCCTTGCCTGCATCGCGCATATTTCGCAAAACGGCAAAGAGCTTATCCGTCTCCTGCGGAGTGAGGACTGCCGTCGGCTCGTCGAGGATCAGTATATCCGCGCCGCGATAGAGGACCTTTACGATCTCAACAGTCTGCTTCTGCGAAACGCTCATCTCGTATATATGCTGATCGGGGTCCACGTCAAAGCCGTAGGCGTCGCATATCTCACGGATCTTCTTTGCGGCTGCCTTGAGGTCGAGCTTACCCTTACCCTCGAGGCCGAGGATTATATTCTCAGTGGCCGTAAGCACGTCAACGAGCTTGAAGTGCTGATGGATCATGCCGATGCCGAGGTTCAAAGCGTCCTTCGGCGAGCGGATGACGACTTCCTTATCGTCAATGAAAATTTCGCCCTCGTCTGGGAAATAAATACCCGAGAGCATGTTCATCAGGGTGGTCTTTCCCGAGCCGTTCTCGCCCAGAAGCGCAAGTATCTCGCCTCTGTATATATCGAGCCAAATCTTGTCGTTAGCTTTCACCGTGCCGAAGGATTTTGATATATTTCTCATCTTCACGGCGGCGTTTTTGTTATCCATCTCTTCACTCCCCATGTGTAATAAGTGGCAGCACAGGAAAAAGCACGATGCGCTTCATGCTCTTTCCTCTGCAACCGAATAAGTGGCTAAAGGAAGCTCCGTAAATTGCGGAGCTTCCTTTATTAATACATACTTCGTACTTCTTATTTCGTATATCAGCTGCCGAAGTTGGTGTCGAGCAGATTGATGCCGTCGATCATGACGTCGAAGTAAGGAGCGGAGCGGAACTTGGATTCGTAGAACACACCGTTCTCAACGACCTCGGTGTCCTTGGTGTAGTCCTTATCGGTGTCAACGTCGGCCATGTAGCTGTCGAGCTTCTTGCCTTCAACGGTGAAGGTCGCGGTATCGAATACGTTCAGGGAGCCGTCCTCGAGCTTTGCCTTTGCCTCGGCAATTGCCTCTGCGGTGCCGGCGGCGGCGGCCTTCTCGTTTACGTCGGTCAGAACGACGGAGCCGGTCTTGAGGGTGCCGGTCCAGTCGGTGTCGATGGTCTCACCGTTCATGACTGCCTTGATCGCGTACTCGTAGTAAGGAGCCCAGTCGATGCGGGAGGAAACGATAAAGGTGTTCGGGCAAGCGGACTCGGTGCTGCCGTTGTAGGAAACGTTGGGAACGCCTGCGGTCTCGCATGCGGTGGGAGCGCCCATGGAGTCGGCGTGCTGGCTGATGAGCTTGCAGCCCTTCTTGATAAGGGTGTTTGCTGCTTCCTTCTCTGCGGTCTCATCGTACCAGGAACCGGTGAAGGTTACGTCCATGGTGACGGTGGGGCAGACGGAACGTGCGCCGAGGAAGAAAGAGGTGTAACCGGATATGACTTCTGCGTAGGTGAATGCGCCGACATAGCCCATCTTTGCCTCGTCTGCGGTGAAGTCGCCGTTTGCGATCATCTCGTTGAGCTTGAGGCCTGCTGCGATACCAGCGAGGTAGCGGCCTTCGTAGATGGAAGCGAATGCGTTGTGGTAGTTAGCGAGTTTCTCGGTGTGAGCGAGAGTGCCGGTGGAGTGGCAGAACTGGACATTGGGGAATTCCTTAGCTGCCTCTATGATGAAGGGCTCGTGGCCGAAGCTGTCGGCGAAGATGATGTTGCAGCCTTCTTCAGCAAGCTCAGCAGCTGCGTCGTAGCATTTCTGATCTTCGGGGATGTTCTTCTTGAAAACGTACTGGCTCTCGTCGAGGCCGAGGTTCTTGCATGCAGCCTCTGCTGCGTTCATGAAGTTAAGGTCATAGGTGGAGTTCTCATCATGCAGGAATATGAATCCAACCTTGATCTTGGATGCGTCGGCATTGTCGTCGGTTTTCTTGTCGTCGGAATTGTTGCCGCATGCGCACAGTGCAAAGACCATGACCATTGCGAGCAGAAGCGCTGTAATCTTCTTCATCATCTTTCGGTTACCCTCCAAAATAATCTATTATCAAACTCAATTTTGAGTTTTGATACAAAAATATAAAACGCCGGGCACATGGATCTGTGACCGGCGAATAAAATACCAAAGTCAAAGGAAGAACCTCGGCTTTTCCTCTGTATAAAAACTTCGATAGTCCGGTCATTTACGGCGTCCGGGTAGAGACTTCAAATCCATATCATTTGCTATATATCGAAAATATTCTGTTTTGCGCGTCCCTTAACAGGAACATGCTTAGCATATCAACTGCGTCGAAAAAAGTCAAGTCTGGTTTTTAGCCAAGTTTCATATTTTTTCACCGCGTTTTTTGTGCATGTTTATTCCTGGCAGAAAACAATGCTGTCATCGCTCATAGACTCTATGCGTGCAAGTGACTCTATGCGCAGCCCTCTTGCGCGAAGCTTCTCGCCGCCGGGCTGGAAGGCTTTTTCTATCGCTATCGCAGCGCCTACGACCGTCGCCCCTGCCTGCTCGACTATATCGCACAGTCCCTCGAGCGCCGCGCCGTTTGCGAGGAAGTCATCGACTATGAGCACTCTGTCGCCGGGATTGAGATAACGCTTTGAAACGAGCACCTGCTTTGACACCTGATGCGTGAAGGAATACACCGTCGTTGCATACACGTCGTCCGATAGATTTATCGTCTTGCTCTTTTTTGCGAAAACCACGGGGCAGTCAAACACAAGGCCGGTCAAAACCGCCATGCCGATTCCCGAGGCCTCGATCGTGAGGATCTTGTTGACGTCCTCGTTTTCAAAAAGTCTGTGTATCTCCTTGGCCATGTCATAGCTCAGCTTGGGGTCGATCTGATGGTTAAGGAAACTGTCCACCTTCAGGACTCCGCCGGGCTTTACCACGCCGTCACGCTTGATGCGCTCGATAAGCTGCTGCAATTTGACCACCTCATGTATTATTTGAATAACACACATTCTATCCGATATCGACATATTTAGCAAGACGGAATTTTGCAGATTATCACGATTTTCCGCCGCCGTCTTTGTGCATGTGCAACAATTTTTCGCCCGAAACTTCATCATGCGGCGCGGCGCGTTTTCCTTGATATTATTCGGCACGGCTGATAAAATGGAAGATACATTCATTATTCGAATAGGAGATTATCATGGAAGATCTCAAGCAGAGGAAGAAAAACCTTATCATGTTCCCGCTCGGAACCGTCGGCAGGGACATGATCTATTATCTGTTCACAAGCTGCATCATAACATTCGTTCTGTTTACGCGAAACCTCACAAACGCGCAGTTTGGCGCAATAACCGCGATCGTCGTCGCCGCGCGAATATTCGATGCGCTAAACGACCCGATCATGGGCAACATCATTGAGCGCACGCGCACGCGCTGGGGCAAATTCAAGCCCTGGCTCGTCATCGGCATACTCTCGACCTCGGTCGTCGTGTATCTTGCGTTCAACACCGATCTTCAGGGCTGGAGCTTTGTGTGGTTCTTCGGAGTGATCTACTTCATGTATTCGATAACCTACACGATGCACGATATATCCTATTGGGGAATGGTTCCTGCACTCTCGACCGACGCAAACGCACGAAACCAGTTTGCATCGCGCGCAACGCTGTTTGCCGGCATCGGCGGAACGCTTGCGAGCGTTCTCATACCCATGTTCACGGTCGGCGACATGGCCATCGGCGGCAGCACCACCGTTGCCTACGGCAAAATTGCGCTTATAATCTGCATAATCGCTCCGCTGTTTTTGTGCTTCACAATTTTCGGTGTGCGTGAAAACCGTGAATACACCGACGCGCCCCCTATAAGCTTCAAAAAGATCTGGACGACCATCACCGGCAACGATCAGCTGCTTTGGATAAGCCTTATCTTCCTGCTTCAGCAGATAGGCAACGGGCTTATCGTCGGCGGCATAGGCTCGACATATATTTATTTTGATTTCGGATATGAGGGTGGCCTGTTTTCGCTGTTTTCGATCGTCGGAATGTCCGTCACAGCATTTCTGATGATCTTCTATCCGGCAATTTCGCGCCATATTAAACGCAAAAAACTCATGACCATACTCGCATGCATCTCGATGGTCGGCTATGCGCTCATGCTCGTTGCCGGACTCTCCCTGCCCTCAACGATGCTCAAGTTCTGGATTGTAACGATCGGCTACGCGCTTTCAAACTTCGGTCAGTACGGCTACTATCTAATCATGATGATCTCCATCATAAACACGGTCGAATACAACGAATACCGCACCGGCTCGCGTGACGAGGCGATCATTACCTCCCTGCGCCCGTTTTTGACCAAGATGTCCTCGGCGCTTATCGTTCTCGTAACAAATCTCAGCTACATCATCTTCGGCGTTACTAAATACACAAACCGGATATCCGATTTTGAAAACGAGTGCGCACGCAATCTCATATCCGAGCAGGATAAGATCATGGCGATCGACAACGTCATTGCCGGCATCGAGCCGGGAAAGACGCTGGCTCTGCTGCTTTGCATGGTCATTGTCCCCTGCGTACTGATGCTGCTCAGCTACTTCCTGTACAAAAAGCACTACAAACTTGACGAGGATGAGTACGACCGCATTTGCAGCGAGATAGCCGCGCGCAAGGAAGCGAAATGATTAGTATAACAAAGCTTGCGATAAAGCTCGCCTCTCCCCTGCCCGAGCTTGACAGCTTTAACCGCTATCTGTTCATCGGGCCGCACCCTGACGATATTGAGATCGGCGCCGGTGCCACGGCGGCAAAGTTAGCCGAAAGCGGAAAGGCAGTTGCGTTTTTATGCTGCATAGACGGCAGATACGGCTCCGCTTCCGTTCCGCCCGAGGAGCTTATCCCAGTAAGGCAAGCCGAGGCAAAGGCATCGGCCGCAGCCCTCGGCGTGAGCGATGTTCGCTTTCTTCCGTTTTGCGACGGCGGATTTTACGACGCTCGCGAGCTTGTCGGGGCAATTGCCAAGGTCGTGGGCGATTTTAAGCCCGACGTCATATTCTGCCCCGATCCGCAGGTGAAAAGCGAGTGCCACCCCGATCACCTGAACGTCGGCAAAGCCGCATCCGAGATCGCTTACTTTGCCCCGTACGAGGGCATAATGCAAAGGCACGGCGCGGCGGCCGCCCCGGTAAAGGCGATAGCATATTACATGACCGCATCGCCCAACCGATACGTCAAGACCTCGAAAAAGCTTCTTGACCGGCAGCTATCTGCGATATTCAACTGCCACAAGAGCCAGTTTCCCGATGGCAGCAGCGAGGGCAAAGCGATTGCGCTGTACCTCAAGCTGCGCTCGCTTGACTTCGGCGCGCGCAGGCTGTGCCTGCACGCCGAGGGCTTCAGAATGCTCGACACTCTGCGCATGCATTGCCTGCCCGAGGCCGGAAAGTAATACTTTACATGCAAAAAAGCTCCCCGTGTGGGGAGCTTTTTCTACGTTCTTGATTATTCTGCGCAGCTTTCACAATCGTGCAGCTTCTTGCTGAACAGCTCGGGATCGTACGCAATGCCGTTGCGGTCATAGTAATCCTTGACTGCCGCTGCAACAGCTTCCTCTGCAAGGACGGAGCAGTGGATCTTATGTGCGGGCAGACCGTCGAGAGCCTCGACAACGGCCTTATTGGAAAGCTCGAGTGCATCCTCGACCTTCTTGCCCTTGATAAGCTCGGTTGCCATGGAGCTGGTGGCAATTGCGCTGCCGCAGCCGAAGGTGTTGAACTTAACATCGGTGATGATGCCGTCCTTGACCTTGATATACATCTTCATGATGTCGCCGCATTTTGCGTTGCCGACTTCGCCTACGCCGTCTGCATCGTCCATTTTGCCGACATTACGGGGATTCTGAAAATGATCCATTACCTTATCGCTATAAAGTGCCATAACTAAGTTCCTCCTATTATATCACGATGTGTTGTTTATTAAATAAGATGCTTCTTGGTGCCGTTTTCAAGCTCCTCCCACACGGGGGAGATATCGCGCAGATAGGCAACGACCTCGGGAACGACCTTGATGATGTGGTCGATGGTGATCTCCTTCTGGTAGAGCTGCACGTATACCTTCAGTATCTCCTTTGCCAGCGACGTGGTGATCTTGCGGCCGAGGAACGAGGCGTTGGCGACCAGCGACGAGAGCGCGCCTTCGATTTCGCGCACGTTGGCCGAGATGTTGTCGGCCAGATAGGCCACCACGTCGTCCGAAATCTGGGCGCCGAGTTTCTGGGCCTTTACGCGGATGATTTTGAGCTTCGTTTCGTGGTCCGGCGTATTGAGCTGGGCCGAGAGTCCCCATTTGAAACGCGTCAGCAGCCGCTGTTCGATGTCCTTCAGCTCCACGGGCGGCTTGTCCGAAG
>OHRQ01000956.1_pt1 | contig 10498 bp, 9 predicted proteins | sample 1578471 | NCBI WGS metagenome assembly OHRQ01 (sample SAMEA3879602, study PRJEB24766) | human gut metagenome | biome: human-associated habitat; feature: feces | place: USA | collected 1985/1987 | reverse complement strand
AATACACAGTTTATGTTATATCAAAACATATTATATAAACATAAATATTCATCAAAGCGGGCGTCCAATGAACGCCCCTACCGGTTTGCAACATTTACAAAATTTGTTTTAACATACAAATTGTACGATTACTTGCGGGAGAACACGGTTCTCCCCTACAGATTATACACTGCTTTTATTGTATAAAAAGCTATGTGTATAAACATAAAAATTCATCAGTACAGGCGGATAATATCTGCCCAACAGAACGACAACCGCATATCAAAAAGCAAACAACCGCCCACCTTTCGGTGAGCGGTTGTTTTGTGTAGTGTAGTATTAGGAAATTGGGATTAGATTACGATTACTGCTGTCTTTCGCAATAACTTGAAAGGCCTGTGTTAGGATCTGTGTATTTGAGCATATCATTGTCAGCGTCATATGTGTAGTTAAACTGCTGTTCGCCTACTGTCATAACGAGATCTGTACCCTCAAATGTGTAGTTGCCCGAAACAGTCACACCGCTCATTTCGCCTGAGAATGTACCGTCATCTGCAAATGTGTATGTACATTTCAAAGTTTCGGGGTCAACACCGTTTGCTGTTGCGTAGTCATCAATTGAAACGGCTGTACCGTCCGTACCTTCAAGTGCTGTTACAGTCCAAGTACCTACAACGCTTGCCGATGAATCGCCGTCCTTTGAATCAGCGGCGCTGTCATCTGCGCTGTTTGCATTGTCGTCAGCAGTCTGTGATGCCGAACTTTCGTTTTTGCTTGACGAGTCACCGTCATTACCGCAACCTACAAGACCTACTGTACCCACCATACAAATTGCAAGCAATAAAGCTAACTTCTTGATTTTTTTCATAGTTGATTACCTCTTTCCGATATTTTTTACTTTCCGATTTTGATTTACGGAAACACCGCAATTTTCGTGTTTCGCTTTTATCACCTCAATGATAGCCAATGCAACATTTCAACAAATTGGCACAAACATCAATCTTTTGGCAAAAACATATGACAATCGGATATAATATTTTTCAAATTTATGGTATAATCTAAGTGCAGTTAATCATTGCTCCGAATTAAATTATTTCAAAGGAGGCGATATCTTGAAAATTGCAGTTATTGACGACGAAAAGCCTCAGGCAGACATTCTCTACTCAATCTGCAACGCATATTTTGGCGGACACAAGCAAAATGTGCAGATTGATTGTTTTCCTGACGGAATAGCTTTTTTCAATTCATTCAAGGAAAACACCTACAAAATAGCCTTTGTAGATATTTTTATGGAGAAGATGAACGGCATTGCCGTGGCTGAAAAGCTTCGCGAAAAGGACCGTGATATTCTTATTGTATTTGTCACAACAAGCCCCGATTTTATGATGCAGGCATTTTCCGTTCACGCTTTTCATTACATAACAAAACCCTACAAAGCTGAGCAGATTTACAAGGTACTTGATGATGCCTCGTCATATGTATCGGATAATTCAAAATACATTGAAGTTATGTGTGACCGTCGAAACACGCTGATTTCGCTTAAGGAAATTGTTTCTGTTGAATCCGATGCACATTATATCAACATAGGTGTTGTTTCGGGACTTAGATATCGCACACGAATGACCATTGCAGAGTTTCTCAAGCTTGCAGACAATGACACCCGTTTCATACCCGTAAACAGGGGAATCGTGCTGAATGCCGATTACATAAAGGACATTGAAGGCTCTGTATGTGTTACAGGCAACGGTGAAAGATTCCCGATTAAAATTCGTGAAAAAACTCGGATTGAACAGAGTATCCGTGAATATATGTTCAAAAAAATCAGAGAAAACCAGCGGAGGTGAACATGGACGCATTCATAAAATTTCTTCAGGCATTTTTCAGCTTTGTCATAATAATACCGTTAAGTTTATTCTGCCTTTTACCGTTAAAAAATCAATTAAAATACCCGATTTCAAAGATAGTAACGCTCTTTTTGTGTTCATTTATCATACTCGGTTCTCTCTCGTCAATTGTGATGACGGCTTTTGACATTCAGAATTTAAACTTTGTTCTCTTCCCCGACCTGGTGATATTTTTCTTCCTTATTAAAAGCGTTACAAAGGCCGGAACAGCACGCTGTTTGTTTGTTTTTATAAGTGTGTGCTGTTTGATTTCATTCTTTTCTCTGTATGCATATTTTATCAACTCATTTTTTCAGGAAGAAATCTCACGAGGAGTTAACACCTCATATAGCCTGATTCAAATGGGGCTTTCGGTTGCGGCAATGGGAGCGCTTGTTCCGCTCACAAAATATTACGCATGGATGATTGACAACATAAATATCGGCAAGGTGTGGTATTTGTTTTCAATTTTGCCCATTGCACTTATGATGTCAACCATCTATACCATACCGATTTCCTACGCAAATATTCGTGTTGGAAAGGTTTATGCAAAAGGATTCATCATTACAATATTTGAGCTTGCATTGTATCTTATAGTATTCATATTATTCTACATTTTCAGCAAGACTACTATTGAAAAAACAAAGCTTACAGAACGAAACAACATTCTTGAAATTCAGAAAAGTTACACAGAATCGTTGCAGTCGTACATAAAATACACCTCAAAAGCAAGGCATGATTTTAAACATTCAGTTCATGTTATGAGCCGACTTGCAGATGAAGGAAATCTTTCGGCGCTGAAAGACTACATTGCCCAGTATGAAAATTCGCTGACTGTAACAGCACCTGTGCGAATCTGCAAAAGTGACGCACTCAATGCTTTGTTCAATCACTATCGTCAACAGGCGATTGAGAACAATGTTGACATTAACTGGCGGATTGATTTGCCCGACAAATCGAGAATTCTTGATGTTGACCTCTGCAGTATTTTCGGCAACATACTTGAAAACGCAATTGACGGTTGCTGTACCGTAGACGAAGGCAAAAGATATTTTAACCTGACTTCCGAAATAAAAGGCGACTGTTTGTACATTGTTTCAACAAACAACTACGGCAAGCCTTTGGAAATGGACGGCGAAACTTATTCGTCCACAAAGCATCTGGGCAAGGGCATCGGACTTCACTCCATGAAGAGCATAACCGAAGTCTATGACGGAATTTTTGATGCAGGCAACAATAACGGTGAATTTTTCGTTGACATAATGCTTAAATATTAAACTCAAAAAGGGTATGCATCCTCGCATACCCTTCTTTGTTATAAAAGTTCCAAACAAAAAAACACGCTCTGCGTTTTGCAAAGCGTGTTTTGATTTTGTTTTGTTGTTATCAGTTGTTACCGACAACAAGTTTCTGGATTTCTGTGGCATCCACGACATTGATTTCACCGTCATGGTTGTAATCCGCAAGTTCTCTCTGAACATCAGAAAGTGTTGAAATTGAAACAATGTACTTGCTGATTTCAGTTGCGTCAATAACATTGACATGACCGTCAAGGTTTACATCGCCGATCATATACGGAGTATCATTGTTGTTGTCATTGCTCGGCTGTGTAGTTACAGGAGCTGTTGTTGCCTGTACCGTAGTAGGCTGTACTGTTGCAGGCTGTGTAGCCTTGGCTGTTGTCGGCTGAACAGTTGCCTTTGCAGTAGTCGGCTGAACCGTGGCTTTGGCTGTGGTAGGCTGTACAGTAGGTTTTGCTGTTGTTGGCTGTACCGTTGATGAAGAAACAAAAGTACAGAACTCAAGAGCAACCCAACCTGTCTTGCCGTTGTACGAGGTGTAACCCCATGTGTAACCGCCGGCTGTTGAAACCTTTGTTACATTAAGAGTAACATTGTTCGGAACAAATGCTATAGATGAATAGCTTGTACCCGCACCGCTTCTCATTTTGAGATAATCGTCAACATTTGTTTTATATGTACCTGTTGTGTAAGTTACCTTTTTGGTTGTAGCCTGAGTAGTGCTTGTACTGCCGCTGAAATCGCCAAGGTAAATGTAGCCCTGAAAATTCCACCAGCTGTTACCGCCGGCATTCTTGTCGGATGTGCTTGCATAGGAAAGGTAGAAGTTCTGACCGCTCCATGCAGAGTTAGAAAATGTAATCTGACCGTTTTCAACCTTTTCTACAACAGCAACATGACCGCCGCCACCGTTATATGACCAGCAGGCAATTGCGCCGACCTTTGGAGTCTGACCGTACTTGTAGTAGCCGTTAGACTTGTTGTAATCGTACCACTGCTCGGCATTGTTCCATGAAAGCTTTGGCTCAGAGCCGAGAATCTCATAAGCTCTGCCGTAGGCATATGCTGTACAGTTAGGCATGCCGTAATCGTACCTATAAAAAACATTTAAATTACTGTAATAATATTTGTTACTTGAACTCGGGGCAGACAGTCTCGGTGAGAACGATGCCGCACTCGCAATCATCGACATTGAGAAAACCGACACAAACAGCATTACAGCCGTGAGAACTGCCGCAGAAACCTTTTTGCTAAAAACACTTTTTAAAACATTTCGCAAAGAAACACTCCTTTTTTTGAATTCAAAGTGATTGTTACCTATTTGTAACCACTTTATGTACATTCTATCACAAATTGCTCCAAATTCAAAGAGTAGAAATGCTGAAAATAGCCTTTATAATCTATTTTTTTAAGCCATTGTACACAATAATTTTCATTTTATGCATACTTTGCACAAAATTTAACTCACATTCTTTGAAAGACAGTGTTTATTGTACAAGGATAAGGTCTGAGTTTTAAGGTGTAAAGGATTAGATAAACTTAATCATCAGAAACGCTTACGGCGTTAGAATGTTTATATGTTTCATTTATCGTTTTTCTTTACTGTATTGATCGATGAAATCAGCATTCTCCTGATTGTGCCGCACTGATTTTGCAATGGCTTATATACGGTTTCGGATATATATCCTGTTTCAAAAAGAAGTTCCAGCCAATATTCAGTTTCAAAGCACTCTTTTTGTGCTATTTCCAACTTGGAGATAAAATCCTTTTTACCCTGCGCATATTGTGCTTCGTGAATATTTGCACCTATACTTGTTCCCGAACGCAAAAGTTGATTAGTTAAAACCGATTCTCTTGCATTTGCTTTGATATCACGACACATATATACAATCTGTTTTGCAAATTCTTTTGATTTATTCCGTAAAATACTTTCAGACACAATCATCACCCAAAATACAATATATCACAAAGCCGAATGTCTGTAAAGTTATCGGTGATATGCCTCGTTTAACTCGGCGTGATATAAATGTGTTATCGCTCGCTTTCGCTCTCGGTGATATTATATTCGCTTTAAAACTGCCGCAGGCAATATCACTCGGTATGACCGAATATCACTGCACGGCAATATCACTCGCCGACAGGCGAATATAACTGAAAAACGCACTTGTTTACACAAGTGCGTTTTTCTTGGCGCGCCGGAAGAGACTCGAACTCCCGACCTTCTGATTCGTAGTCAGACACTCTATCCAGCTGAGCTACCGGCGCATATGCGGCTTTTTATCAGCCGCAATTAGTATGATATCACAACTCGGTGCAAAAATCAAGTGTTTTTTGTATTTTTTCCGAAATTAATCTTTTGTATCAAAAAAAGTGAAAAATGCTCTGTATGCCATATAAACATCTGTCTTGGAAACAATTTCAAACGGAGCATGCATTGAAAGCACGGGAACGCCGAGATCAACAACATCGACATTCATATTGGCAACATACTTTGCGATTGTTCCGCCGCCGCCGCCGTCAACCTTGCCGAGCTCACCGACCTGCCAGAGAATATCGTTATTCTCAAGCATAGCTCTGATTTTTCCCATATATTCGGCAGACGCATCTGATGTGTCATACTTTCCGCCGTGACCTGTGTATTTTGAAATAATTACACCGTTGTTAATGTATGAGCAGTTGTTAGCCTCATATGCAGACGCATAAGTCGGATCAAATGCGGCATTTACATCGGCAGAAAGACAGGTGCTTTTTGAAAGGACACGGTAGCCGTCAACACCGTCCTGCTTTGCAAGGTCATAGATGAAGAAACGGAGGAAGTCGCTCTGCATACCTGTGTTGCCGTCACTGCCTGTTTCTTCTTTGTCTGTAAGATATGTGATACAAGTCTGCTCGGGCATTTCAACATCAAGAGCCGCCATAACAGCCGGATAAGCACAAACCTTATCATCATGACCGTAACCGCCGATCATGCTTCTGTCAAAACCGATATCTCTTGACTTAAAAGACGGGATAAGGCAGAGCTCAGCCGAAAGGAAGTCACCCTCGCAGATACCGTACTTCTCATTGAGTACAGCCATTACATTGAGCTTTACAAGGTCTTTTTCGTCGCTGTCTGCATCATATGGACGAGAGCCGAGGATAACATTGAGGTTTTCGCCCTCAATTGCCTTTGCCATTGGCTTTGATGCCTGCTCCCTTGCAAGGTGCGGAAGAAGGTCTGTAATGCAGAAACAGCTTTCGTTCTCATCATCGCCCCAGCAGATGTCAACTCTTGTACCGTCAAGCTTTACAACCGAACCGTGAAGTGAAAGCGGAATTGTTGTCCACTGATATTTTTTAAGACCGCCGTAGTAATGAGTCTTAAAGAACGCAAGATTGTTTGCCTCAAAAAGAGGATTCGGTTTGAGGTCAACTCTCGGGGAATCAATATGAGCGATTGCAAGCCTTGCACCGTTCTTAACACCGTTTTTACCGATTACGGCAAGAGCAACAGCCTTGTCACGGTTTACATAATAAAGCCTGTCACCGGCCTTATATTCTTTGTCCTGTTCATACTCTGCAAAACCTGCTTTTTTGGCAAGCTCAACAGTATAGCGAACAGCCTCACGCTCAACGGGTGAGTTATCAAGAAACTTTTTGTAACCATCGCAAAAGCTGTCTGCCTTTTTAATTTCTTCCTCCGAAAGAGCCTTAACGCCCTTCGGTTCGGTCATCGTAATTTTTTCCTTTAATAAAGTTGTCTTTGACTTTTCTTCAGCCATAATAACCGTCCTTTCTGTGCCGTAAAACACGGCAAAACCATTTTATTTTGAAATCCGCCGCCAAAGGCATCGGAACATCTCTGCACTTAATTAGATTGTGAATAATAAAGTTTTATATACATTTCCTTGGCACTTTCAACCTTGTCAACATAATTCTCTGTTTCGGGATACGGAATGGAATCAAGATTTTTTCCGTCCGAACTGTAATTAGTATCGTTGAGCCAGTCGCTTACAACAAAGCCGGCATTATATGCGGCAATTGCCGAGCGTTCCGTGCCGTAATAATCGTAAAAATATTTTAAAAGATAACTTCCGTAATCAATACAAATTTCCGGATCAAACAGGTCATCCTCGGTGTACTGTCCCGCACAACCTCTTTGCTCCTGCAGCCACTCAAAGGACGATGGCATCATCTGCATAACACCCTTTGCTCCGACTCCCGATTCGGCTTTCGGATCAAAGCCGCTTTCCGTGTGGATTACGGCATATATCAACGCAGGATCAAGGTCATAATCCTTGGCTGCTTTTTCAACATATGTGCTGTAGGTGCGTGGATAATTCATCTCATCAAGCTTTTTCTTTGTGTCCTCGTAAAAGACCGAAACAAACACAAATACTGCCGCCGCAAGAATTGCAAGCACAATTATCCATGCCAAAATCGCCTTTCCTGCACTTTTTTTCTTTTTATATCGCCTTGATTGGGGCATCCTATCACCTCATCAGGTTGTTAATAGCCTCTGCCGCCTTTTGTGTGGCAAGCTCGACTTGCTCTATAGAAAAATTGTTTTCAATGACAATGTCGCTGTGACTTCTGAAAAATTCCTCGTCAAGCTGTGCAGACATTCTTAGCTCTGCACGGGAAATGTCAATGTTATCCCTTTTGCAGATTCGCTCAAGCCTTATTTCCTTTTTTGCGGTAACGCTTACAATAAGGTCGCAAAACACATCGGCACCGCTTTCAAAAAGCTGAGGAGCGTCATAAATCACAACGCTTTTGCCGTCTGTCTGAGCCTGTTTCGCCATCTGCATAAATTCATATGTAACAAACGGATGAACAATTGAATTGAGCAAATGTGTGTTTTCTTTGCTTGAAAATGCCCTTTTGGCAAGCAACGGTCTGTCAATGTTGCCGTCAGAAAGGATAATATCCTGACCGAAAACACCCGAAACAGCCTTTAAGCATACGGAATCGGGAGTGTAAAGATTTTTTACAATCTCGTCAGCATTTATAACGCACATTCCGTTTTTGGCAAAATATGCCGAAACCGTGCTTTTTCCCGCACCGCTCTGTCCCGTAAGACCGACAATTTTAATTCTGTTCAAGGTTAATCACCTCAAAGCCTGCCGCTCTTATAAGTCGGTTGTAAACAGCCATTCCGACGCCGTTCGTTTTTGGCAGTCTTGAATATACAACCTTAATGCTGTCGTCCTCATCAATTCTGCGAAGCTCGTCAAAAAGCGTGTGAGCCTGTCTTGTATAGTCGTTTCGTTTTCCGAGAGAGAAAACAGGAGTTTTCAAAAGCGGAATATCCTCGTCGCAACAGAGTGCCGCAACTCCCTTTGCCGCCTTTTTGTTTACATAATCAATATATTGCTCATCGTTGCAATTAAGAAGTATTACTCTCGCCCTTGGCGCATAGTGCTTGTACTTCATACCGGGGCTTGCAACCTTTACATTGTCTGCAAGTTTGTGCAAAACCGCATCATCAACTTCAACCTTGCCGAGAACGCTTTCAAGCATTTCAACCGTAATTCCGCCCGGGCGAAGTACCCTCGGAACATCTCCCGCAAGAGTGATTACCGTGCTTTCAAGACCTACCTCACTTGCACCGCCGTCAAGAACAGCGTCGATTTTGCCGTCCATATCGTTCATAACATGCTGTGCGGTTGTCGGACTGGGTGAGCCCGAAATATTTGCCGAAGGTGCGGCAAGAACCGTACCCGATTCACGGATAATCGCCTGTGCGGTTTTGTGGCTCGGAAAACGGATTGCAACCGTGTCAAGTCCTGCCGAAACTTCATTCGGAATAACATCCGACTTCTCCATAATCATTGTGAGTGGTCCAGGCCAGAACGCATCGGCAAGTTTTTTTGCCGTGTCGGGAATCTTCGTCACAAGGTTAAGTCTTTCAATATCGGAAAAATCGCAGATGTGGACAATCAGCGGATTATCCCCGGGTCTGCCCTTTGCTTTAAAAATCTTCTTTACGGCCTCGGGGTTGAGTGCGTCAGCCGCAAGTCCGTAAACTGTTTCGGTCGGGATTCCTACAACACCGCCGTTTTTAAGCAGCTCTGCTGCGGTTTTTATATCTTCCTCTGTATTTTTTAACAACAATGTTTTCACAATTATCACCGGATTATTTTTCCATACTTTCTTTGAGCTTTTCGGCTCTGTCAGCAGCAACAAGTGCGTCAATCACTTCGTCAAGGTTGCCGTTGAGAATTTCTTCAAGCTTGTAGAGAGTAAGACCGATTCTGTGGTCGGTTACTCTGCCCTGCGGATAGTTATATGTGCGGATTCGCTCACTGCGGTCGCCCGTACCTACCTGCATTTTTCTGTTTTCGGCAATTTCACTCGTCTGTTTGTCCTGTTTTTCCTTGAGAAGCCGGCTTTTGAGAACTTTAAGAGCCTTGTCCTTGTTCTTGTACTGACTTCTCTCGTCCTGGCACTCAACTACCATACCTGTGGGCAAGTGAGTGATTCGGATTGCGGAACTTGTTTTGTTGATATGCTGACCGCCTGCGCCGCTTGAACGGAAGGTGTCAATTTTGAGGTCATTCGGATCAATTTCAAGCTCAACATCTTCTGCCTCGGGCAAAACCGCAACGGTTGTTGTCGATGTATGAACTCTGCCCTGACTTTCGGTTTCGGGTACTCGCTGAACACGGTGAACACCGCTTTCGTACTTAAAGCGTGAGTATGCACCCTCGCCCTCAATCATAAAGGAAATTTCCTTGTAACCGCCGATTTCGGTTTCATTGGCATTGATAATCTCGATTTTAAAGCCCTTTTTTTCGGCATACATCGAGTACATTCTGAACAGAACCGCACTAAACAGAGCCGATTCCTCACCGCCTGCACCGCCACGGATTTCAACGATAACATTCCGTTCATCGTTCGGATCCTTCGGCAAAAGCAGAATTTTCAAATCTTCCGCAAGATTTTTGATATTATTCTTAGCCTCGTCAAGCTCGATCTGAGCAAGCTCTTTAAGCTCTTTGTCGCTTGTTTCCTCAAGAATTTCAAGGCTGTCTTTTTCGGTCTGAACAGCCTCTTTGTATTTACGGTAGGTCAAAACGATTTCCTCAATCGACTTGATTTCCTTCATAATTTTCTGATATTCCTCGGGATTGCCCGCTACTGACGGCTGGTAGAGCCTTTCGGAAAGCTCGGAGTACCTTTTGTCAAATATTTCGATTTTTTCAAACATATATATCCTACTCCGTCAAAATTTTTTTAATATTTTTTTCAATCTTTGCACGGGGCGCCATAACCTCTCTGCCGCATTTTTCGCATTTTATCTTAAAATCCATTCCCACACGCAGAATTTCAAAGGTTTTGCAACCACATGGG
>OHRQ01000945.1_pt1 | contig 10559 bp, 13 predicted proteins | sample 1578471 | NCBI WGS metagenome assembly OHRQ01 (sample SAMEA3879602, study PRJEB24766) | human gut metagenome | biome: human-associated habitat; feature: feces | place: USA | collected 1985/1987 | reverse complement strand
ACGCCCGCCCCGCCTGTATTGTGCTGCCTCTGCGTCACAGGGACGCGGGGAACTTAGTGCTCGTTGGCGTACTGAGTTGCCCAGCCCTCCACGAAGGCGGTCTTGACATCGTCCCAGCTGCCGTTGCCGGTGGTGTACTTGCTCAGAGCGTCCACGACGGCGGCGCGCCAATCGTCAACAGCGGGAGTCCAGTTGAAGGCCCAGGTGACGGTGTAGTTGCCGTTGGCAACATACTCGTTGGCCAGAGCGCTGAACGGATTGGAGGGAGCCTTGGAGGCCTGGAACGGGCAGGCGCCGAACTGCTCAGCCATCATGGCAGTGCCTTCCTCGGAGGTAACGACCCAGTTCAGGAAGTCCAGAGTGGCCTTGATGTCCTCCTCGGAGGCGTTCTTGTTGACAGCCCAGCAGTTCTCAGTGCCGCAGCACAGACCGGCCTTGTCCTCGCCGTCCACACCGCAGTAGATGGGGATCATGGCCAGATCATCGGGGTTCATGGCGAACTTGTCAGCAGCGGTCAGGCTGCTGAACTCCCAGGTGCCGTTCTGATAGAACACGGCCTTGCCTTCGCCGAACTCAGCCTCAGCCTGATCGCCGGTAGCGGTCAGCAGGGCAGCGCCGGTGGTGGCGGAATCAGTGGTATACAGATCCCAGATGGCCTTGTAGTTGTCCAGATAAGTACCCTTGATGGTGGCGGGCTGAGCGGTGACGTTGTCATCGCGGAACTCGTAGTACAGGGGCATGTTGGCCAGATGGCCGGAGAAGCGCCAGGAGGAAGAGCCGTCCAGGCCGGCGGAGGTGAAGGCATCGAAGCCCAGCTCGGAAGCACGGGCATGGATGTCATCGGCAACGGCCTTCAGGGACTCGAAGTTGGTGATCTCGTCCAGGGAGTGGCCGGCCTTCTCCAGCAGAGCCTTGTTGACAATGATGCCGAAGGCCTCATAGCAGTAACCGATGGACACGGTCTCGCCATCGGCGTTCTTCAGATCGAAGTCATGGGTGGTCATCTGGTTGTACACGTCGGTGCCTTCCAGATTGTAGCAGAACTCACCGTAGCTGTTGACAGCGCCCAGGTTGCCCACCTGGAACATGGTGGGAGCGGTGTCCTTATCCATCTCGGCGGTCAGGGTGGTGTCGTACTGGCCGGAAGCGGCGGTGACGACCTTGACGGGCACGCCGGTCTCCGCGGTGTAAGCGGCGGCCAGGGTCTGCCAGGCGGCATCGGACTCGGGCTTAAAGTTCAGATAGTACACACTGCCGGTGGCAGTGGTATCGCCGTCGCCATCACCAGTGTTGGCATCGGGCTGCTTCTGCTCACCGCAGGCTACCAGGGACAGAGCCATCACAAGAGCCAGAAGCATGCAAAGAAACTTCTTCATGTTTGATTACTCCTTCAAAAAAATTATTTTCACGCCGTTTCCGGCACAAAAACCGCATCAAATATCCTGTACGGAGCCGCCCTGCCGCAGCTGGGTAGGCAGCACCTCGCAGCAGTGGGCACCGTGGCCATGGATAAGACCCAGCAGGATCTGGGCGCTGCGCCGTCCCATCTCCTCCATGGGCTGGCACAGGGTGGTCAGCGGCGGCTCGATGTAGGCGGACAACTCCAGCCCATCGATGGCAATGACGGAGCAGTCCTGCGGCACGGCGCGTCCCTCGTCCCGCAGGGCCCGCATGGCGCCGATGGCCATGGAGTCGGCTATGGCAAACAGCGCCGTGAATTCCGCACCCTGCCGCAGCTTTTCGCAGACGGCGTCGTAGGCGTCCCGGATGTCAAAGCTGCCGGCGCACATCACCAGTTCAGGGTCCAGGGGGATGCCGTGGGCGGCCAGGGCCTTGCAGTAGCCCTGATACCGCAGCTGGCTGATGGACTGGTCGTCCGGCCGGCAGATCAGCGCCGCAATGCGGCGGTGCCCGTGGCCGTAGAGGTGATCCACAGCCTGCTGGGCCGCTTCCTCATCGGCGATGGACACGGCGGAGTACTCGCCGATGCGCAGGGTACCGTATTGATTGGAGTAGGAGCAGCACACATAGGGCACGTTCAGCATAGCCAGATCCTCGGGGGAGTAATCCAGCCGCCCGCCCAGAAAAATGATGCCCCGCAGCCGCTTTTCCCGCTCCATGATGGCGGCGCGCTGTACCTCATCGCCGCAGGAGGGGATCTGCTGCATCACCAGAGAAAAGCCGGCGTCGGTGACGGTCTTTTCAATGGCCTGAATGATGTCCGTGTAGAACGGATTGGAAACGCCGCGGACCACCAGTCCGATGGACTCGGATTTGGTCCGGACCAGGTCCCGGGCGCTGTTATTGGGAATGTAATTGCTGTCCATGATGGCGGCCCGGACCTTCCGGCGCACCTCATCGCTGACGTCCGGACGGTCATTGAGCACGCGGGATACGGTGCTGACGCTGACGCTGCACTGTTTAGCGATGTCCTTGATCGTCATGCCGATGGTCCTTCCTGTCGTACTGTGGCAAAAAGCGGTGTTTTCGGTAACCTTCCCGGAAACGTTACCGCTTCGATATTGCCATCTTAGCGGCTTTGCTCGTGAAAGTCAATCGTTTTTTGTATTTTTGACGAAACGCACATAGAAAATGCGTCTTTTCTTGTGAAAATCACGAGAGGCGCGCCGCGCGGCACGCCTCCTGAACGTATCTGCTATTGTGTACTGCCCAATTCTTCCAGCAGGCTTGCCAGCTGACTCTCGCCCAGTACGCGGACGCCGTGCCGCCGCAGCAGTGCCGCCGCCGTGCCCCAGCCCTCCGTCACCGTACCGGTGAATGTGCCGTCGTAGATAGCCCCGCGCTCCGGCGTCCACAGCACGCCCTCGTCCGGCGTTCCCGTGCAGCCGTACAGCTCCAATATCCGGTACACGCACCCGTCGAAGTCCACCGCCCACCAGCCGCAGGAAAAGGGCTTGGCGTACCCGAAGTCGTAGCTTCTGTACACGTTCCACTCCCGTGGGATGTCAAAGGGCCGGATCACGTGCGTCCACCGCCGGTCCGCGTAGTGCGCCGGGTCGTCCGTGAACTCCTGGAACACCTGTCCCGCCAGCACGTCCCACCGCCCCTCCAGCCACGCCGCCCGCAGCTTCGGCGGCAGCGCCTCCAGCTGCCGTATATACTCCGGCTGCCGCGCCAGCAGCGCCGCGTTGTCCGTGACCCGCGCCGGAATAAAGGCGTAGTCCTCCGGCTGCTCTCCGCCCTCGAACCGCCTGTCGATGAACAGCCGCTTGATATACCCGTGCCCCGGCCCGCCCGGATTGCACGTATAGTAGATGCGCTTGGGGAAGTCGTTGACCCCTCGGACGCAGGCGGCGATCTGCCGCATCCACTGTTCCTTCAGCTGCGTGGCCTCGTCCAGAAAGATGACGTCGTACTCCGCGCCCTGGTACCGGTCCAGATCGCGGTCGCACCCGCAGTAGCCGAACTGCAATACGCTTCCGTTGCAGAACCGGAACTGCCGTTCCCCCGCCCGATATTCCGCCACATCTGCCAGCTCCTGCCGCAGAAACGCCAGATGGTTGGCCTCCAGCTCCGCCAGACTTCGCCGCACCAGCAGGATACGTATCCCCGCGTACCGCAGCGCCAGCAGCTTGGCCTTGCACCGCACCGCCCAGCTCTTGCCGCCGCCTCTGGCCCCGCCGAAGGCCACATATTTCTTCTCGCAGGCCAGGAATTCCCGCTGCCGCGGGTTGGGCGTCCCCAGCGTCATGACCTCCGCCCTCATTGGCTCAGCTCCTCCGCCTCGCCGGACAGCACCACCCGCACCGTGCCTCCGCTCTTTTTCTCCGGCGGCTTCGGGGGCTCCAGCGACTTCCCCAGCCCCACCAGCGCCTGCAAAAGTCCCGCCAGCTCCTTGATCTCCCTGACGTCCGCCTCGCCCATATCCATCCGCTCTGCGGCGGACGCGGCAGCGCGGTTCAGCTGCCGCGCCACATTGGCCAGACATGTCTGTGTCTCCATCCGCTTCGTTCGGCTCCAGCGCCGCTGGCCGTACCAGTCCTCGTCCTGCGCGTGCCGGCTGACGGCCCGCTCCGTCACGCCGTACAGCTTCCCCAGCGCACGGAAGCTGATGCCGCCCGCCTCGTATCTCTCCCGCATCTCCTCCCACGGGATACCCTTCTTCCTGCCTATCTCTCCTCTCCTCCTCTCACCTCGTACACCGCCAGGATCTGGGCGGCGAAATCCGCCAGGCACTTCCGGCACACGTTCTCACCGGCCACGCGGTAGTAGCGATCGCCCCGCCGGATCTCCCCGCCGCACAGATCGCATTCCGTCCATACGCCGCGCTCCTGCTCTTTGTCTCTGCACATATGTACACCTCCCCTTCACCTCTCCCCCGCCGCGCCCCCCTCCGGTTGCCCTTTTCCGTCCACATCAGGAAATTATTTTTTCTTTTCTCTCAACTCCGTTCCCTCCATCATCCCCCTCTCATCCCGCATTTGTCCCACCGCCGTTCCGGTCATGCACCTCGTAGGGGCTGGGGTCTGTCCCTCTGTTTGCCCTGCCGTGGCCCCGTTCTCGCACCCCGTAGGGGCCGGCGTCCTCGACGGCCCGCATCGTTTTTCTTTCATGCCTACGGCGGGGATATTTCGCGCTCCGGCGCGACATCCTTTTGCCCACGGCGGCCCGCTAATTTTTCTCTTTTATGCCTCCGGCGGCCATATTTCTTTCAACAGCGAAAGAAATATGGAAAAGAACGCCGCCAAAAACCATCGGTTTTTGGCGGCGTTTTTGCCCGCTTTTGCCGCTGTTGGCAAAAGCGGGGCGCTCCGGAGAGCGAAATATCCCCGCGCCCGAGGGCGCGGAACCCTCTCTGCCGGAGGCCCGCAGGCGCGGCCCCCCTCACTCCTCGTTATACCCCTGGCTGCGGATAAAATTCACATTGCCCCGCCAGTTTGCCTTGACCTTTACCCACGTCTCCATATACACCTTGGTACCCATGAACTTCTCGATGTCCCGCCGCGCCAGGGAGCTGATGCGCTTGAGCATCTCGCCGCCCTTGCCGATGATAATGCCCTTGTGGCTGGCCTTCTCACAGTAGATGGTCACGTCCAGGTCGATGATGCCGCTGTCCTCCCGTTCGGAGAACTTCGTCACCTCCACCGCCGTGCCGTGGGGGATCTCCTTGTCAAGGCAGCGCAGCATCTTCTCCCGGACGATCTCCGCGCACACCTGGCTGTCCGCCTGATCGGTGGTCATGCCATCGGGGAACAGCTGGGGTCCCTCCTGTGCGTACTTGGCCAGCTGGGCCATCAGGTCATCCAGCCCGTCCCCTGTCCGTGCGGAGATGGGGATGATGGCGTCGAAGCCGTCATACGCCTCACTGTACGCCGCGATAACCTCCAGCAGCGCCTCCTTCTTCTCCACCGTGTCGATCTTGTTGATACACAGCACGCAGGGCAGATGCTCCTCCTGAATACGCTGGAGCAGCACCCGCTCCGGCTCTCCCACATGGGCGATGGGCTCCACCAGCAGCAGCGCGCACTCCACGTCGCTCAGGCTCTCCCGCACCACCTTCACCATGTAGTCGCCCAGACGGCTGCGGGGCTTGTGCAGGCCCGGGGTGTCCAGCAGCACGTACTGGGTGCCGTCCCGGTTCACCACGCCGTAAATGCGGTTGCGGGTGGTCTGGGGCTTGTCCGACACGATGGCGATCTTCTCGCCCACCAGCGCGTTGGTCAGACTGGACTTGCCCACATTGGGCCGTCCGCATACGGTGATCATCGCCGTTTTCGTAATTTTTTCCATCAGGTGATCCTCAACTTTCTTTCATTTGAGCATTTTTGTATATTCATTTCCGTTCCAGACCCAGGACGGCCATGACGGCCTCCTCCCGCGCCCGCATCCGCGCCTTTTGCGGTCCCTCGTCCATGTGGTCGTAGCCCAGCAGGTGCAGCACCGAGTGTACCGCCAGGTACGCCAGCTCCCGCCGGTTGCTGTGGCCGTACTCCTTGGCCTGCGCCTTCACCCGCTCCAGCGAGATGGCCATGTCGCCCAGCGGCACGAAGCCGGTGGCCACGTCCGCGTCCTCCTCCGCGGGCAGTTCGCCCTCCGCCAGCTCCAGCGCCGGAAAACTCAGCACATCTGTGGGCCTGTCCACCTGCCGCATCTCGCGGTTCAATTCCTGTATGCCCGCATCGCCGGTGACATATACGTCCACCTCGCAGGGCACGTTCACGCCCTGCTCCGTCAGGGCCGTGCGGATGACCTTCCTCAGGAAGCTCTTTGTGCCGTCGCTGACCCCCGGCACGTCCGCCGTCACAGGGATATAGTGTCGTTTCATTTCTTTTTCTCCTCAAATTTCGCGTAAGCCTCGATGATACGCTGCACCATGACGTGGCGCACCACGTCCTCCTTGGTGAGCTTGCAGATGGCCACGCCCTCCACATCCCGCAGCACCTTCATGGCCTCCTTCAGGCCGCTGATCTTGTCGGCGGGCAGGTCGATCTGGGTCACGTCGCCGGTGATGACCACCTTGGAGCCAAAGCCCATACGGGTCAGGAACATTTTCATCTGCTCGCGGCTGGTGTTCTGGGCCTCGTCCAGAATGATAAAGCTGTCGTCCAGCGTCCGGCCGCGCATATAGGCCAGCGGCGCCACCTCGATGTTGCCCCGCTCCAGATATTTCTGATACGTCTCCGCGCCCAGCATGTCAAACAGCGCGTCGTACAGCGGCCGCAGGTAGGGATCTACCTTGCTCTGTAAATCGCCGGGCAGAAAACCCAGCCGCTCGCCGGCCTCCACGGCGGGCCGCGTCAGGATGATGCGGTTCACCTGCTTGTCCCGGAAGGCGGCCACCGCCGCCGCCACCGCCAGATACGTCTTTCCTGTACCGGCGGGGCCCACGCCGATGGTGACGGTCTGCTTCAGAATCGCGTTGACGTACTCCTTCTGGCCGATGGTCTTGGGCTTCACGGGGCGGCCCTTGCTGGTGATGCAGATGACGTCCTGCGTCAGCTCGCTGATGCGCTCGGACTGACCGGACCGTACCAGCCCGATGACGTAGCGCACATGCTGGTCAGAGATGCTCTCGCCCTTGTTGGACAGCGTCAGCAGCGCCTGCACCGCCTTCACCGCCAGCATCACATTCTCCGGTTCGCCGGAAACCACGAGCTCTCCGCCCCGGTTCACCACCTGTACCTGAAATTCCGTCTCCAACAGGCGGATGTTCTCATCGAAGGAGCCAAACAGGTTGATGGCCTCCTCCATCCGTTCAATGCCGATGCGTTGTTCCATAGTTGGGTCTTTGCCTCCCTGTATCCTGTGTATTTCCGATACCGCCGTTATTCGGCCCCATCGGTCGATAGCGGCGATGATACGCCGATCTGTTCCTCACACTCCGCGCGGAGCGTCACCACCAGCCATTTCCCCTGCCGTGCGGCGTCAAAGCTGTGCCGCAGCAGCTGACCCTCGCCGGCATCCAGCATGGCCTGCAATTGCCGCAGCAGCTGCTCCTGCCCCTCGGCCCGGGCCTCCGCCTCCGGCCGCTCTGTCTCCGCCGCGGCATAGCGCACCGTGCGCTCCACCGCCAGCGTCGCCGGCAGTGTCAGCCCAAAGGGCAGCCGTGCCTGATGATACACGGTCATTTTATCACAATCGGGGCCGGTCATGCTACCCTTTCCGTAGATTTTTATACGCTTTCTTCCCACGTCCAGCGCCAATCGGGTGACAGCTCCCGTCTCCCGTTCCTTTTCCTGCACCGTCAGGGGTACGGACACGGACATCTCGTACCATGTCCGCGCCCACACCTGCCCCAGCCCGTGGAGCAGCCGGTAGCCCCGCCGGTCGGAGTCCACCACGCCGGAGATCAGCACCTGTCCCGCCGTAACGGTGGTACCCGCCAGCACCTGGGCCTGGCCGTCCAGCGCCTGCACCTTTGTCACCAGCCCGTCCCGTGCCGCCACCACGTTGGTCTTTTCCCCATCGGTGTAGAGGTGCGGCGGCCGCTGCCGCTCCACCACCTGTACATGGGCGGTGCAGCCGCGTATGTTCACCGTCAGCCACACCACGTCCGGCAGGTCCGTCAGCGCGTGGTTCCGCAGGTCCTCCTGGTCGATGCGGCTGCGGCTGCCCAGCGTCACACCGTACTTTTCCAGCGTCCGCAGAATGGTCTCCGTGGGCACGGTGTCGTTGCCCGTCACCTGAAAGTCCCAGATGTGGGTGCTGCCCAGCACAGATGCCGCCAGCAGCAGTCCCGCTGCGGCCCACAGCACGTAGCGCCGCCGGTACTGCCGCCACACCTCCGGCGCACCCTGCCGCCGCAGCACCGTCACCGCCGCGTCCGTCTGGGCCAGCGCCGCCTGCAGCCGCGGCAGCGCGGCTCTGCTGGTAACAGCCCGCAGCCGGATCTCCGACAGCCACTCCAGCTCCCAGAACGGGATGTTGTGGGCGGCGCAGAGGTTCAGCACCCGCTCCGGCGCGGCGCTCTCCACCTCCACCGTTACCTGCCCCCGCAGGTAATTCAGCACTTTCCGATACATGGCCGCTCCTTACTCCACCAGCCGGAGCTGCCGGATGACGCCGTTGATCCGCAGCTCCTCGTCCGTCATCACCACCAGCTCCAGCCCCTCTCCCTGTACCCGCACCACCACCGTTCCGGCGTTGATGTCCACCGCCTCGGCGCTGTACGCCAGCACGCCGCGGTGCCGGTCGATATAAAGCGACCGGTTGCCCAGCAGCTCCATGCGGGCCACGCCGGACGCCAGATTCACCGGCAGATCCAGCCGGTCCATGGCCTGCTGGCTGACCTGCGACAGCTTTTTGGCGATCTTTGCCACCTGCTCCACCTCCGTTGTCTGTTCCGTGGGTAAAAAAATGTATGCGCACAGGACGGCAAAGTTGCCTGTCCCCGTGCATATCCCGCAGGGAAATTCGCATAAGGTGACAGCGGTGATAAAATTGAAACGACCGCTTTTTTATCTGTACGGCGGGGCGGCAGCCGTGCTGGCGCTCCTGCTCCTGATCCGCGGAGACGCTGCGGCGCAAGGGGTTCGGGATGGGATAGACCTCTGCGTCACATCGGTGATACCGGCGCTGTTTCCCTTTTTTGCGGCGTCGCAGCTGCTGGTATCGCTGGGCGCGGCGGAGGCGCTGGGCCGGGCGGCGGGGCCGCTGTTCCGGCGGCTGTTCGGCATGGACGGCGCCGGCGCCGCCGCGTATCTGCTGGGGCTCATCGGTGGCTATCCGCTGGGCGCAAAGACGGCGGAAAGCCTTGTGCGGCAGGGGCTCCTGACGCCGGAGGACGGAGCGCTGCTGCTGACATTCTGCAACAACGCGGGGCCCGCCTTCATTCTGGGCATCGCCGGAAGCGGGGTGTTCCGGAGCTCCCGTGCGGGGGTATGGCTGTATCTCATCCACGCCGCCGCGGCTACGGCCACAGGCCTCCTTTTTTGCTTCATCAGGAAGTACATCAGGAAGCAGAATATTTCCGGATTTTTCCGGTTTTCCGCTTCATCATGCAATTTCCCCACAGCGATGGCCCAGAAGCGGCCTCCCCTGAGCGCGTCCACCGCGTTGATCGGGGCGGTACGGGGCGGCGTGACAGCCATGGCGGGCGTGTGCGGCTTCGTCATCTTTTTTCTGGTACTGCTGCGCCTGGGGGAAAGCTTTCTGGGTCCACTGCCGCCGCTGGCGGCGGGACTCGTGGAGCTGACCAACGGCATCCTGCGGCTGACGCCGGACCGCGGCGGCTTTGTGCTGGCGGCGGCGCTGCTGGGCTGGGGCGGGCTCAGCGTCCACTGCCAGACGGCGGCGGTGCTGGGCGGCTCCGGCATCTCCATGCGGTGGTATCTGCCGGCCAAAGCCATGCAGAGCGCCGTCTCGGCGGTGCTGGCGGCAGCGGTGTGGAGCTGGGTGATATAGCGCACATGTCTTGCCGGCTGCGGCGGATCGTGGTATCATAGGGCAGAGCTTCTCAACAGCCGATTCTGACAGGAGGGCAGGCATATGGAGTACAGAAGATTTGGCAGCGACATTGTCGCCAGGATGGATAAGGGCGAGGAGATCCTCGCGCAGATCAAAGAAATCGCGTTGAAGGAGAACATCAAATCGGCCAGCGTCACGGCGCTGGGCGCGACCAATGACTTCACCGTTGGCGTGTATAAAATTGACGAGAAAAAGTACTACGCCAACACGTTTCAGGGCAATTTTGAGATCGTTTCGCTGACCGGCACCATCAACACGATGGACGGGGAATTTTACACGCACATCCACATGAGCGCAGGAAACGACAAGGGCGAGGTGTTCGGCGGGCATCTGAACAGGGCCGTTGTGAGCGCGACCTGCGAGATGGTGATCCACGTGATCGACGGCAGCGTGGACAGGACTTTTGACGAGGAAACGGGGCTGAATGTGTTCCGGTTTTAAGGTGGTTTTCCGGGTTGCGGAGAGGGGAAAGCGGCGGGGCACAGCCCCGCCGCTTTTTGCGCTTTCGGTGGAACGTGCCCCACGCCGCGCTTTTTGCTCACGCTCTTTTTTTGCTGCCGGCAGAATGCTTTCTTCTCCTGTGCCTCCGGCGGCCCCATTTCTTTCCGCAGTGAAAGAAACGGGGGAAGGAA
>OHRQ01000929.1_pt1 | contig 10670 bp, 10 predicted proteins | sample 1578471 | NCBI WGS metagenome assembly OHRQ01 (sample SAMEA3879602, study PRJEB24766) | human gut metagenome | biome: human-associated habitat; feature: feces | place: USA | collected 1985/1987 | reverse complement strand
CTGTTTATTGGCAAGGAATGGGAACGGCTGCTGTTTTCCTATAATCATTGGTGAGAGGAAAGGTGCAATGTGTGCATCAAAATATGCCTCCAGTAAATCTCCCTCATCCTTTGACAGCTTGTTGAAATTGATTATGCGCACGCCCTTTGGCTCAAGCTCGCCCATGAGCTGCTCGTAAATCCTTGCTTTTTTCTTCTCAAGCTCGCATACTCTGTCAAGGATTGCCGATACCTGTTCCTCACTCGACATCTTTGTCTTGTTCTCGAAAATCTTTTCCTTTGAATTCATCTGCATCATGAGTGATCCTACTCTTACCATGAAAAACTCATCCAGATTTGTCTGGTAGATTGATGCAAAGGTCAGTCTCTCTGCAAGCGGTACTCTTGGATTGCCCGCCTCATTTAATACTCGCTCATTGAACTGTAACCATGACAGCTCCCTGTTTGTGTAAACTTCTTCCAGTTTTTTCATCTGCATATATGCTCCTATTCTATATGATATTTTTCCATTCGCATCCGCGTCTTTTAAGTTCGTTTTATCTTGTGCCCGCTGTATTTCAAGCAGCCTTGCCCGCTCTATCAGTTTATCCTCACGGCGTCTCCTTCTGTCTGCCAGATGAAGCTTATTTTCCACCCCGACAAGCAGCTGTGCAAGTGCCTTCAAAACTCTTTCCCTATGCAATATTTACCTCTCCGTTGATATCATCTGATAATATTCCAATTCTCGCTATACCGCACAGCACATAATGCTTCTGCAATGTCCGTGCACTCTTAAGTTCATTTTCGATATTTTTGTCTTTTTTGTCAATACATTCATGCAAATTTACAAACATTTCTTCAACAATATCAGCACATCTGAGAGTTTCCTTTGCAGCAAGCTGCATTACCACCTCTTTGACGCATTTTTATATGAATTAAGGCCGTCCACATTGGTAGTTTGTACCTCTTGTGAACAGCCTGTTATCATCGTTGCCATCATTCCTATGACGACCGCTTTCTTTAGTAATTTCTTTTTCAACATAATTAATCTCTCCATTAGCATGATAAATTATTAAAATTAATCAATAACTATTCAACAAGTTAATAGTATCAAGCTAATGTAAAGTCCAAAACGCAGTTATGTAAAATCATGGTAAAAACTTTACATTTCTTTACTCAGCTTTACATAAATTAATTTTGTGTGCATTTTATATATCTTTTAGGCATTTTTAACTATTTCAACAGCAATATCCGGATAATTTGTGATAATTGCATCTGCTTCTACCTTGACAAGTGCCTTCATCTCATGCTTTTCGTTTACAGTCCATACATGAGCTCTAAGTCCTCTTCCGTGCGCCTTGTCAATGTAGTTTTCATCCTGCATATGGTAGGTTGCCGGATGAAGCGCATCCACATGAAGCTCGCTTGCATACTCTGCCGGATTTACTATAATATCAGAAAAAAGCAGACCGCACCTCATATCAGGGCAAAGCTTTTTCATGCGCACAATCGACTCGTGATTGAATGATGAGCACCAGATTCGGTCAAGCATATCATACTCTTCCACGAGCGCCAGTACCTTTTTCTCCAGATTTTTGTACTGTACGATACCGTTTTTGAGCTCGATATTTATGGTCATCTCTGTGTTTTTGAGCAGGTCAAACACCTCATCGTATTTCTCGTTTCTTTGGCTCTGCGAGTAGCCTGCGTCCGGATATCCCTCGTCCCGGTCAAGGCCGAGCGCTTTAAGAGCGTGCATGATGCTCTGTTCGCTTTCCCTGCTGCTGCGGTCGGGGTCGAGATCCTCCATGCGGAATATGAGTCTTCCGCCCACGCTGCGTGCATCGAGCCATGCCAAAAGAGAGGACGATAAATTCCCGATATGCAGCTGCCCGCTCGGACTTGGAGCAAATCTTCCGGTTTGAATGAGCTGTTTATACATAATTGAGCCCCTGAGTATAGTTTAGTACAGACTTGGTACTTATATATAAGCACATTTCGACAAAAAAATAAATATTTTTCTATCTTTTTTCCTGAACATGTGATATAGTAAATGCAAATAATATTGCATACAAGATGCTATGAGAAAGAGGTAACATAATGGCGAGTTCAACAAAAGAGGCATTGGGGAATGCCCTGAAGAAAATGCTGTCGGTAAAACCTATCGACAAAATAACCGTCAAGGACCTTGTTGAGGAGTGCGGCGTAAACCGCCAGACCTTCTATTATCATTTTGATGATGTTTATGATCTGCTCGAGTGGGTGTTTGAAGAGGATACTAACAAGGCTCTTCCGCATGAGATATACTACGATAAGTGGCGCGAAAACGTCATCGAATGGTTTCAGTATCTTCAGGATAACCGCAGCTTCGTTCTGAACATCTTCAATTCGCAGAACCGTTCGTACCTGCTCAGATACTTCAAAGGCCGTCTGCATTACTGTGTGCACAGCTTTGCGGCTATCTGCGCCGAGGGCAAAAACATCGAGTGGTCAGATCTTGAGTTTGTGTGCGAGTTCTATGTCAACGCAGCCATCGGCTGGATATCGCAGTGGTTTGACATGGGCATGCCGCCGCTCGATGATCACGACAAAGAGCGTTATATCAAGATCCTTGACGGCAGCACCGAAAATCTGCTGGCAAGATTCCAGAAAGACTGAAAAGATCGTTAAATTTGGCCTTCCGAGTATTCGGAAGGCCATTTTCTGTTGAAAGATTAATTTTTTCGCGGTATAATATTCTATTATGCACAGCGATAGGAGCGCAAATATGAAAGAGCAAAAAACCAATGTAATGCGTCTGCTTGAGCAGAAGAAAATTAAGTATACGCCGCACGAATACCCGCACGGCGACGATGCCGTTGACGGAGCAACGGTCGCCGCGATATGCGGGCTTGACCCGTCGCAGGTGTTCAAAACTCTTGTTGCGCGCGGCGCGAGCAAGAGTATATATGTCTTTGACGTTCCAGTTACAGGCGAGCTTGACCTCAAAAAGGCCGCAAAGGCGGCAGGGGAGAAGTCGATAGCAATGATCCACGTCAGCGAGATCAATGCGCTCACGGGGTATATCCGCGGCGGCTGCTCGCCGATAGGCATGAAAAAGCAGTACAAGACCTTTATAGACATAAGCGCGCAGGATAAAGAAACGATAATGGTCAGCGCAGGCAAGATCGGCTATCAGGTCGAGCTTGACCCAAACGCGCTTGTGGATATGATACGCGCAAAATTTGCAGATCTGGTAAGCGAAAATGAATGATTATATAAAAATTAAGGGCGCAAGAGCCAATAACCTGAAAAATGTTGATATCGAGATACCGAGAAACAAGCTCGTCGTTATGACCGGCGTTTCCGGCAGCGGTAAATCAAGCCTTGCGTTCGATACCATTTATGCCGAAGGCCAGCGCCGCTATGTCGAGAGCCTGTCGTCCTATGCTCGGCAGTTCCTCGGCCAGATGGATAAGCCCGATCTTGACTACATTCAGGGCCTTTCCCCGGCAATATCCATCGATCAGAAAACCGGCTCGCGCAATCCGCGCTCGACCGTCGGCACGGTAACGGAATTATACGACTATATGCGTCTTCTCTGGGCGCGCATAGGCAAGCCCCACTGCCCCAAGTGCGGCAAGGAGATCCGGCAGCAGACGATAGATCAGATAATCGACCAGCTCATGCTGCTTCCCGAGGGAACAAAGCTCATGATACTTGCGCCGGTCGTTCGTGCGCGCAAGGGCGAGTATGTCAAGGTATTCGAGGATGCGCGCCGCTCGGGCTATGTCCGCGTACGCGTTGACGGCAGCATGTACGAGCTTTCCGAGGAGATCAAGCTCGATAAGAACAAAAAGCACACCATCGAGGTCGTTGTCGATCGCGTTGTTATAAAGGACGGCATCATGCGCCGTCTTGCCGATTCCGTGGAAACGGCGGCCTCGCTTGCAAACGGCCTCGTCATTGCCGACGTTGTCAGCGAAAACCGGCAGATACTCTTCTCGCAGAACTATGCCTGCCCCGACTGCGGCATATCCATCGAAGAGCTGACTCCGCGCATGTTCTCGTTCAACACGCCTTACGGCGCATGCCCCAAGTGCGACGGGCTGGGAATGCAGCTTCTTGTCGATCCGGATCTCATCATCCCCGATGACAGCCTGAGCATCAACGGCGGAGCCATAAAAGCCACCGGTTGGGGCTCGGGCGCAGACTCCATTGCGGCAATGTATTATAACGCGCTTGCCGAAAAATACGGCTTTACGCTTAATACGCCCATATCCGAACTGCCCGATGGCGTGAAGGACATTCTCCTTTACGGCAGCAAGGGCGAAAAGCTTGACCTCAGCTACGAGCGTGAGCGGAAAAACAGCTCGTTTGCAGGCAAATTCTCGCGCCCGTTCGAGGGTATATGCAAAAACCTTGAGCGCCGGTATTTCGAGACGCAAAGCCCCGCCATGCGCGCCGAGATAGAAGAGTGCATGTCCGAGGTCACCTGCCCGGAATGCCATGGTCAGCGCCTGCGCAAGGAGGCGCTTGCCGTCACGGTCGGAGGCATTAACATCGCGCGCATGGGCGACATGTCCGTGACCGAAGCGATAGAATTTGTCGAGTCGCTCGAGCTGAGCGAAAAGGAGCATATAATTGCCGACAGGATCATTAAAGAGATCAAGGCTCGCCTCGGCTTTCTCAAAAATGTCGGACTTCAGTATCTCAGCCTCTCGCGCGGCGCGGCGACGCTCTCGGGCGGCGAGAGCCAGCGCATAAGGCTTGCAACGCAGATCGGCGCTGCGCTCACGGGTGTGCTGTATATCCTCGATGAGCCGAGCATCGGCCTGCACCAGCGCGACAACGACAAGCTGCTCGACACGCTGCGCCGCCTGCGCGACCTCGGCAACACGCTCATCGTCGTCGAGCACGATGAGGACACCATGCGCGCTGCCGACTATATCGTTGATATAGGCCCCGGAGCGGGCGTTCACGGCGGTAATGTCGTCGCGGCAGGAACGGTCGAGGATATCTGTGCCTGCCCGGACTCGCTCACCGGCCAGTACCTGAGCGGAAAGAGGAAAATCCCCGTTCCGGCCGAGCGCCGAAAAACCGATAAGGGCTTTATACACATAAGCGGCGCTGCCGAGCACAACCTTAAAAACGTTGATATAGATATCCCCAAGGGCGTTATAACCTGCGTCACCGGTGTTTCCGGCAGCGGCAAATCGAGCCTTGTAAACGAGATACTGTACAAAACGCTTGCACTCAAGAAAAACCGCGCAAAGGTAAAGCCCGGCAAGTGCGCCGGAATAAGCGGCATTGACGATATCGACAAGGTCATAGACATTGACCAAAGCCCTATCGGCAGAACGCCGCGCTCAAACCCGGCGACGTATACAGGGCTGTTTAACGATATCCGCGAGCTTTTTGCCTCCACCGAGGATGCAAGACTGCGCGGCTATAACTCCGGGCGATTTTCCTTTAACGTCAAGGGCGGCAGATGCGAGGCCTGCAAGGGCGACGGTGTGCAGAAGATAGAAATGCACTTTCTGCCGGATGTATATGTACCCTGCGACGTGTGCAAGGGCAAGCGCTACAACCGCGAAACGCTGGAGGTCCGCTACAAGGGCAAGAACATTAACGACGTTCTCAACATGACCGTTGAGGAGGCCTGCACTTTTTTTGAAAACCTCCCGAAGCTCAAAACAAAGCTCGATACGCTTTATGAGGTCGGACTCGGCTATGTCACGCTCGGCCAGTCGAGCACAACACTCTCCGGCGGCGAGGCTCAGCGTGTGAAGCTTGCAACCGAGCTTTCGCGCCGCAGCACAGGCTCAACGGTGTATATCCTCGACGAGCCGACCACCGGCCTGCATATGGCCGACGTTCACAAGCTCATAAGCATAATCGACAGACTTGCCGACGCCGGAAATACCGTCGTTATAATCGAGCATAACCTCGATGTTATCAAAACGGCCGACTATATAATCGACCTCGGACCCGAGGGCGGCGACGGCGGCGGAACGCTTGTGTTTGCAGGCACTCCAGAGGAATGCGCCGCCTGCACGGACAGCTACACGGGGCAGTTTCTCAAGAAAATGCTTTAACACATCCGCACCTTTCCCGTAAAATGAAACGGGAGGGGATCGCATGACGGTATACATAGCCGTGGGCTTTGCCGCGGCAGCGGTGCTGTGGCTGATAATTTGGTCTGTAAAGGGACTTCTGCTCACGCCGGTGAAGCTCGGCAGGAGCACAAGAGCAAGTGTGCTGCTGACGGTGAGCGGAGCCGAGCCTATGCTGGAGTACACTCTGCGCAGTCTTGTGTGGCTGCGCGAGAACGGAACGCTGAAAGCGGAGATAGACATAAAAGCAATTGACACGGACGACGAAACGCGCAGCATTCTGCGGCGCTTCGAGGCACAGTACAGATTCGTAAACTACACAGAGGAAATAAGTGACGATGCAGGAATTAAGCGAAATTAACGGAACGGTTGCCGCCGTTATATTCAGAAACGACGAAAACGGCTACGGCGTTGTGAAGCTCGAGCTTGATAACGGCGAGACGACCACGGCGGTCGGCTGCCTGCCGTATGTCGCCCCGGGCGAAATGATATCGGCAGAAGGCTCATGGATGACCCATGCGCAGCATGGCAGGCAGTTCAAGATCGAGCAGTGCAGCCGCATGCTGCCGACCTCGGCCGAGGCGATCTACGAGTACCTTGCCGGCGGCACCGTGCGCGGCGTCGGGCCGGCAACGGCGGCAATGATAGTTGACCGCTTCGGCGACAAGGCGCTGGACGTTCTGGAGATGCAGCCGGATAAGCTTGCCGAAATTAAGGGCATAAGTGCATCCAAGGCAAAGGACATAAGCGCAGGCTTCAAAAAGCAGGCCGGCGTGCGAAGACTTACCGAGTTTTTGTGCTCCTACGGTATCCAGCCGATATTCGCCCTGCGCATGTTCAAATTTTACGGTAATTCCGCAATAGAGGTCGTTCACGAAAATCCGTATATACTCGCATCGTCACACATCGGTGCGAGCTTTGCCGAGGCGGACTCCCTGGCGCTCGCTCTCGGCCTTGACGGCGACAGCTTAAACCGCGTATGCGCCGCCGTTGTGTTCGAGCTTGTGCATAATTCCGGCAACGGCCACTGCTTTATTCCGCGCGGAAAGCTCACGGCGGCAACCTCGCAACTGATAGGCGTTGCACAGGACCTTGCTGAGGATGCGGTAGATAAGCTTTGCGAGACAGGCGAGATAGTCTGCTGCACCGTCGCAGGGCTTGACGCCTGCTATCTTTCGCACCTTTACGAGGCCGAGACTTATACCGCCGACAGGATCAAAGCCATGTGCCGCGCAAAGGACGGCGGCAGGGTGAACATTGACGCGCTTATCGACCGCCTTGAAACGGCAAACGGCATTAAATATGCCCCCATGCAGCGCGAGGCGATAGCTCTGGCGGCCAAAAACCGCATGCTTGTCATAACCGGCGGACCCGGTACGGGAAAAACGACCATACTCAAAGCCGTGCTTGCCATGTACGATGAGCTTGAGCTTGAAACATACCTTGCAGCCCCCACCGGGCGCGCGGCAAAGCGCATGAGTGAGCTGTGCGGCATGGAGGCATCCACCATCCACCGCATGCTCGGCGCGAAAATGTCCGAGGACGGCGAGACCGTCGTTTTCGGCAAGGACGAGGAGGATAAGCTCGCGTGCGACGCGCTTATCATTGACGAGTGCTCGATGGTTGACATAACGCTCATGCACGCCATACTCAAGGCACTAAAATCCGATTGCCGCATACTCCTTGTGGGCGACGCCGACCAGCTCCCGTCGGTCGGCCCCGGCAACGTTTTTTCGGATATCATCCGCAGCGGCGTTGTTCCGACCGTGCGCCTGACGGAAATTTTCCGCCAGAAGGCCGACAGCCGCATTGTGCGCAACGCGCACATGATAAACAGGGGAGAGCATCCCGACTTCAACGAAAACAGCGGTGATTTCTTCCGGCTCAGACGCATGCAGGGCGGCTCCTGCGTTGAAACGATTGTGGAACTGTGCAAGCGCCGCCTGCCGGAGAATATGAAGATACCCTCCAATCAGATCCAGGTGCTTTCGCCCAGCCGCAAGGGAGAAACGGGAACGGCAAACCTCAATAAATGCCTCCAGGCCGCGCTCAATCCGCCCAATGAGAGCAAAAAGGAAAAGCTCTTCGGCGAGACCGTGTTCCGCACCGGCGACAGGGTCATTCAGATAAAAAACAACTACGATATCGTGTGGAAGGACAAGCTCGGCAAAAGCGGCATGGGCGTGTACAACGGCGATATCGGAACGATCGTTGAGATCGACACGGCCTCGGAATATCTCAAGGTCGATTACGAGGATAAGATCGCCCTTTACGGCTTTGAGATGCTAAACGAGCTTGAGCACGCATGGGCGCTTACGGTGCACAAGTCGCAGGGCAGCGAATACCGCGCCGTGATACTTTCGCTCAACCCCGTTGCCCAGATGCTGCTTACGCGCGGCGTGCTGTACACGGCGGTCACGCGCGCAAAGGAACTGCTCATCATGGTCGGCGATGACAACGTTGCCCACAGAATGATAGACAATCACAAGCAGTCGCGCAGATACAGTGCGCTGAGGATCAGACTTGCCGATGAAAATACTTGATCTGATCACCCATCTGCTGTATCCGTGGAAATGTGTTTTCTGCGAAAGCGTCCTGAAGGACACGGACATATGTCACGAATGCGAGAAAAAGCTGCCGTATACGGTGGGCGACAGTGCGGAGCAGAAGTTCCCGTTTATAGATAAATGCGTCTCGCCGCTTTATTATAAGGATAAAGTGCGCACCTCCGTTCACCGCTACAAATTCGGCGGCTGCTCGGCCTACAGCCGGCGTTACGGGATCCTTATGTCCGATTGCGTCGAAAATAATCTTGATTGCCGCAGTATTGATGTGATATCATGGATACCGCTGAGCAAAAAGCGCCTGCGCCAAAGAGGCTACGATCAGGCGCGGCTCATTGCCGAGGAGATATCGTCAAAAACGGGGCTGCCATGCCGTCAGCTGCTGCAAAAGGTCAAAAACAACGGTGCGCAGTCGCTCACGCGTGACGCAAAGCAGCGCCGTGAAAACGTCGCCGGAGTGTACGCTATGTGTGGGCAGACGGATGTTTCCGGCCTGCGCATCCTGCTCGTTGACGATGTTGTGACCACCGGTGCAACAATGAGCGAGGCAGCAAGGATCCTGCGCAAGGCAGGCGCAAAAGCGGTTTATGGCGCTGCTCTTGCGCGGCATGAAGATTAGCATAATTGGATAGAATTATAGAAAAACTCAGCCGCGAGGCACTTTCGCGGCGGATCGGAGCATTTTATGGTCATATACGAAAGAGATATAGCAGTTGATATGGGAACATCGAACACACTTGTTTTCTCGCAGGGCAAGGGACTTGTTCTGCGCGAGCCTACGGTCGTTGCGGTCGATAAGGTCAAGGACAAAATGCTCAAAATAGGCGAGGAGGCGAAAAAAACGCTTGGCCGCACCCCGGCAAACGTTATCGCCATCCACCCGATAAGAGCGGGCGTTATCTCCGATTACGATATGTCCGCGCTCATGCTGCGTGAGCTTGTCAGCCGAATAACCTCGTTCAGCCTGTTCAAACCGAGGATACTCATGTGCGTTCCCAGCAGCATAACCGGCGTTGAAGAGCGCGCGGTGATCGATGCTGCCATCGAGGCCGGTGCGCGCAGAGTGTATCTTGTCGAGACCGCTGTTGCGACGGCTATCGGCGCCGGCGTTGACATCAAAAAGCCCGACGGACACATGGTCGTGGATATCGGCGGCGGCACGACCGAGATCGCGGTCGTCTCCATGGGCGGCGTTGCCGAATGCGAGTCCATAAAAACCGCGGGCAGCACCTTTGACGAGGCGATAATCCGCTATATCAAGAAAAAGCACAATATGCTCATCGGCGCAATGACCGCCGAAGATGTGAAGATAAACATCGGCGGCGTGTATCCGCGCTCGGATGCGCCCGAGAGCATGGAGGTCAAGGGTCGCGATCTTATCAAGGGCCTGCCCAAAACGGTCAGCGTCACTGCTGAGGAGCTTGTCGATGTTCTGCGCGAGCCTGCGCGACTGATCCTCGAAAATGTCCACGCCGTGCTTGAGCGCACGCCGCCCGAGCTTATCGGCGACCTCGGCGTAAACGGCATGATCCTCTCCGGCGGCGGCAGCCTGCTGTACGGCATCGACCGCATGATAGAGGACAGCACGCATATAAGAACCATGATCGTTGACGATCCTCTCGCCTGCGCCGCCCACGGCGCCGGAAAGCTGCTCACAAAGCTCGACTCCATGCAGGACGGTATGATGAACTTCCTGCGCAACCGCGAAATGAGGAATTGAATGTAGATATTTAATGCCCACGATTGTGCTAATAGTACAATCGTGGGCAAATTTTATGTACTTTTACTCTGTATAAATGACAAAGTGCACAAGAGATGGCGTAACTATTTATTAACTATGACTATTTAAGAGTTGCGTGATATGTGATATAATACATATCGAAGAGGGCGATTGACGGTCGCTGTCCCACCTGTCGGCGCGAAAGTGCCGCGTTGCGACCTTCAATTTGGGAGAATATGCCCCGCAAAATACACAATGCACCGCACGGTTATCCCCCGTGCGGTGCAACTTTTTTGCCCTTTTTAACTCTCAA
>OHRQ01000918.1_pt1 | contig 10790 bp, 8 predicted proteins | sample 1578471 | NCBI WGS metagenome assembly OHRQ01 (sample SAMEA3879602, study PRJEB24766) | human gut metagenome | biome: human-associated habitat; feature: feces | place: USA | collected 1985/1987 | reverse complement strand
CGCCGACCGTGATCTCGGCACGCTGCGGGGATTCGATGATGCGTTCGTTCTTGTAGAGCCCTGCCGCTTTGATTTCGGCCAGCTCATGCTCCAAATGTTCTTTAATTTTACCGTACATATTGTTAGATTTTGTGACGTTCGAGGGGTGTTTTACTATCAAACTATCAGCAAAGATAGTTGTTTTTTATAAAAATGATACCTGTCGCCGAATTTTTTATCCGATCGCCGCCGGACCCCGGACCCTCCCCGACGGCAACCCCTGCAAATCCCGGGCCCCGCAAGGCGGTATCCGGCAAAATCCGGCCCGGATTCCGCAAGTTTGCGACCGGTCGCCGAAGTCGTCCGCGAACGAAAACGGAATAAACGGACAACCCGCTATGTTCCACCGAAAACAGAGCGCCGGCACGAGGCAAAAGGACAAATTCCGGCATCGGAAAGCGATCCGCAGGATCGTTTCCCGCCCCCGCAATCTCAAATTCCCCGGCGGACACGACGCATTTACAAACTATTTTGCTAAATTTGTCACGTTATAGCCGGTTGTGGAACCAGCACGTTCAATCATTAAATATTTCGAATTATGTTCAAAATCGATTCTTACGATTTCAAAGGCAAGCGGGCGATTATCCGCGTGGACTTCAACGTCCCCCTCGACGACAAGGGCCAGGTAACGGACGACACCCGCATCCGGGCGGCGATCCCCACGATCCGCAAGGTACTCGACGCGGGCGGCTCGGTAATCCTGATGTCGCATCTGGGACGGCCCAAGAAGAACAACGATATGAAATATTCGCTCGGACAGATCGTCCCCGCGATCGAAAAGCTGCTGGGCAAACCCGTGATTTTCGCCGGCGACTGCATGGGAGAAAAAGCGGCCGAAACAGCCCGGAACCTCAAACCCGGCGAGGTGATGCTGCTCGAAAACCTGCGTTTCTACGCCGAGGAGGAGGGCAAGCCCCGCGGACTCGCCGAAGATGCTTCGGAAGAGGAGAAGGCCGCAGCCAAAAAAGCGGTCAAAGCCTCGCAGAAAGAGTTCGTCGAGCGGCTGGCCTCGTATGCCGACTGCTACATCAACGACGCTTTCGGCACCGCGCACCGCGCACACGCCTCGACAGCCCTGATCGCCGATAAATTCCCCCACGACAAGATGTTCGGCTACGTGATGGAGAACGAATTGCAGGCGGTCGATCGTCTGATGCTGAACCCCCGGCGCCCGTTCGCGGCGATCATCGGCGGGTCGAAAGTTTCGACCAAGATCTCGATCCTCGAAAACCTGATGGAGAAGGTCGATTCGATCGTCATCGGCGGCGGTATGTCCTACACCTTCGCAGCGGCGCAGGGCGGCAAAGTCGGCAACTCGCTCTGCGAGCCGGAGATGTTCCCCACGGCACTCGAAATCGTGAAGAAAGCCGAGGAGCGCGGCGTGAAGCTGGTATTCTCGCCCGATGCGCTGATCGCCGACAAATTCGCCGAGGATGCCGATACGCGCCAGGCTCCGGTGAACGATATCCCCGACGGCTGGATGGGCCTCGACATCGGCGAGGAGGGCAAGAAGATTTTCCGCGAACACATCCTGGGCTGCAAGACGATCCTGTGGAACGGCCCCGTAGGTGTTTTCGAGATGGACAAGTTCGCTACCGGCTCGAAAGCCGTGGCCGAAGCGATCGCCGAAGCCACTTCGAAAGGAGCCTTCTCGCTCATCGGCGGCGGCGATTCGGTGGCCTGCATCAACAAGTTCGGCCTGGCCGACAAGGTGAGCTACGTCTCTACGGGCGGCGGCGCACTGCTCGAATACATCGAAGGCAAGGAGCTGCCGGGTGTGGCGGCCATCCGCAAATAAGCCGGGCACGAACAGAGCGCGGTCCCATCGAACCGCTCTCCGTACTGAATCGAAAACAGACAGAAACCTTAAAATATTTAGAGTAAACAACCAATGAAAAAAATTCTTTTCGCTGCAACCGTTCTTTGTATGATGGGCTGCCAAAACAAACCGACCAACTCGACGCCGGCGCTCGATCCGTCCAACATGGACACCTCGGTCGCCCCCAACGAGAGTTTCTACCAGTACGCCACGGGCGGCTGGCAGGCTAAAAATCCGCTCAAACCTGAACATTCGAGCTACAACATGTTCAACGTGCTGAGCGACAACAACGAGATTCGCATCAACGAGCTCTTCACCCAGATGACCAAGGAGAACCCTGCGAAGGGCACGGTCAATCAGAAAATCGCCGACCTCTACAAGCTGGGCCTCGACTCGGTACGCCTGAACAAGGAGGGCGCCGCTCCCGTCAAGGCCGAGCTGAAAACCATCCTGTCCCTCGACAAGAAGGAACAACTCACTCCGATCCTGTCCGTGATGCAGCTGACTTCGAGCTCGCCCCTGTTCAGCTTCGGTCCCCAGGCCGATCTGAAGGACAGCAAAGTCAATGCCCTCTATATCGGACAGTCGGGTATCGGCATGGGTGACCGCGACTACTACCTCGACGCCGAGAACGAATCGATCCGCGAAGCCTACAAAACTTATCTGAACCGGCTCTTCACGCTGGCCGGACTCGAAGAGTCCGAGGCAGGCAAGGCGACCGACGCCGTTATGCGCATCGAAACCGAACTGGCCAAGAACATGCGTTCGAACGTCGAGCTGCGCGATATTCAGCGCATGTACAACCCGATGACGACCGCCGATCTGAAAAAGAACTACGACGCCATCGACTGGGCACAGCTCTTCGCATTCTCCGGAATCAATCCCGAGCGTGTGATCGTCTGCCAGCCCGAATACATGGAGGCGCTGAACAAGCTGATCGAAACCACTCCGATCGAAGACTTGCGCTACTACCTCAACGCCGCAGCACCCTACCTGGACGATAACTTCTACGCCGCATCGTTCGACTTCTACGGCCGCACGATGTCGGGCAAGCAGGAGCCCCGTCCCCGCTGGAAACGTGCCATGGCCATTCCCAACAGCGCCCTGGGCGAGGCCGTAGGCGAAATGTACGTCGAGAAGTTCTTCCCCGCCGAGGACAAGGCCCGCATGATGACCCTGGTGGAGAATCTCCGCACGGCCCTCGGCCAACACATCGACCAGCTCGACTGGATGAGCGACTCGACCAAGATGCGCGCCCGCGAGAAACTCGCCGCTTTCCGCGTAAAAATCGGCTACCCCGACAAGTGGAAGGACTACTCCACGCTCGAAATCGACCCGACCCTCTCCTACTGGGAGAATATCCAGCGTGCCAGCGAATGGGCGACCCGCGATGCGCTTGCCAAAACGGATAAACCCGTCGATCCCGAAGAGTGGCACATGACTCCGCAAACGGTCAATGCCTACTACAACCCGACCACCAATGAAATCTGCTTCCCGGCAGCAATCCTTCAGCCGCCGTTCTTCAACCCGGCAGCCGACGACGCGGTGAACTACGGCGCTATCGGCGTAGTGATCGGACACGAGATGACGCACGGATTCGACGATCAGGGCCGTCAGTTCGACAAGGACGGCAACATGAACAACTGGTGGACCGACGCCGATGCCGAAGCCTTCAAACAGAAGACCGACATTCTGGTCAAGCAATTCGATGCGATCGAGGTGCTGCCCGCACGCGGCGACCAGCCGGCCATCTTCGCCAACGGTTCGCTCTGTCTGGGCGAGAATATCGCCGATCAGGGCGGTCTGCGCGTGGCTTACACGGCACTCAAGAACTCGCTGAACGGCACCGAGCCCGAACCGATCGACGGCCTCACGCCGGCTCAGCGCTTCTACCTGAGCTACGCGACCGTCTGGGCACAGAACATCCGCGACGAGGAGATCGCCCGTCTGACCAAACTCGACGTACACTCGCTCGGTCAATGGCGCGTGGACGCTACGCTGCGCAACCTCCAGGATTTCTTCGATGCCTTCAACATCACCGACGGCAAGATGTATATGCCGGTCGAGGAGCGCGTGATTATCTGGTAACGGCACGCTCCGTTCAATAAGAAATCCCCTGCCGACGTTTCGGCAGGGGATTCTTTTATCCACAATAAAAAAGGCTGTCACCGAGGGTGACAGCCTTTTATCAGTTCTTTCGTTCAGGTCTTATTTCCCGGAAACCTCGATCCGTTCGGTACTTTTGTACGTTCTTCCCAAAATGGTTTGCCGGTATTTCTCCACCTTGTCCTTTCCAATGGTCATCGTCGAGGCACCGGTCGCCTCCTTATATTGGCCGTCGGTAGTTGTATAGGAAACGCCCGAGCCGAGTCCCACGCGGTAGGCGGCTTGTTCCGCAACCTCTTCCTTAGCCGTCAGTACCAGTTCGACAGTCGCCTCGAAAGGAACCTTCGCTCCTTTGACAGAAATGCTCCAGGGCAGCGAAGCGACATCCGCCGTCACGGTCTTTCCGACGGCATCGGTGTACTTCGCCTGCATATCGAAGAGCTGCGGCATATCCTCTCCTCCGAAAACTTCATAATCTACATCGGCAGTCACCTCCGCAGGCGGTACGGCAGGGCCGTTTCCGCCGTTGCCATTCGTTTCGTCGTCGTTGCACGATGCCAGCAGAACCGCTGAACAAAGCAGCATCCATCCGATTTTTCTGTGTAACATAAGTCAATAAATTTATCGATTAATAATAAGGTGCGAAATGAATACCGAAGAACCGATAGCGGAAACCCGTCGCCCGCATCCGCACCGCAAACTCGCCACGAATACCGCGAATGTCGGCAAACGATCCTCCGCCCGTCAAATTCCCGGCAAAAATAAGGACTTCGGCCCGAAATCCGATGGAAACGGTTCTTTTGTTTCGAACCGGCAACAAGCGGCACCAGTCGATTCAACAGACTCCGGACAGGGATCACGAAAAGGTCCCGGCCGTCTTGCGACAACCGGGACCCGCGATCAAAAAATCTATTTATGAAAAAACCTTTCTGTATTTACCTCCTGCAAAAAGGGTGCCCGGAAAAATAAAATCCGGCCGGCCCCGCAGCGTGCCCGCTAATATTTGTAGCGGATCCACTTGTAAAGCTCCTTGAAGGTAGGTTTCTTGCCGTACATGAAGATACCCACGCGGTAAATCTTCGCCGCGAGCCATACCATAGCCATAAACGTAGCGTAGAGCACCGCGAGCGACACGACGATCTCCCAGGTCGGAATACCGCACGGGATGCGGGCCATCATCACCACGGGCGAGGTGAAAGGAATCATCGAACACCAGAAGACCAGCGGCGAATTGGGGTCCTTCATCACCACCATCATCACGAAGATACTCAGGATGATCGGCAGCATGATCGGGGTCTGCAACTGCTGTGCGTCCTGCACGTTATCGACAGCCGAACCGACGGCAGCGAACATCGCCGAATAGAGCAGGTAACCACCGATCACGTAGAGCAGCAGATAGGCGAAAATCTGGAAGACATATCCGAAATCGGTCGCCGTGGCGAGCGTCTGCACCATCTCCATATCGACGCCCGCCGCCGTCGGATCGAGCGTCCCGGCACGCATCGCCTCGACACTTCCCATCATCTCGGCAGGGATCAGGTGCGGCATGACGAGCGCACCCACGCCGCACACCAGCACGCCCCAGATGAGCACCTGCACCACCGCGACGGAAGCGATACCCAGGATCTTGCCCAGCATCAGCCGGAAGGGGCTGATCGAAGAGACGACCACTTCGAGCACCCGGTTGTTCTTCTCCTCGATGACCGACTGCATGACCATCGCGCCGTAAATCATCAGGAACATGTAGAGGATCATACCGAGCACCAGCCCCACGACGGTCGATACGGCCGACGAATTGGCCTGCTTGTCGCTGCCGTCGTCCTGCATCTGGTCGTTGCGGAAGACCTGCATATAGACCGTAGTCTTCACCTCGTCGAGAATCTGCGACAGATTTTCGATGTTATAGTCCTTGAGTTTCTCCTTCTCGATGATGTCGGCGATCTGCCCCGACACACTCTCCTCGACCAACATCGCCGAGGAGCCGTTGGTATAGAGTTTCACGTTGCCGGGATTGGTCATTATGTCCCCGCCGATCCAGAGTATGCCGAAACGGTCGGTATGCTCTCTGCGAGCCTCGTCGAGCGTCAGGTCGGTCGGCTCATAGACCACCTCCTCGCTGCTCTCGAGCCGGGGAGCGATCACACCGCTCTCGTCGATCACGGAAATATGCCGGGTTTCCCCCTGGGAATAGCGCATGATGAGCGCCGGGGCCACCATCAGGCCGATCATCAGCACCGGCATAAGAATCGTGGTCACGATGAACGACTTCTTGCGCACCCGTTCGTTAAATTCCCGGGTGATGATAATTCCTATCTTCGAATTTGCCATGGCTTTCTACTTTTGCTTGTTCGTTTTCTTCCGATTACTCCGCGTTGAGGGTTCCCCCGACGGCCCGTATGAAGATGTCGTTCATCGACGGGATGATCTCCGTGAAGGAGCGCAGCTCCACCGCATCGTTGATCCGGGCGATCACCTCCCGCACGTCGGCATCCCGCTCCACATGCAGCTTGAGCGACGAATAGGCCGCCCCGAACTCCGGCTCGGGCTGTTCGAGCACCTCGCAGCGACCTTCGAGCACGCCGCGCAGCGCCTCCGCGTCGCCCCGGTAGGCTACCTGGAAAATGTTGTTGCCGTGCCTGCGCCGGATCTCGTCCACACGGCCCGTAAGAATGTTGCGCGACTTGTTGATAAGCGTGATATGGTCGCAGATCTCCTCGACGGACGACATGTTGTGGGTCGAAAAGATGACCGTCGAACCCTTGTCGCGCAAGCCGAGAATCTCCTCCTTCAAAAGGTTGGCGTTGATCGGATCGAAACCCGAAAAAGGCTCGTCGAAGATCAGCAGCTCAGGTTCGTGCAGCACCGTGACGATGAACTGTACTTTCTGGGCCATACCCTTCGAAAGTTCGTCCACCTTGCGGTCCCACCACGATTCGATGCCGAATTTGACGAACCACTTCTTGAGCCGCATCACCGCTTCGTGACGCGAAAGCCCCTTCAGGCGGGCGAAGAAGACGGCCTGTTCGCCCACTTTCATCTTTTTATACAGACCGCGCTCCTCGGGCAGATAGCCGATGCGATAGACATCCTGCGGCTGGATTTCGCGGCCGTCGAAGATGACTTTCCCCTCGTCGGGCGCCGTGATGCGGTTGATGATGCGGATCAGCGTGGTCTTGCCCGCACCGTTGGGTCCGAGCAGGCCGTAAACCGACCCCTTGGGAATCGTGAGCGACACATCGTCCAGAGCCGTATGTCTGGCGAAGCGCTTGGTAACGTGTTCTACTTTCAATATCTCCATAATCGATCGAAAACTTAAAGTGAGTCCGGGCATTCCGTCCGCGATTTCCTACATCTCCGGCTGTACCGCATAAGGACAATACATCACTACGCCCTGCTGTCCCACCGCCTCACGGATCTTGCGCCACTCGCCGGCCCAGGGTCCCAGTTCTCCGGCCACGATGTCGGCCTTTACTTTGGCCATGAACCCGGAGAAGAACGCCCCGAAGCCGGTCGGAGCCTCGGTCATCTCGACGATGCGGAACTTATCGCCCAACTCGGCCTTGTCGGCCGCAATGGCGATGGCCGTCTTCAGACCGCCGTTGGTATCCACCAGCCCGAGAGCGAGGGCATCCGTGCCGCTCCAAACCCGTCCGCCGGCAATGTCGAGCACCTTTTCCAGCGGCAGGTTACGGCCTTCGGCCACGTAGGAGGTGAAAGTTTCGTACACCTCGTCCACCGAGCGCATGATCGCCGCCCGTTCGGTCGCCGTCAGGGGACGCATCACGCCCATATCGGCCGACGTGTTGGTTCTCACGGCATCGAACGTAATGCCCAGCTTGTTCTTCAGGGCATCCTCCAGGCGCAGGAACATTCCGAACACGCCGATCGACCCCGTAAGGGTCGTCTTGTCCGCCACGATGGCATCGGCACCGCACGAAATATAGTAACCGCCGCTGGCCGCATAGCTGCCCATCGATACGATCACCGGCTTCTTCTCCCGAAGCAGCTCCATCTCGCGCCAGATCACATCCGAAGCCAGCGCGCTGCCGCCCGGCGAATTGACACGCAGCACCACGGCCTTGACATCGTCGTTGCGACGTACTTCGGCCAACTTCGCAGCCAGCGTATTGCCGTAAATATCGTCACCGTAGCCTTTGCCATCGACGATCGCACCGTCGGCATAGACGATCGCTATCTGCGACGAAGAGATATTCTTAAGATCCGCATTCAACTGCGACACGTATTGTCCCAATGTCACGAACTCGAACTGTCCGTCGCTCTTGGCCACGGCGCCGTGCTCCCGGAACACATCGTCCATCTGATCCTCGAACAGCAATCCGTCCACCATACCATGATCGAGCGCCTCCTGTGCCAGCGACACTTCGAGCCCGTCGGCCAGTCGGTTCAAGGTCGAAAGCTCGATACCGCGCGACTCGGCGACGGCCTCCGCCATCACATTCCAATAGGAATCCACCAACAACTGCATCTGCTCGCGGTTGGCATTCGACATCTTCGAAAGGAAATAAGGCTCCACGGCACTCTTGTACCTGCAGGCCGTCGGACGGAAAATCTCGGCCTGAATGTCGAGCTTGTCGAAAAGACCCTTGTAGAACATCAGCGTCGAGGAGACACCCATCCACTGCATCCCTCCATGAGGCTCCAGGTAGATCTCGTCGGCGACCGATGCCAGGTAGTATCCCCCCTGGCCGTAGGTTTCGTTATAGGCGATGACGAACTTGCCGCTCTGCCGGAAATCCTGAAGCGCCTCGCGCAGCTCCTCCAGAATGGCATAAGTGGCCATTCCGCCTCCGTTCGGACGCAGGTAGATACCCTGGATGCGGGGATCGATCTTGGCCGTTTCGATGGCCCGCAACGCATTGTAAAGAGTAACCTGACGTTTGGCCGTCATCGTGGCGAAATCGATGCCGGCGAAAGGATCGCTGCTCGGCGAATCGATCAGGTCTTCCGAGAAATCCAGTTTCAAAATCGCGTGCTCTCCGACCGTCACCGCCTCCGAAGAGGTCATGGAACCTACGATTCCGAACAAAATCATCACGGAAAGAAAGAGCATCACTGCGCTGCCCACCACAAAAGCGAGCAGTCCGGCGAAAAACATTTTCAAAAATTTCATACCGATTTATTTAATATTCATTCGCTGCGAAACGGTGCACGAGGAGCGAACAGGGCAAAACTTTTCCGCATCGCCGAATTCCGTCCCCTCTCCGAATCGGAGTTAATATGCGGCAAATATAACCGTTAATTTTATGAAAAACAAATAATATTTATCGTTTATCGATAACATAATTTTCCATAAAGACTTATTATATCGGAAATAATAGTTATCTTTGTCCAGATAAGCCGCATCCGGACGAGCAGGAGCAGGCTCTTTGCCGCCCGGTTTGCATGATCGTTGCTACCAACTTAACTGAAAATATGGAAGAGAGAGTCAAGGAATTACTCAACCGTATCCTCCATCCGGAGACCCAGCACGGTCTTGTCGAGAGCGGATTCGTCGAACAGGTTTCGACTCCCGGCGACAAGATAACCGTCACCCTGAATTTCGCCAAAGTGCGCGATCCCTTCGCCCTGAAGATCAAACGGCAGGTTCAAGCGCTGCTGGAAGAGAATTTTCCCGCCCTGAAAGGATCCATCACCGTTATTATTAAGGAAGCCGCTCCCAAGAAACCGCAAGCTGCGGACAAACCGACCATGACGGGCGACATAGCCCACATCGTAGCGATCGCTTCGGGCAAGGGCGGCGTCGGAAAATCGACCGTCACGGCCAATCTTGCCGTCGCCCTGCGCAACCGGGGTTTCCGGGTCGGCATCCTCGATGCCGACATTTACGGCCCTTCGCAGCCCAAGATGTTCGGTCTGGAAGGTTACCTGCCCGAAGCCGAACAGGTGGACGGGCAGGACATCATCCTGCCGGCCGAAGCGATGGATATGAAAATCATGTCGATCGGCTTCTTCGTGAAACCTTCGGACGCCTTGCTGTGGCGCGGTGCGATGGCGGTGAACGCCTTGCGGCAAATGATCCACCAGACACGCTGGGGAGCGCTCGATTTCCTGCTCGTGGATCTTCCTCCCGGCACGGGAGATATTCACCTCTCGATCATTTCGGAGTTGAAAATCGACACGGCCGTGATCGTTTCGACCCCCCAGCAAATCGCCGTGGCCGACGTGCGGCGCGGCGTGGAGATGTTCCGCAATCCGCAGGTGAACATCCCCCTGGCCGGCATCGTCGAAAACATGGCCTGGTTCACCCCGGAAGAGTTGCCCGAAAACCGTTACTACCTCTTCGGAAAGGGAGGCGCCCGCCGCTTCGCCGAGGAAAACGGCATAGACCTGTTGGGAGAAATACCTATCATACAGTCCATTATGGAAGGCGCTGACACGGGAACGCCGTCGGTGTCGATCGACGCCCGCGTCGAACCCTATTACCGGGAGATAGCCGACCGGATTGTTGATAAGGTGGTCAAATAACCCCACGAACGATGTTGATAAACCCGCAATAACTTTTGAAAAGAAAAACCCGGAACCGTTTGCAAAATCCATCTTTCGCCCGGTATAGACAAAACAAGAAAACGGCAAAAAAAAGTTTTCGCAAAGTATGATTCGGGATATGCACGGAAAAAGAGAGGCGAATGTTTACAATCCGGAGATGTCGAAATGTCGAAACCGGTTTTGAACATTTGTCGGTAACTTTCAAAAAACCAGGTTTCGACAACCTCCCGGACCTTATCGGCAGAACAGAATACGGAACTTCGAAAAGCTATGCTGTGGATAACCCGAAATACGGTATAATTATCAACACTATCAACAG
>OHRQ01000913.1_pt1 | contig 10819 bp, 4 predicted proteins | sample 1578471 | NCBI WGS metagenome assembly OHRQ01 (sample SAMEA3879602, study PRJEB24766) | human gut metagenome | biome: human-associated habitat; feature: feces | place: USA | collected 1985/1987 | reverse complement strand
TGGCGCACCTGCACATGGAGCAGGCGCTGGCCCCGCCGGTAGGCGTCCAGCTGGGCATCGCGGTTCATGACGGCATACAGCTTGTCGAAGTCCTCCGAATAGGGCATGGTGGGCTTCAGGGAGTCCATCATCTCCTCCATGGTGAAGCTCCGGAACAGGCCCTCGTTGACGACGCTGTGGTTATAGACGGTGAAAGCCTCGTTTTTCGTCAGGTTCTCCTCCAGAATGAAGGGGTAGACGGTGCTGGCGGCGGAGACGATCAGGTCCATGCTGGTACGGGTGCGGATGCGCTCGTGAGTCAGCTCCGTGATGTTGCGGACGCCGGACAGCAGGCGGGGCTTCCCGGGATCGCTGCGGTCCAGAATGAACTTGCTTTGCAGATGCTGGAGCTCGCCGCCGGTGATGGCATCATATTCGATATAAAGCTCCCGCTGGCGCTCCAGCAGGGGCAGCAGCGTGTCCAGCCGGGCGGTGCGGAGGAACCGGTCACGGTCCTGAGGGCAGACGAACTGCCGGGCGAACTTCTGCATGCCGTGGGTATAGTCGGCGTCGCCGCCGGTCCAGTCCTCCAGACCGCAGCTCTCCCGCAGGCGGAACAGTTCCTCCTGCTGGGTGTTCAGATCCACGCTGATCAGGCAGAGGTAGTCGTCGGCCACGCTTTGCAGCAGGGAGGTCATGCGGTCGCGGGAGCGCTGGGCCTGAGCGGCGGATACCTGCTGGCGGGTGAAATAGAGCAGCTGGGCTCCGATCAGCATCAGGATCACGACCAGCACCAGCATAGTGAGGTGCTGGTCCCTGTTGATCTCCGCCAGCATCTGGGCCGCCACCTGGGAGGGGAACAGCTGCAGGAGGGACCAGCCGGTGCCGGACACGGGCTGGATGCCGCCCTCGGACGCGCCGCTGCTGCCCACGAAGGAGAAGGTCATGGCCGTCTGATCGGCGGCAGCCTCCAGCACGTCACGGGCCTGAGATACCTGAAAATGGGAGAGGGCGGCGTCCAGATCCTCCACGTAGACAGAGCCCGCGGTGCGGTACTGGCCCAGAGAGCGGCCATCGGCATCCACCAGCATGGTGAAGGCGGGGAAGTCGTAGAGCTCCGTCTCCAGTATGGCGGAGACAGTCTCCTCATCCAGAAGGCCGAGCAGCACGCCGATGACCTCATCGCCCAGCTGCACCGGCGCGTAAAAGCCGATGAGCCTGGCGCTGTTGAAGCGGGACGCGGAGACGGAGATGATGCCGCTGCCGCCGCGGATGCCGTCCATATAATAGACGCGGTCCGCCACCAGCGCCGTTTCTCCGTCGCTGGTATAGCTGACGCCGCCGGCGTCGATGAAGCGGATGCGGTCAAAGCCGGAGGCCTGTTCCAGCTGGGCCAGATGGGTCATGTCCGCGCCGTCCTCCCCCAGCGCCTCACCGTACAGGCAGGCGGCGGAGGTGATGGCGGACAGCTTGTCCTGAAACACATCGCCCGCGTGCTGGGCCGTCCGGCCGCTGAGCACGCCGATGTAGACATCCAGCCGCTCCATCTGGCGTGTGTAGTTCCGGTGTGCCGCAGCGATCAGCAGCACCACCATGGCGGCGAGCAGCAGGACGATATTAGTCGCCATGTGCTTGACAAGGCGGAGGTGATTTTTCTTCATGGAACGATCCTCTTTATACCGGTGCGTCATGCCTCCAGCTGCGACAGGGTCTCTGTGACCAGCGCGTACTCCCGCGCCACGGCATCGTGCAGCGCACGGACGTTGTCCGGCATCACCGCGCTGCCCCGCAGGGCCTCGGTCATGGCGGTGCAGGCTTCGGCCAGACGGACAAGGCTCAGGTTCAGGGCGATGCCCTTCAGGGTATGGACGGCGCGGAAAGCCTCCTCGGCGCTGCCGCTGTCCACGGCCGCCGTCAGGCGGGCCATGTTGTCATCGCGGGGCAGCATCCGCAGGAACCGGCCGATAAAGGCATCGTTCTGCAGGCGGGCGGAGGCGTCCTCGTAGCTTCCGCCTACGGCGGCGTAGAATTCAGTCAGTGTCATGGATATTCTCTCCTTATTCCGTACAATATGGTTTATTCCTCATACACGACGGCGCAGTTTTTGGTGCGCTTGGCGCGGTACAGAGCCAGATCGGCCTTGCCCACCAGCTCGGAGACGCGGCCGGAGCCGTATGCGCCGCCGATGCTCAGGGACAGGTGCAGGTCCGGATACTCCGATATCGTCAGGGCAGCCACGGCACGGCAGATGTCCTCCAGCTTCCGCGCCAGCACATGGGCGGGCAGGCCGTGGAACAGCAGGAAGAACTCGTCGCCGCCATAGCGCACCAGCTCGTCCCCGCTGCGCAGCATGGAGCGCATGGTCTGGGCCGCGTGGAACAGCGCGGCGTCGCCGGCGGGGTGGCCGAAGCGGTCGTTGATCTGCTTGAAGTTGTCCAGATCGATCATGGCCAGGGCGTACTCGCCGGTGAGGCTGCGCAGGCGCTCGTCGTAATAGCGGCGGTTGAAGACCTGGGTGGCGGAGTCGGTATACACCTGACGGTTGCGGACCAGCAGCTGATTCAGGATGTTCTCCTCGCCGCTGCCTATCATATCGTCGGGGCGGATGGGGTTGACGCACTCCAGCGCGTAGGGGATGCCGTCCACCTCCACGCATACGGCGAGGACATAGCAGACATCGCTGCCGAGAGTCTCCACCTTACTCTGGGTGGTGCGGGTGCGCACCGCGTCCTGGGAGGTGCAGCGCTCACAGCGCTGACGCTTGCCCCAGATGGCATAGCAGTGCCCGGCACGGTCTATGGAGTGGCCGTTGGCATCGGTGGACACCTGCATGCGGATGCCGGGGTCCACCAGACGCACGGTCTGGAACATGGTGCGGTAGCTCTGCATCACAGGGCCCAGCTGCTCCGCCGTGACGCGAAGCACGTCGTCCCGCCCCATGGTGACGGGCAGCAGGAGCTGGCGGTCCGCCAGATGACCGGCGGCGCGGTCATAGCGCTCCAGCCGCTCACAGCTGTCATCAATGTCAATGACTCTGCCGAACAGGGCGGCGCAGCGGCCGTGCTCTGCGGCGGACCACAGCGCCAGAATGGTCAGCTGGCAGCGCCGGGGCTGTCCGTTCAGCACCAGATGGGCCGCCACCTCCAGATACGCCTCGTCTGCGGTGAGGTCCGCCAGGCGGCGGCGGACGGCATCCACCGTCTCCGCTCCCACCCGCGCCAGAAAATCCGGATCGTCCAGAGGCGCCACGATCATGGACGGCAGGCCCATCTGCTCCGCGGCACCGCGGGACAGGCGCAGGGAGGAGGGGTGGGGCGTGTATTCAAACCAGATCTCCCCGCTGAGAGCGAAGAGGAGATCCTGCTTGGCGTAGGCGTCCTCCAGCTGCTGGGTCATGCGGGCGGCGGCCAGATCCTGCCCGCGGTACAGCTCCTCCACCGTGCGGCGGGGGGAGCGGCGGGCGGCGGCCTTGCGGTCCACGCCGCGTCTGGCGGCTTCGCCGACCTCGTCCAGACAGGACAGCAGCAGGGGATTGAAGGAGCCGCAGTCCCCGTTATGGAGCATGGCCATGGCCTGCTCGTGGGTGCAGGGCGCCTTATAGCTGCGCTGGTGTACCAGCACATCGTAGGCATCGGCCAGGGAGACGATCTGGGCGGCCAGAGGGATCCTGTCGCCCTTCAGGCCGTCGGGGTAGCCCTCACCGTTCCAGCGCTCATGGTGCCAGCGGCAGATCTCCATGGCGTATTTGGTCAGCTTCTCCCCCTGATAGCCGGGGAGCTCCGCAATGAGCTGGGCACCGATGACGGTGTGGCGCTTGACGATCTCGTACTCCTCCGGCGTCAGACGGTCCGGCTTCTCCAGCAGCTCACAGGGGATCATGAGCTTGCCGATGTCGTGGAGGCTGGCGGCCATGCAGACCGTTTCCACATCGGCGGGGTCCAGCGGGTGTACATCCTCCCGCGCCAGCAGCCGGCGCAGCAGCAGACCCGTCAGGCAGCTGACGCCGGCCATGTGGCGTCCGCCGCCGCAGCAGCGGTGCTCCACGGCGGAGCTGAGGATGGACACCATCTCCTCCGTGTTCTTCTCGTGGCGGTAAAAGTAAGTGGACACGATGTCCATGAGCTGCTGCTTCTTGGTGTGCAGCAGGATGGCATTGATGATGCGGCGGCGGATGATGCCTGTGGCAAAGGGGCGGTTGATGTAGTCCGACGCGCCCAGCTCAAAGGCGCGGTCGATATACGCGCTGCCCATCTCCGCCGAGATCATGATGGTGGGGACCGACTCGGTCCAGCCGCGGCGCTGCATCTCCTCCAGCACCTGAAAGCCGTCCATCTCCGGCATGACGATGTCCAGCAGCAGGGCCGCGATCTCACCCTTGTACATTTCCAGTGCGGAGATGGTCTCATGGCCGTCCACAGCCTCGATGATCTGGAAATCGTGATCCAGCATATTGGCCAGCATGGCGCGGTTCATCTCAGAATCATCTGCGATCAGCAGTTTCCTGCGATCCATACGAAAACGCCCTCCCTTTCGCCGGATGCCGTACCCTCCATGGCGCATCCGGCGCCATTTTTACGGCCGCACCCGCGGTGCGGCTCCCGAAGCATATAAAAAGCCACCTTTCATTATACCGCACGACAAAACGAATGACTACCGCTTATTCATAAAATATTGAGCGAATATTCGCCCGCGTGCAGGCTTCTGCTTGAAATAACTGGAAGAAACAGGGAAAAAGCCGCCGCACCGGCGGGGGGAAAGCGCTGCGGCGGCAACGGGGAGAACGGTCAGATTCGGGGGAGTTTGGTTGAAAGTTTGGTTATTCGTAAAGTAAAGTTTGCTGGGCAAACAGAAGAAAATGGATTATAATAAACCGGTATAATGGAGCAGATAAGGTGAGGGAAATGGAACAAAAAGGAAATATCACATATCCGCGGCCCCAAATGGAGCTGGTGTGCGTTCTGGACGAGGCGGAGCAGGCGGGGCATCTGCCGGAGACCATCGTGGAGGAATTCACGGAGCACCCGTTTTCCATGCCCGCGCTGTGGGCCTGCCGGGACCACTTTTACAGGCTGGACGCGGCGGCGCGCAGGAGCCATCCGGCGCTGCCGTCCGTCTTCGCCCTGCTGGCGGCCATGGCGGGAGATCTGGATCTGGCCAGGGAGTACGTGAGCCTGCTGGGGACGACGCCCAGGCACTGGCGGATGCAGGATCTTCGGGAGAAGGATTATTACCGCATCTGCACGGAGCTGGTCATGCCGTACATCAGCGACGGCATGTTCCTGCGCATCGTGTTTTTCCTGGTGAAAACGGGCATGGTGCCGGTGAGGTCGCTGACGCTGTCCGCCTGCCGTCCCAGCATCATCAACGGGTTTCGGGATTTTACGCGGTTCGGCCCGTATCTGGAGCGGCATAAGGACGCCATTACCCAGATGATCCACCAGCTGTACGGCAGCGTGGGGAAGAACGTCTATGAGATCATGCTGGCGGAGTGGTACTACCAGAACAACGACTGCTTCAACGCGCTGATCCTGGCGACGGGGACCATCCCGCTTATCGAGAGGGAGAGCGATATGCGCTGCCTGTTCGTGGCGCTGGCGCTGCAGATGCGCATCCTGCTGATGAACGGGCAGGCGCGGACGGCCAAGCCTCTGGGGGAGAAGATCAGAGACCGCATCCAGGAGACGGGGCGGGAGGAGCTGACGGCCAGCCTGAACGCGCTGGAATGTCTGGCGGCCTGCTACGACGGGCAGCAGGAGGCGGTGGCCCAGTGGCTGGAAAACTCTGCCCCCGATGAGAATCGGGACATCTATATGATGGACATGTTTGCCTGGCTCACCAAGGTGCGCTGCTATTTGCAGGTGGGGAAAAACATGGCCGCCTACGTGCTGGTCAGGCAGCTTATCACCCTGCTGGAGCCGGGGAAGCGGCACATGGATCTGTGCGAGTGTCACATGCTGCTGGCCGCCGTGTACTACAAATCGGGGGACAAGGACCGCATGTGCCGGGAGCTGGAGACGGCGCTGGCGCTGGCGAAAAAATACCGGTACATACGGCTGCTGGCGGACGAGGGCGCCTGCATGATGCAGATGCTGTTCATCTACCAGCGGGAGCGGGGCGCGGACGACTTTACCGACCGGATCATGGAGCTGGCGGGCGGCGTGAGCCGGTACTTTCCCAATTATCTGAAGTCTCCGGCGGAGTACTACGAGACGCTGACCGAGACGGAAAAAAAGGTGCTGCGCCTGATGGCGCTGGGCATGAGCAATGACGAGATCGCGGAGCGGATGGGCCGGAAGGCGGGTACCGTCAAGTTCCACAGCAACAGTATTTTCAGAAAGCTTCGGGTGTCAAACCGGCAGCAGGCGGTGAACCGCGGAAGAGGCATCGGCCTGCTGTGACATACGGCAGCCGTGAAAAAACAGAACGGAGGTTATGCACATGATCAAAAAAGGAGTATCCCTGCTGATGGCTCTGGCTCTGTGCCTGACGCTGCTGCCTGCATCGGCGCTGGCGGCGGAGGCGCAGGGGCAGGCCGGTCAGGAGCAGACGGTCCTGACGCAGGGAAACGACGGGCAGACGCAGGCGCCCGGTCAGGATGGTGCGGGCGAGGACGATAAAACGTCCGACGAAGCACCTGACAAAGCACCTGACAAAGAGCCTGACGAGGAGCCTGACGAGGCGGTTTCGGCTGTGCAGGCACTGATCGACGCGCTGCCGGCGGCGGAGGACATCTCGGACGCCAACGCGGACGAGGTCTCCGGCCAGCTGGACGCCATCGACGAGGCGAAGCAGGCCCTGACGGAGGAGCAGGCGGCCCGGCTGGACCTGACCGGATACGACGCGGCGGCTGCCGCGGTGCTGGCGCTGGCGGGAGAGCCTGACGCCAATGAGTCCGCGCTGCTGGCCGCCATCGCCGGCACGCAGCCCGGCGGCAGCGGCACGGCGGAGGACCCCTATCGGATCACCGGCGCGGCGGAGCTCATCTGGCTGCGGGACGCGGTGAACGCCGGTGAGGCGAACACCTGCGCGAAGCTGCAGCAGGATGTGGAGTACGTGGATGAGGTCTGGACACCCATCGGCACCAGCGAGCACCCGTATACCGGCACCTTCAACGGCAACGGCCACACGATCCGTGTGTGGCTGGATGACTGGGGACAGGCCCTGTTCGGCTATGTCGGCGCGAACGCGAAGCTGACGGATATCGCCGTGACGAAGCGCCAGAGCAAGAATTATTCCATCAGCGCCAGCGCTCCCCTGGCGCGCATCAACAACGGTACCATCACCCGCTGCCGGTACAGCGGCGGTATAACGGCCAAGGACAGCCTGGGCGGTCTGGTCTATACCAACAGCGGCACCATCGAGGCCTGCTGCGTGTACGCGGGACGACTGGACGGCGGCAGCCGCATCGAGATGTACTACAGCGGCTGGGCGGGCGGCATCGCTTATGAGAACACGGGCACCATCGTCAACAGCTATTTCTACGGCGACATAGTGCAGGCCCAGTCCAACGGCACGGTACGCGACATCATCGGCTGGGGCGCCATCGCCTATAAGAACAGCGGCACGGTCTCCAACTGCTACTACGGCGCGGACAGAGACGACGGCTACGGCGGCAAGACGGAGGACCAGTTCCGCGGCGGCGAGGTCACGTATCTCCTGAACGGCGGCACGGCCAGGGACGACTGGCGGCAAAACTGCTACGCCGGTGACAACAGCGACGCGACCCCCGTGCTGGACCGGAGCCATGCCCAGGTCCGGAAGACCGGCAGCAGCTATGTCAGCCTGTATCCCCACGTCCACTGCATCTGCGGCGGCGACGCCACATCCGGCGGCCATCCGCGGCACAGCGACGTGCCCTACACCGCATGGACGAACGACGAGGCGGCCAGCCAGTACGGAGACAGCAGCCATACCGCGGCCAACTCCCTGCCCAAGGATCCGGGCAAGTACTATCTGACAAGCGATGTGACGTTGCGTGACACCGGCACATGGCGTCCCGCGGACGGCACGGTGCTCTGCCTGAATGGTCAGACCGTCAGGGAGTTTGCTTTTGATACGCCCGCGTATGACGCCATTACCGTTGGCAGCGGCGTGACCTTCTCCCTGACGGAGTGCGCCTCGATCCAGGGGTATATCTATTGTGCCAGCAGCCGCAGAGCGGTCCACACCGTGAACAACAGCGGCACGTTCAACTTCTACAACGGACGGCTGCGGGACACCAAAAGCAAGGCCGACGGCGCGGCTGTCTATAACACCGGTACATTCAATATGTACGGCGGCACCATCAACGACAACAATACCACCGCGCGGGGCGGCGGCGTGTATAACGCCGGTGCGTGCAATCTCTACGGCGGCACCATCACCAACAACGGCACCGGGGGCGGCGTGTATAACAACGGCACGCTGACCGTGGGCGGCACCGCGACGGTCAAGGGCGGCAGCCCCAACGTCTATCTGGCGGCCGGAAAGACCATCACGCTGAACAGCGCGCTGGACGAAAGCGCCCGCATCGGCATCACGGCGGAAAAGCAGAGCAGTCTCACCGATACGGCGGCCATCACTGTGGTCGAGGGCGGCGCGGCATCGCTGGTATGCTTCTTCCCCGACGATGACGGCACCTATGACCTGTCCTTCAACGATGACGACGACGTCCTCCTGCACCTGATCCGCGACCACACCCACTGCGCCTGCGGCCACAAGGGGAAGTACGCCAAAAGCATCGGCAATCACACCGAGCACGTGGACCGCGAGTTCGTGGCGTGGACAGATGAGCTGGTGAAGGAGCAGTACGGCAGCGGCACCACATACAAGGCGGCGGATACCCTGCCCAAGGCGGCGGGTTACTACTACCTGACAAGCGACGTGGATCTGGGTGCATACCCATGGGCGCCGAAGGACGGCACCATCCTCTGCCTGAACGGGCACAAGATCACCGGCAGCTGGTCTACGGCGGTGCGGATCGATTCCAATGCCCATATCGTCCTGACCGACTGCCGGGCCAGCGGCTCCATCAGAAACACCAACACCAGCGGTGCGGCGCTGAAATCCTCGGGCTCCAGCATCTCCCGGAACGGCATCGCCGATATCTTCCGCATTTCCCTTTCCGGCACCAGCGTGGGCGTCGAGAACTACACCAGCAATACCGTCAACCTGTATAACAGCACCGTTTCCGGCACCAGGTCCGCCATCTACAACACCGGTACGGTGAACATCGCCGGTACGGTCAAGGCCGCCAGCGATGCCGTCGACAGCGGACGTTACTGCGTGAACAATCTCGGTACGCTGACTGTTGACGGCACGCTGACGGCGGATGGCGGCAACATAGGCGTGGCCAATCGGGTCGAGGACTCGAGGAGCGGTACCATAACCGTCAACGGTACGCTCATCTGCACCGGCGACAGCGACGGCCTGAGCAACAGAGGTACGGCGACAGTCGCCGGTACGCTGACGGCCACCGGCAAGAGAAACGACGGTGTGTATAATTACGGCGGTACGCTGACGGTCAACGGTACGCTGACCGCCACCGGAAATGCCAGCGGCAAGCAGACCGACGGCCTGGATAACAGCAACAACGGTACGGTCACGATCAACGGCACGCTCACCGCCTCCGGCGGCCAGTTCAGCGTGTACAACTACGGCACGCTGAATCTGAGCGGCACGGTCAATGCCACCAAGAATGTGTTCCTCGGCACGGGCAGGACCATCACCGTGGTGGGCGAGCTGGACGACGCTACCAGCATCCCCATCCAGACCGCGGCTACGCCTGAAGCCGGCAGCCCCGTGACCATCGCCACCACGGAAAATGCCGACTGGATCAAGGAGGGCAGCTTTGTCAGCTGGACCCCCGGCAAGTACGCCGTCAGCCGCATCAACGAGGGCAAGACCGTGGTGCTGCGGGGCCATGAGCACGACTGGAGCTATACGCTGGGCAGCGACGGCACGGCCATCAGCGCCGAGTGCGGCAATGCGGACGGGCTCTGCGGCAATCCCAACGGCGGCAGCGTCACCATCGCGCCGCCCAGCGGCGGACTGATCTATGACGGCAGCGCCAAGGCGGCCAGGCTGACCAAGACCGGGTGGACGGCGGCGGACGTGGGCGAGATCACCTATCAGAAGGACGGCAGCGCCCTGTCCGCAGCGCCCGTTGATGCGGGCACCTACACCGCCGGAATCACCGTGGGCGGCCAGACCGCCAGCGTGACCTATACCATTGGCAAAGCTACCCCCAAGGCGGAGGACTTCACCTTCACCGCCCCGACAAGCCTGACCTATGCCGGCAATGTCAAGAGCGCAACAGTTTCTCCCGCGGACGATGTCATCGTAAAATACTACGATAAAGACGGTAAGGAAGCCACGCCTAAGAACGCGGGCGAATACACCGTCAAGATCGATGTAGCCGAGAGCACGAACTATGCTGCGGCCAACGGCCTGACGGCGGATGGCTGGAAGTTTAGCATCACCAAGGCGGCCGCGCCCACGATGCAGCCCATAGAGCTGACCGTTATCAACGGGCTGGCAAAGACTTACTTGGTCAATCTTCCCGCGCTGCCGATGCTGGGCGATAATTGTAAGTACGGCTCCATCAAATATGAGGCCTGCAACTTCGATCTGAACCGTAGGCGTCAAGATCACCACGGACAACTATCAGGACATGCTCCTGACCGTTGAAGTCATCGCGAAGAACAAGATCGTTCCCGTGCTGGACGGCGAGATCACCGCAACGCCAATCACCTTTGGCCAGATCCTGCGCGTCAGCACCATTACTGGCACGATGAAAGACGACGGCAAGACGGTCGAAGGCACCTTCGAGTGGACGCATCCTAGTACCAAGCTCGACAAA
>OHRQ01000909.1_pt1 | contig 10846 bp, 10 predicted proteins | sample 1578471 | NCBI WGS metagenome assembly OHRQ01 (sample SAMEA3879602, study PRJEB24766) | human gut metagenome | biome: human-associated habitat; feature: feces | place: USA | collected 1985/1987 | reverse complement strand
AATTTTGTTTCTTAAAGATTTGTAACTATTCAACCACAGACATTCGCCAAACCGCACAATACTTGTGATTTATATGATATCAATTTCTCCTGAGAAGACCTCAGTAGCAGGTCCAGTCATAAACACATGATTGGTCTTTGGTATATACTCGATAGTCAGATCTCCGCCTCTTAGATGCACAAGCACCTTGTTGTCCAGCGACTTTCTGAAGTCAAGCACCGGCTCAAGCACCGTGTACTTTACTTTTATCATGTTAAGAGCCTTGTCTACAGCCTTTTCCGATTCACCTACCACAATAGCGACAGCGTCACCTACACTTCTAACATGACGGTCAAGGATTAGTCTGTCGTACGGTGACGGCTCCGGAAAGGTCTGGCCTGCGATAGAAAAACGCTTTTTCGGAACATCCTCCCAGGTGTATACTGCGACCATGCCCGGTACCTTAAGAGCAATATCTGTCTTTACATCCTCGACAATTGCATTCGCATAGGGGCTTCTAAGAAGCTTTATGACAAGCGCATCACGCGGTGTGATATCATCAGTAAATACCGGCTTTCCGAGTAAAAGCTGGCTCGAATCCTTCTTCGGTATACATTTTCCAACTGCGTGATAATCCCTTCTCGCGCGGTTGAAGCTGTTTACATTAGTTTGATTTGTGCTCATCCTGCCACTCCTTTCCGATATCCTCTCCGTAGACGCCTGCCTCGAGATTAAGAGGTGCGCCCTCCTTCTTACTGTTTAAGAAATTTCTGATTGAGCGGAGCTGACTCTGATATCCTGTACAACGACACAGATTTCCTGAAAGATACTCAAGAACTTCCTCATCAGTCGGGTCAGGATTTTCTCTTAAAAGTGCCACAATATTTACAATATAACCTGGATTACAGAAGCCGCACTGATCCGCTCCCTGTGCAGCAAAAAATCCTGTAAACTGCTTAGCTTCCTCCTCAAGTCCCTCAAGGGTATCCACGGCTCTGCCGTCTGCCCTGCCTATCGGCATGCTGCATGACAGCACAGGCTTTCCATCCAGAAGCACTGTACAAAGACCGCAGTTGCCTGACTCACAGCCCCTCTTCACTGAAAAGCAGTTGTGCTTGCGGCAGAAGTCCAAAAGCACCATATCCTGGTCAACCGAGTCGATTATTAACTTTCCATTTAATTTTATTTTAACATCCATATACATGAATTCCTTCCTACTTAATGCTCGTGCATTGATGTCATCACACTAATAAAGCTTCCAAAGTTTCCTGCATAACTTCCATGCATCCGGTAGCGATTACCTTATATCATCGCAGATGTCAAGCGACTGTGTGACAGCGCGGCGTGTAAGCACCCGGCAGATCATCTCTCTGTACTCGGCTCCTGCTCTGATATTGCTTCCAAAACGGATATGCTCTGCAACATATTCTGCAAATTTATCTATTTTTGCATTGTTCTCGGAATTCTCCGTCAAAGCTACATTACCGTGCGTCTTTGCATCTACTATACCATCGAGTATGCCGTCCTTATCCCACACAGGCTCTGCCATATATGGTGATGCTCCGATGACCGCCACATACCTGCCGTTTCTATTTGCCACTGCACATGTGAGCACAGGAAAGTCTGTTGACTGGTTTCTCTGGCTTAAGTATACTACGCCCTTTGCATTCTTCGGCACTATTACTGATACGAGCACATCGCGCGTGGTTCTTGGAAGTGCCGCAAACTCGTCCAAATCCATAATTCCCGCCTTGTGAAGCTGCACCTTTGCTCCCAGTGCCCTGAAAATCGTCATGACATCTGAAAATCCAAATCTGCCCCAGATGCTTCCTCCGACAGTCGCCACATTTCTAAACTGCACTCCGACGATATGTCTGACCGACTCTGCGATTGCACCGTGTGTATATGCATTCAGTGCTTCATGAGTCTCTATCTGCCTGAGTGTTGCATACGCACCGATTCTAAACTCGTTCTCATCCTCATAAATTTGGTCAAGTCCGAGATCGCACAAATCAATTGCCGTGCCAAGTGTCTTATTTTTCATTTTGAGCCAGAGCATGCCGCCCAGCACAAAATTCGGTTTTTTCTGATAAAGCTCATAGGCTTCATCAAGGCTTTGCGCCCTCACATACTGATTGTAATAAAACATATTTTTCTCCTATATCAATACATTTCAAGCTCATACATGGCTTCCCACCTAATGTCCTGCTCCTTCATAAAGGCTATGAGGCTCTCCCTGTCTGAAAGCTCTGCACGCCATGCCAGACCACAGCCCGCCGATATAGCAGACGGAAGAGGAATCGTGCGCCCCGGAATACCACATGCCTTGCCCTTGATATCCAGCTTTAACGGCGCTGTGGTAGTCTCGAAGGTAATGATTAGCCGCTTTTTCTTTTCTCTTACCAAATTATTATCCATCACATCACACTTAATATAACACTAAGGACTCACAATAAGAGAGGCTGCAGCCATTTTCTCGGCGATATCATACATGTTCGTCACCTCTCCGACTGCAAGCTTATCTGACAGCTCATAGTAATTCAGACATGTTCCGCAGGTAAAGATTTTCACGCCACGATTCTTAAGCTCCTTTAAATCCTCAAGGCACTCTGAGCCATCACAGGTCAGCTTTGCTCCTCCATTGTAGAAAAGCATGGTTTCAGGCGGATTGTCCTGCTGCGAAAGTGCATAGATGAAGCCCTTTATGAGTACACTGCCCAGCTCCTCGCTGCCCTCTCCCATATATGAAGAGCGGATTACAACGACTCTGTTATCTGTAGCCGGCCTGCATGTGTACTGTGAAGCTTCGTCTGTATCCGAAAACGCTCCTGTGTTAAGAGTCTCAATTGTCAGCTTTACACTGTAGCTTCCGTCGTCGAGCTTATTGCTGTCGCAGCTATAGCCCTTCTGTGCAGCCATCTTTTTTAAATTTTCTACTGCAATTTCATTGTCCACAAGTGTCTCCACTGTGTCCGGCTGTGTGAGAGCCTCAATTGCCTTCTTTGTCTTTACTACCGGGATTGGACATGTATCCCCGATTGCATTTACTGTAATCATATTTATAATCCTCCCTATGTTATTTAACTTGTCAACCCTCAAAATGCAGGGCATGCAGCCTGTCAGCATATTTACATAAGCTATGATAGCTTAAAATCAGTTCACATATATCGGCACATCGCAGCGCTTAACAAATCGTCCCACCTTTGCAGCCGGAAGCCCTGCGGCTTTAAGCTCATGCAAAAAGGTATCTGCCTCAAAGGCTTTTACTGCAAACAGCAGTCCTCCTGAGGTCTGCGGATCGAAGAGCACCTCCTCCATTGAGAAAGGTATATTTTTTGCAAAACGCACCTTGTCACCTACATGGTTTCTGTTGCGCTGCGCCGCTGCCGTGAGGAAAAACTCATCTGCGCATCGCAGTGCTCCGGTAATGACCGGGATGGAAATCGAGTCGATAAGTGCTGTTATATCATCATTTAACATCTCGCTCAGATGTCCTAAAAAACTAAAGCCCGTGACATCTGTGCATGCATGTATTTCGAAGCTGTGACTGATCTCTGATGCCGCGCGGTTTAGTGTGGTCATGGAGCTTACCGCATCCTCAATTGCACCTAACGGAGCTTCCCCGACACGGTTTGCGTTGCACACAAGCCCAACTCCGAGCTTCTTGGTCAGTATAAGCACATCTGACGGCTGCCCTGTATTGTTGCTGTAGATGTGTTTGGGATGAACTGTGCCCATGACAGAAAGTCCGTATTTCACATCGCTGTCTGCTATGGAATGACCACCTGCAAGTGTACCGCCTGCCTCTATCACCTTGTCAGCGCCTCCCTGCATTATTTTACCGAGTATATTCAAATCCATTTTCTCAGGGAAACAAACGATGTTCAACGCACTCTTAACTGTGCCGCCCATCGCATAGATATCACTGAGCGCATTTGCGGCCGCTATCTGTCCAAACGTATACGGATCATCAACCATCGGCGGGAAAAAATCAAGCGTCTGGACTATCGCCGTGTCATCTGAAATTCTGTACACTGCCGCATCATCGCTGCTATCATATCCGACGAGCAGATTGCTGTCTTTTTCGCCCTTTGGCAACTTTGCTAAAACATGACTTAATAAATCCGGACCAAGCTTTGCAGTACAGCCACCGCCTTTGCAAAACACTATTTCCTGTGGCATGTTTGCTCCTTTCAATTGTTTAATACTGTTTATCTCAATGCCGCAATCTGCATAAGCGCTTCAGCGGCCTCATTTATCTCATCATTTGTATTATAATATGAAAATGAAAATCTCACCATACCCTGTTTTTGTGTTCCAAAGAATTTATGCATCAGCGGTGCGCAATGTATGCCGCTCCTTGTTGCAATGCCATACTCATTCATAAGTATATCCGACACCTCAGCAGAATCCATATCAGCTATATTTACTGAAACAATCGCACAATGTGCTCCATTATCGGGCAGCATGTCGAAATCCCCATATATCCTGATTCCCGGGATTGTCTTTATTTTTCCCATAAATACCTGCATCAGCTCATGTTCTTTAGCGTATATATTGTCGAGGCCGATTTTCTCAAGCTCCATGACACCTGTTAAAAGCCCTGCGATTCCCGGACCGTTTAAGGTACCGGCCTCAAGTCTTGTCGGAAGCTCCATAGGCTGGCTCTCAAGAAAGCTGAGCACGCCGGTGCCACCGCTTTTAACCGGCTTTATATCTGCTCTTTCTCCCACATAAAGTCCTCCGGTGCCCTGCGGTCCCATCAACCCCTTATGGCCTGTGAAGCAGAGCACATCAATATTCATGTCTTTTACATTTATCGGAAGCACACCGGCTGTCTGCGATGCGTCAACTATAAATAAAAGGTCATGCTTTCGTGCGATTTGCCCTATTGACTTAATGTCCACCACATTGCCTGTGAGATTTGAAGCATGTGTGCAGACGATGGCTTTTGTTTCCGGACAAATTGCAGCCTCTATATCCCGCGGGGAAATTATCCCTCTTTTTATTCCTTCATCACTGCATGGCACAATATCCACGCACACTCCCCTCTCCCTTTGCATATAAAGAGGTCTGAGCACCGAATTGTGCTCGAGCTGTGTCGTAATCACATGCTCCCCCGGCTCAAGCAGTCCGTGGATTGCAATGTTGAGCGACTCAGTGGAATTTGCCGTAAAAACAAGTCTATCCGCATCCTCCCCGCCAAAAAATTCTGTAAGGCACATTCTGGCCTCATATATTTTCCTCGACGCATCAAGCGATGCATCCGATGCCCCGCGCCCGGAATTGCCGCAGTGCTTCATTGCATCAAGCACAGCATCATATACCGCATCCGGCTTTTTAATTGTTGTGGCAGCATTGTCCAGGTAAATCATAGTATGTCCTCATTTACTTCTCATCCAAGCAGATAAAAATTCTTTATATAAAGCTCATCATTTATATTTTTGCTAAGCATATTTGCTTCTGTATGCCTCGGAAGGCTTGCGTAAATTATTGAATCGTTATTTAATTTACACAATACTTCCCAGCTTTTCAGTTCTTCAATCATTTTATAATCTTTAATCCTGATTATATTTTTATCAGCATATGCAAGTGCCGTTCTTGTTTTGCCTGCAGATATTATAATATCCTGTGGGAAAACACCTATGTGCGATATGCCATCCATACTCATTGCAGTCTGTTCAAGCTGCTCATCAGTGACCTCAAATACGCTATCCCATTCCACGGCAAGAACATGATGCTTATCCTGCCATTTTACCTCTGATATATTGTTGCAGCCCACAAGCAGTGCCTGCTCCACAGACATAGGCCGCATGAAGAAATCTTTTTTGTCGCGGACTGCACTCAGCATGCCGCTCTCAATACTTCCGATACGCTCTGCCAGACGATACACCTCATCGCGATTGTGTGACACAAAAACAACAGGATTGTGAAAATATGTCAGCATCTCCATAAGCTCTGATTCCATACTTCTTTTCACATGCTCATCCAGTGCCGAAAAAGGCTCATCGAGCAGTATGCACTCCGGCTTAGCCGCAAGCATGCGAAGCATTGCCACGCGCTGCCTCTGGCCTCCCGAGAGATGATCCGGATATGTGTCTGCCATGCCATCAAGCCCATACCGCTTCAGCCAGACCTTCACCTTTTTTTCATCGCGATGTCCCATTGCTATGCATATATTTTCCATCACAGTCATTGTCGGAAATAATGCATAGTCCTGAAACAGATAGCCTACCCTGCGCTTACCGGGGTGCAGATTTATGCGATTTTTTGAGTCATACAGCACCCGGTCATTTAATGATATAAAGCCTGAATCAGGAGTCTCTATCCCTGCTATACACTTGAGTGTCATACTCTTTCCTGAGCCCGACATACCAATTACGGACACAATCTCGTCCGTAAGCTCCATGTCAACCGAAAGCATGAAATTATCCAACTGTTTTTTTATTTTTACTATGAGCGACATTATTTTTTCTCTTTCTCTTTATGCCCTTGCTTTTGCCGCATATCATATTTATCGATACAAGGCATGCAAACGAAATCGCTATGATTACTATGCACCAGAAGCCCGCTGTGGCATAGTCACCACTTTGGATGACCATTGCTATCTGCTGTGATATGGTCGATGTCTTTCCCGCTATATTTCCGGCAAGCATTGATGTGGCGCCGTACTCACCGATAGCTCTGGCAAAGGCCAGTGTGACACCCGATATGATGCCGGGCTTTGCCATCGGCAAACGTATTTTCCAGAAAACCTTCCACTCACTTATGCCGAGAGTGCGCGCCGCATATATGACATTTTCGTCTATCTGCTCAAATGCCGCTCTCGCATTTCTGTACATGAGAGGGAGTGCAATGATGGTCGCTGCAACCACACAGCCCAGCCACGTGTGTACTACCTGTATACCCATGCTATTGCTTAAAAAACTTCCAAAGGGACGTCTTGTACTGAAAATCCTTAAAAGGATGTATCCAGCCACGGTAGGCGGCAATACCATCGGAAGTGTCAGCAGTCCATCCCAGAATGCCCTCACTCTGCCCTTTGTGTTTATAACAAGCTCAGCAAAGGCTATTCCAATAAAGAATGAAAAAACCGACGCTACTATTCCTGTTTTTAATGTTATCCAAAGCGGTGCGAAATCAATCGTTCCCATTATTCATTTACCGTAAAATGATATTTCTCAAATACTGACATTGCCTCATCTGTCTGAAGATATGCAATAAATTCCTTTGCGGCTTCAAGCTCGTCTGCTGTAGTGTTGTCGCCCTTTAAGGCTGCTATCGGATATATAACATCACCTGTTAAGCTGTTTGGAAGCTTTTCTATAATGTCAAGCTGATTCTCGTATCCGAATGTATCTGAGTAATAAACTGTTCCTATTTCGTTTGCACCCTCAGCTACGGCAGATGCAACTGCACCTACATTTGCACAGCTGTTGATTTCCAGACCGCCAAGTGCCTTTGAGATATCAGAATCTGAAATATCCTGTGGCTTTGAAGCATCTCCTTCAACCATTTTTGAATTTACAAGTGCTACTCTGGTGTACTGTCCTACAGGAACTGTTCCATCAGCAAGTGCCATATTTTTAGCCTTTGAGATGTCTGCAAAGCTGGTAACTGCCGTGCCACTATTCTTATATGTAACAAGGCACACCTGATTATTTAAAAGGTCAACACGAGTATCATCAACCACGCTTCCTGCTTCATAACCATTCTGAAGCTCATCCATCTGTGCCACTCCTGCTGAGAAAAAGATATTGCACTTCACGCCCTCTTTAATCTGTGCCATCAGAGTTCCCGAACTGTCATAGTTGTTCTGGAAGTTTACATTTGGATGCTCCTTGGTGTAAGCTGCACAAATTTCATCCATAACACTGTTTAAGCTCTTTGCCGCAAAAATCGATAAATCTACATCTACATTACCGCTCTCTGCAGTATCCTTCTTTCCGCAGCCTGCAAAAAGTCCTGCTGTAAGAATAAGTCCAAGCGTAAGTCCTGCATATGCTGCAAATTTTCTCTTTAAACCCTTGCGCTCCTTTACTGATTTATCAGTGCCTGTTGCTCTTCTTAAAATCACACTTTTAATCTCTCTTTTCTTTTTATTTATTCATCATCTGATCTGCTCCAGCAGCACTGAAATGCTACCTCCGCACACCATTCCCTCATTCTCGGCATCGTCAGTATTCATGCTGACATCAATCAGCTCACATTTGAACTCCTGATTGCGAAACAGCCTCCTGCAGCGGCTTATAACTAAAGCCTCCGCACAGCCTCCGCCTATTGTTCCAACAATACGGTTGTCTGAGCTCACAAGCATCTGTGTGCCAACTCCGCGCGGTGCACTGCCGTTCTTTTTTATGATGGTACACAGTATGTACTTCTCATCCGGGGAGTGTGTAACTGATGCACAATGCCCAGCCACCTCAGTAAGTGCGTCAAGCACTTCGTTATCTATCTGAGTGCAGCTTGTACGCTCATTTTTACACTTTACTATCTCGCTTATCACCGAAAGAGCAATTTCCTCCGGTGTCTGTCCACCTATTGCAAGGCCTATCGGAGAATGTAATCCTGATATAATTTCCTGTGAAAATCCCGATTCTTCAAGGTCTTTTTTCACTATCACAGCTCTTTTCTTTGAGCCCATCATACCCACATAGGCATAGGGCTTTTTGAATATCTCTGTGAGGCATTCCATATCGAAGCGATGTCCTCTTGTCATGCATACATAGTAATCATCCGCCTGCGGCTGTAGCTTGGCGAGAGTTTCTTTATAATCGCCGCAAATCACATGGTCTGCGCCTTGGCGCTTTGCATTGTCTGCAAACAAAGGTCTGTCCTCTATCACCCATATGTCAAATGCCAAAAGCGATGCCATGCGTACAAGTGCCGCCGATACATGCCCTCCACCGCAGATTATGAGACGTGGTCTGCTGCCTATCTGCTGTCTGAACATCACAATGGAATTATCATTGTCATCTATTTCATCTGCCCACACATTGCCGTATGCCACTCTTATTCTGCCATCTATATAGAGTGCCTTTGCCCCGGCATGTGCTCCTTCTATGACTGTCAAAAGCTCACAGCGGCTGTCCACAGGTCTGTCCTTTATCGAAGCATATATGTTGGCCGGAATCAACTTCACCTCGTCACCAGCATGAATCTGACCACCTCTTACGACTACCGCAAACACACCCTCCTTTGGCATAATGCACTCGCCCATCCTCTTGTATATGGCACAATGCGAATGGCACTGCTTGCCTATCTGCGTCATCTCAAGGATGGTATCTCCTATGCAAAAGCGTGTACCAAGAGGCAGATTTCCTAAATCAAATCCTGAAATAATTAAATTTTCACCGAATGCACCGTTGTCTATCTGTGCCCCTCTTGCCCTGAAGTCATCTATTTTCTCCGCGGAAAGCAGGCTGACCTGCCTGTGCCACTTTCCGGCATGTGCATCTCCCATGATGCCGTAGTCTGCAACAAGCTCCGCCTGTGGCACCTCTCTCTTTTCAGTTCCTCTCTCTTTGCTTATATTGATTGCAAGAAGCTTTCCCATGATTTGCTATCAGCCTCCTATCCGGCTCATATTTCTTGCTGCATCCGCAGCTTTCAGCTCTGTAGTCTTTGTCTCCGTGTTCTTTGTCTCTGTAGTTTTTGTATATGTCACTGCATTATCATTAAAATTGTGACACCTTGGCTTTGCCTTTATGGCAGCCCTTAGTGCCCGGACTATTGAAAAATCTTTTTCCGCATCATCTGCAAAATCCCATGAATCAGGTACTAAATCCATCGTCACGCTGCTTCCCAGGCATGGCATAAGCCTGCCGTCAGCCGTAACACGTATGCGGTTGCAGGTGTCGCAGAACTTCCCATGAATTGCCTGAATCAGACCTACTCTGATACCAAGTTCCGGAAAAATGTAATACTCTGCCGGGCCGTTATCCGGAATTTTCCGTTTGTCATTTCCCGAATTAATTTCTTTTGTTTTTTCAGTATTTATACGGCAAGGTTCTCCATACAGTTTTGAAAGTGTACCAATAACCTTCTTATATGGCTCGACTCCGTTGGTGTGTCCTTCACCTACCGGCATCATCTCTATAAAGCGGATATCTGTACCTTTTTTTGCAACATATCGTGTGAGCGCCACCACATCTGTCTGCGGTGTGAGCACCACATTGATTTTCACTCTTATTCCGCACTCTATAGCGGCATTGATTCCATGCTTTACTTCTTCAAGCAGCGGTTTTTTTGTGATGCGTTCATATTCTGACGCATCTATAGTGTCCAGGCTCACATTTATGCTGTCTATGCCTGCTTCCTTTAACCACTTTGCATGCTGCGCAAGCAGTACTGCATTTGTAGTAAGCGATACGCTGCTGACACCCGATATCTTTTTGATTTGTAAAACCATTTCATCAAGCTGCGGATGCAAAAGCGGCTCACCGCCTGTCAGACGAAAATGCTTAATTCCAAGCCTTGTGGCTGCGCGGACTATGCAAAACACCTTTTTTACGCTAAGTGTATTTATTGCCTGACACTTTTTATTATTGTCCTGTGGGTTGCAATAATAACAGTTCAGATTACAGCTATCTATCACCGATATGCGCATATAGTCAATCTCTCTGCCAAATCCATCGCGCATGTTAAAAGCCCTTTCCAAAACCACAGTTAGGAAACGTGCAGACATCACAATTCAGGCAGAGGCCGCCTTCTCCAAGTCCGGCAAGCTCATCTGCATAAATCATATCACGTGCCATAAGCCTAGGCAACACAATATCAAATATCGTGCGCTTATTGTACATGGCACAGCCGGGCAGCCCACATATCGGCACCAGCCTGTCACCTGCATCATAGTACGACAGCAAAA
>OHRQ01000900.1_pt1 | contig 10902 bp, 9 predicted proteins | sample 1578471 | NCBI WGS metagenome assembly OHRQ01 (sample SAMEA3879602, study PRJEB24766) | human gut metagenome | biome: human-associated habitat; feature: feces | place: USA | collected 1985/1987 | reverse complement strand
ACTGCGTAGCACCCATGACCGGCTCCAATGTTCCTGTTTTCCTCAGCCTTTCGCTTGCTCTGTTGAAAACTTATTTTTCCGGTGGGAACCCAGGAAAAGCTTCCTGCTGTAAGGGCTTTGTTCTTTCCCAGCCGGTAAAATCCTGGGGGAGAGTGTGTAGGGGAGAGAGTGTGAGAGAGGGGAAGGAGAGAGGGGGAAAATGGGAAAAGCGCCCCGGCTGCTTTGCCGGGGCGCTTCTAAAAAAGGGCGCACTTCTCCCATGTACCTTTAGGCTGTTAAACTGGCCCGGTGAATCCGGGTTTACAATCTATCTAGGAACCGCTGGAACAAACCAGACGGGAATTGGAAATCTAATCTTCAGGAGGTGATGGCTGTGCAGTATTGTCGCGCGATTGACGGGCCGGGAAGAATTGTTCTCCCCGCTGAACTTCTCCATCACTTAAATTGGGAAAAAGGGAAAATGTCTGTTTCTATTGAAGAAAAGGATGGCTGCTTAATCGTTTCTTCCGTCCCGGCTGCCGGCCAACCCCCATCTCCTCCTTCCCCTGTCAATCCCCAGGACATCCCGGAAGGGCCATCGAAAATCATTTCTCTGCCGGTGTCTAAAAAATGACAAAACCGCTTCCCTATTTTTATTAGGAAAGCGGTTTTTTGCTGTTTTTGCTCTTTTGGGGGTTGGACATCCACGGTGGGGCGATTTTGAAAAATCGGCCCTAAAAAGCCCGGAAACCCGCATGAATACTGAAAAAAATCGGGGTGACATCTATTTCGTCACCCACGCCTTGCGAAGCGTTGACAAAAAGATACCCTACCATAAATGCGAGTGAACTGACAAAATAAAAGGCTGAACCAGGAACGCGGATTGCGTCCAGGCTCAGCCTGGTGGAGCGCGAGACGGGAATCGAACCCGCGACCCTCTCCTTGGCAAGGAGATGCTCCACCGCTGAGCCACTCGCGCTTATTGCTGTGTTTCTCACAACAATATGGATAATACCACATCAAAGCCAAATTGCCAACATTTTTTTGAAAATTTTTTACAATTTTTCTCAAATTAATTTTTCAAAAACCCTATCAAGCTATATTTTTCACAGTGTATCCGGCTTTCTCCACGCATCTTATAAGTTCGTCATCCGTAGCCTCTCTTCCAAGCTTTACGACAGCCTTCTGTTTCTTCAGATCAACTTTTGCGTTCACATTCTCCAAACTGTTGAGTGCATTCTGCACCCTCGCCGAACAGTTGCCGCAGTGCATGCCCTCTATATAAATGGTTTTTACAGCCACAACTTTTTTTATCTTGTCACCCTTAATCTTCACAAAGCCGCCACCACCACAGCAGCCGCCCTCTCCTTTAAAATGCTTTGCAGAACTGATAACCGCGCCTACAACTATAAGCAGCAGTATGCATATAACAAGTATCGTTCCACCCATTTTTACTCATCTCCTTCGTCTCTAACAACAAGTACCGCATCCGCACGGCTTTACACTTACACCTGTAACTGCCTGATTCTCAATATAGCCACCAGCCATCAACCCTGCTCTTATTATACGGTTCCATTCTTTTGCCGACAATTCTATGCTCGATGAATCATCAAGCTCGATGACACAGGCATCCTCTATTCCACAGCTTTCTCCGCAGGCAACCTTATACATATTTTTTCTGTTGATCGCCCCAATATCCTCCAGTGTATTCACCATTCTGTACACTGTTGCCGAACCGATCTTGCTGTCCTGCTTTGCCGCTTTATAATATATCTCCTTACAGGACGAGCATTCCTCCCCAAGGATTATATCCAGAAGTATCATTCTCTGTCTTGTTATCCTGCAGCCACGCTCTCTCAGTCTGCTGATAACGATCTCCTTCTGCATCGCTGTTCGCTGGATACCTGTATCATCTATATTCTTCTTGTCCGTCACTGTTTTATTGTCAGTCATCATACACGCCTCCTTGAAATAGTCTCAAACAAATCCAATTGCTAATTGATAATATTATCGTCAAGGTTAGTATGCACTAACATAAATTAGTTGTCAATAACGAATTGCAGTAAATCAAGATAAACCAAATCAAGATAAATTACTTTTGTATAATAATCCTTCCAGTTTATACATGTCCTACTTTTATGCATATGTTTTTATGCGTCTGCTTTTATGTTTTTATCTTTGAACTCTATAACTGCCTTGAACAGATCCCCATCTATGCTCAGCTTAAAATCAGCCCTCATAAGTGTGCAAAGACTGTTTGCTATAGAAAGTCCCAAGCCGCTGCCCTCTGTATTTCGCGAACTGTCCCCACGGACAAATCTCTCCATAAGCTCATCACTTGACACATTTAAAGCCTCTCTGGAGATGTTCTTGAACTCAATTCTCACTGAACCAGTTTCATGGATCACGGATGCATACACTCTGGTTCCAGGCATTGCATATTTGCTTATATTGGCAAGGAGATTATCAAATACTCTCCACAGATGCTGTCCATCAGCCCTTATGATTGCCGGCACCTCTGATCTTGTGAATACGACCTTAAGCCCGGCATTTGCAAGTTTATCCTCATATTCTGCAACAGCCTGCTCAAGCAGCATATTTGCATCTATCTCTGCCCAGTTTATCTGGATATTGCCGGTGGATGCCTTGGATGCCTCGACCAGATCCTCTATGAGTTTTTTCAGTCTCGCGGACTGCCTTGAGAGAACTTCTATATATTCCTGTCTTGTCTTCTCATCCATATCATCCTTCTGCAGCAGATCTACATAGTTGATTATGGATGTAAGCGGGGTCTTTATATCGTGAGATACATTTGTTATGAGCTCCGTCTTCAAATGCTCGCTCTTCATTCTGGCCTCAACGGCCTTTGACATGCCGTCACTTATCTGGTTGAGATGTTCACCGTGTGCACGGAATACCCAGAACATCTTGCTTGTGTCCGCTTTCCTGTCCAGATTGCCCTCCGCCATCTCCTTAGCGCATTTGTATAACTCCTGTGTCTGAATGATATATGCCACTATTCCGACTATGCACAGCCATTTTAAAATGATATAAATCACTACCCAAAGGAGGCCTCTCATGCTGCCTGCTGCCAGGATTGCCACAAAAATTATCTCTACTATAGTTATACCTATATAAGCCCATATGCCCTTCTGCGTCAGGGACATATGACTTTTCACATACCTGAAACAAGCTTTCGCCTTTCCTGCTATCCACTTCAGTGCGCGGATTATCAGGCAGTCTGCCAAAAATGTTCCCGCCTTCACCTTCGCAACCATGTTGTTAAAGAAAAATAACGCCACAGAATATAGACATGCCACCGGCACCAGAAACGCAATGTACTGTATATTTTCTGATACAAATATATTTTCTGATTCAAATGTGTAGTTCCTATACTGATTCACACACATGGATGCAATACCGCTTTCAACGCAGATCCCTACTGCTGCTGCAGCAGAGCATACTGCCATAGCCAGCACAAGCTCCGTCGGAGCCCTCTCAAATCTACCGAGTGTTATCGTCTCCTTCCCTGTCTTTACGCCGGCGTTGACCATTGAAAATATTGACATGACGATGCACAGCAGCAACACAACTGCAAATCCTGCCAGTATCCCCTTACTCTTCGTATTCCATACTCCAATGTATTGGACCATTTCTGGATTTGACGCTTTGATGTTGTCTACAGCAGCCTCCACATCCACATAGCACTTTCCCGTGATATTTATAAATGAATATGCATCATAGCTTAGCACAAGACAGTAGCCATTCCCAGATGAACTGCCAATCTCGTCTGTGTCGTCAAAATACAGTTTTTCAACTGAACTCGGGTAATAATCGCCATACATGATATCCTGTGTGGTGATAGACTTGCCATCCGCTGTCAATACAGAATCTGTATCATTCTCCACAGTATCATTTTCGTCATTTTCTTCATTATACGTGTATTCGTCATAATATGGATCGTTCTCCCCCAGCAGGGCATTGATATACTGCTCCCCCTGTTCCATATCACCTAGATTGTTAAACACAATATATCTTTTAACAGGCACTTCTATCGTGCTGTCATAATCGTTCGTATATATATTGTCGTCCAATCGAGCTTCGTCATTTATCAGCTTTATATTTCCGGTCGTTACTTTTATCTTTCCTGTATTTGCATTTGCATCATCACTGCAGGCTGCCGTCAGCATATAGCCGATATCGCCTCGTTCGCTCATATCCGCATACCGGTATGACGACTTGATCGCAGATGTTGTATCCGCGTTGGTCAATCTCCGGAAAACATCAGCCGCGGTTATAACCTTATCTCCGTTATGATCGGCGCTCACGAGCTGACTATATGTTGTAATGCTCTCCAGCTGCGACCTTGTATCCTGGATGTAAGCATTCACCTTTTCGGTAAGCGCATAATTTGTGTCCTCCACATAATCATTTACAAGCCTCTCATACGGCGTCGCGCCCTGATCATCATCACTGTACACTCCAAGGTAGCTTCCCTGCAGCACCAGACCGCCTGTATACAGCGTTCCATATGCCAGCACCGCCACAAGAATATATATTCCAAGTTTAAAGAACAAATTTCCTCGTATCTTATAAATCGCCTTATCCACTATTGTACCTCCATTTTATAACCTCTTCCCCAGATAACCTTTATATATCTTGGGTCTGAAGGATTTATCTCTATCTTTTCTCTAAGATGTCTTATGTGTACTGCAACAGATCCTTCCGCTCCCATAGGATCCTCCTTCCACACTGCCCTGTATATTTCTTTTGTAGAAAATACCTTTCCCACATTCTGCATAAGAAGTTTTAGGATGTCATACTCCGTTGGGGTGAGGGGCATAACTTCTCCATCAAGTGTGACCTGTTTGGATTTGTCGTCAAGCTCTATTCCTCCGATAACCAGCTTATCCTTTGGTGTCTCTCCACCTCCCAGCTGCATGTAACGCCTGAGCTGGGACTTTACCCTTGCCAGAAGTTCCACCGGATTGAATGGTTTTGTCACATAGTCATCTGCGCCGACCTCAAGCCCCAGCACCTTGTCGGTATCCTCACTCTTTGCCGTCAGCATGATAACCGGCACATTGCTGTTTTCTCTTATCTTTGCCATGGCTGTTATACCGTCCATCTGAGGCATCATGACATCCATGAGCACAAGCTGTATATCTTTGGCATTTACCATGTCAACAGCTTCCTTTCCGTTATAAGCTTTGTATACCGAATACCCCGCTGTCTTGAGATATATCTCTATCGCTGATACTATGTCTTTTTCATCGTCACATATTAATATATTGTACATTTTTCATAACCTCACCTTTTAATCATTTAACATCAGCCTGCCGAAGTCTTATCAGGCAAATAGCTGACGCAGCATATCAGGTTTTGCATGAAGACCTGGCACACACATTTATTCTCAGCATACCACAATCACCTCCTGTTCTCAATTATCCTCATACTGCCATTAAGAAACAACCGTTCGAAAGTTTAAGATATCTTTAAGGCTTGCACAATTTTGTGGTATACTGGACAAAGATATCAAAATAGAAATGGAGTTTTATTTATGACAAAAAAAGATGTACTTGAGATCAGGCACCAATTTGCCCCATCCACATGTTCTATCAGTAAGATCTGCGGATGCTATGTGGACGGTGACAACAAAAAGGTTGCAACTATAAAAGAACAGTTTCTCACCATGCCAGAGGAAGAGACATTCAAATATTTTGAGATATTTAAGAAAACCCTTTCCGGAAGCATAGGAAAGAATCTGGTGACAATGCCATTTCCAACCTCACAGGAGTTTGATGGCGGCACTCAGGAATTTCTCAACAGACTGAGAAAGAGTAATCTTGAGGACGATGAGCTTATAGATGAATTCTATGATAAGGTCATCGAAAACTATGACTACACAGGTAACTACCTTATCTTATTGATACATGATACATACGACGTTCCAGGCAAGACCACGGATGGAATCATGATGGATGATGCATCTGACGAAGTATACGAATACATCATGTGTTCTATATGCCACGTCAACCTATCCAAGGCAGGTCTCAGCTACTTTGATATGGACAGCACATTCCACAACAGGGTACGCGACTGGGTGGTTGATATGCCTGACATCGGATTCCTGTTCCCGGCATTTATAGACAGGGGCACTGACATCCACAATGTCCTGTATTACACCAAGAAACCTGAGGAGCTACACGACAATTTCATCAGCAACCTGCTCGGCACCTCACTTCCTATAACAGCAAGTGAGCAGAAGGATGTATTTCAGGAAATCGTCATCGAAACACTGGGAGATGACTGCAACTACGAGATGGTAAAGACTATCCACGACAATCTCAATGAGATGATAGAGCAGAAAAAGGACAGTCCTGAACCTCTAACTCTCTCCAAGAACACTATAAAGAACCTGCTGACCGAGAGCGGAGTATCAGACGAGAAGATGGCAGACTTTGACGCCCACTATGAGAAGGTAACCGCTGCGGCAACACCGCCTGAACAGACATCTGAGAACCCTGATGATGAACCAGCCATAGTTGTACCACGTGAGAAGTCAACCGTCATGTATGCGACAAATGTTGCGAACACCAAAACATTTGAGGTGAAGACTCCGGATGTTGTCATCAAGGTAAATCCCGAGCGCACAGATCTCGTGGAAACCATGGAGATCGACGGAAGGAAATGCATAGTCATCCAGATATCTGATCAAGTCGAGGTAAACGGAATACCTATCAACAACAACTAGCGGCTGTTGCTTATTTTAAAATCCAGGATAAAGTGTTTGCACACCGCTACTGCCTGAAACAAACAGATAGCGTTTTCAGCTTGTTACACAAACAAAAAACCAAAACGGGAGCTGTTCTCACAGTTCCCGTTTTCATAATCACCTAAATACAATAATGCATTTATACATGTATACTATTTTCAAAGCTATACGCCGGCATTCCAACACATTCTATTTCTGTTTATCAATCTCTTAGCGCTTGAGCAGTTCTTCCCACTGCTTGAGCAGCTCTTCCTACTGCTTGAGCATCTTCTTTTTCTTCAATATCAAGGCTATCACAATACTTATAACGAGTATTATACCGCACACTATCTCAAACCCATACGGTACATTGGCAAACGGCATCCACTTCGTGCCCACATTCATTCCATACACACCCGATATAACTGTTGGTACAGCCATGACAATGGTTATAGCTGCAAGAAACTTCATGGCATTGTTCAATCTGTTGTTGATGATCGTAGTCATGAGCTCCCTCGTACCACTTATGATATCTCTGTATATCTGTGTCATCTCTATAGCCTGCTTATTCTCCACCAAAACGTCGTCAAGCAATTCCTTATCCTCAGGATACTGCTTGATCCTACCATATCTGGTCAGCTTGTCGAGGACTACCCCGTTCGCTCTCAGTGACGTAGCGAAGTATACAAGGTTGGACTCCAGCTCATGAAGATCTATGAGATCTGTATCCTCAGTCTCATCCTGGATACGCTGCTCTATGAGCGTTCTTCTTCTATCCATGACTCTCAGATAATACTGATATGTTGTACAGTTTCTGTAGAGTATCTGATACATGAACCTCATCCTCTTCTTGGTACTAAATTCTCTCACCTTGCCTTCCATGAACGCCTCAAGCACAGGCGTCTCCTCAGCACATATGGTGATGATACAGTCTGCAACAAGTATGATACCAAGAGGAATTGTGGTATATGCCTCTCTCTCATTTCTTATCTCTATAGAAGGGATATCCACGATTATCAGTGTGTAGTTGTCCTCTACCTGAACACGCGAGCTCTCCTCATCATCCAAGGCAGCTCTTACATCCGCCAGATCTATCTCAAATCTCTCGGCTATGCTCTTGCTCTCATCTATGGTCGGCTTTGTCATCACTATCCAGGCTCCAGGGCCATATTCCTGTATTTCACTCAAAATTCTGTCATCTGTTCTGTACAGTGTGATCATTTCCTGCGCCTCCTGTCACATAGATTACAGCATGCCTCAAATGCACAATACCGCCTGATAATATTAACATAAAAAACACGGCCTTTCAACAAAGTTTTGTGTAAAGACCGTGTAATATCTATGTATATGATCCGCCGCTTATACCGTGTCCGCATGCATGTGTATCAGACGCTAGTCAAGTGCCTTTCTGTGGGCTACTGTAACCGTCTCCTCGTAGCACGAGAAGGCATCCTCGACCTTCTTCTGGTCAGGCTTCTTCGTGAACAGGCTCACAATAGGAACTATGATGAGACCGCCCACCATTGCGACCGCACCGCAGTTGATAGGTGACTGCATCACTGATGGGAATTTGAACAATCCCCATGTGTTGCTTATAAAGTTCAGCGTCATGATTCCTGTTCCCCATACAAAACATGTCCAACACGCTGCAACTGTTGTCTTCTTCCAGTATAAACCATACAGGAACGGTGCAAGGAACGCACCTGCTATAGCGCCCCATGAAACGCCCATGAGCTGTGCTATGAATGTGATCTTGCTTGAGTACTGCACGATGGCAATAACAGCCGATACAGCAACAAACATAACAAGCATGATCCTCATGACAAATATCTGTTTCTTCTCACCCATCTTAGGAGCAATGACCGGCTTTATAAAGTCGATGGTGAGAGTTGAGCTGGATGTAAGAACCAGCGAAGAAAGTGTGGACATAGATGCTGAGAGCACCAGTATGACCACAAGTCCCATAAGGGCTGCAGGGAGTTTCTCAAGCAGATGTGGAATGATGGCATCGAATCCCTCTACAGCAACATCGGTTCCTGTCAGTCTTCCAAAACCACCGAGGAAATAACATCCACCGGCAACTATGATAGCAAATAGAGTCGATACAACCGTACCTGTCTTGATTGATCTCTCATCCTTGATAGCATAGAACTTCTGTACCATCTGTGGAAGTCCCCATGTTCCAAGCGAAGTCAGCACGACAACGCAGAACAGATTGAACACATCAGGTCCTAAGAATGACGCAAACACCCCTGGGGTATCTGACACTGCAGGATCATTTATCCTTGCAAGACTGTCAAGTGCTCCTGTGAGTCCTCCATAATTGTTCAGTACTGCATATATAACTGCAACGATGCCCACCAGCATGATAAGCCCCTGAATAAAGTCATTGATGGCCGTCGCCATGTATCCTCCAACAATTACATATATACCTGTAAGTGCAGCCATTACGATAACGCAAATCTTATAATCAACATTGAACGCCATTCCAAACAATCTGGAAAGTCCATTGTACAAAGATGCAGTGTAAGGTATCAGGAATATAAAAATGATGACCGATGAGAACAGTTTCAGTGATTTGCTGGAATATCTCTTCTCGAAGAACTCCGGCATGGTTCTCGTGTCAAGCTCCTGTGTAAGAAGCCTTGTACGTCTTCCAAGAACTACCCATGCCACCAGCGAACCGAGCAGCGCATTTCCAATTCCTATCCATGTAGATGCAATTCCATACTTCCATCCAAACTGTCCAGCATATCCGATGAATATGACCGCCGAAAAATAAGATGTTCCATAGGCAAATGCCGTGAGCCATGGGCCAACGCTTCTGCCGCCAAGAACAAATCCATTCACATCCTTTGTGTGTTTTCTTGAGTAAAATCCAACTCCCAGCATAATTGCAAAGAAAACAACAAGCATAATAACTTTGAGTACCATAGTATCCTCCCAATACATTTTTTGTCCGCCTTTTGCTTTATTGCGTTGAAGTGTATCAACTTTAAAGTTTTGCGGTTTAAATTGCTACATCTGATTATAAGTTATACCCCTAACATAGTCAAGAAATATCCACAAAAAAATGCAGCGTGCATATCAATCACTGCACGCTGTATTTTTTTAATCTAACTCTTCCGGTTCATAATCATCACATATAAGGCTGTCCCCATTTATTTGATATCTACGACATATAATTCTTGTACATAATATAAGCAAAATATACCGCATACACAGCCAGCATCACTATTCCGCCCGGCTTGGTGAGTTTCTTCTTTCTAGCGCTGCATACCCAGAGAAGTACAGCTGCGACTATTGCCATGATGCCGTCCACAAGGAAATTCTTCTCAAACTGCACCGGAGTTATGAGCATCGTAGTTCCGGCAACGAAAAGTATGTTGAATATATTGCTTCCAACTATGTTGCCTATGGCTATATCTGTCTGCCCCTTCTTTGCTGCTGTACATGATGTCACAAGCTCCGGAAGAGATGTACCAAATGCCACGATGGTGAGTCCTATAAGTCTCTCTGTCATGCCTAACTTGCCGGCTATATATGACGCTGCATTTACAGTAAAGTTACTTCCAACCACAACAAGTGCCAATCCTATGATTATGAACAATATAAGTCTCGGTGCCTTATCCTTCTCCGTAATCACTATAGAATCACTCTCACTATTTCCTTTTTTTGCACTGATAACCAGATATACAAGGAATATGATAAACACGATATAGAATATCACGCCCTCAAGTCTGCTGAGCACACCGTCAAAATAACCCATGCCAAGTATCATGATAGATGCAGCAATTACAAATGGTATATCTATTCTGAGCGTATTTTTCTTTATAGGGAGTGCTGCGATAAGTGCTGTGACTCCAAGGATTACCAGTATATTTATTATATTGCTTCCAAGTACATTTCCAACGGTGATCCCGGCCCCCTCTGGCGATAATGCCGCTTTTATGCTGACTGCCGCCTCTGGAGCACTTGTGCCCATCGCTACTATGGTAAGACCTACTACCATCTCTGGAATATTACACTTTACCGCTATCTTGGATGCACCGTCCACAAATATATCCGCGCCCTTTATCATAAACACAAAGCCGAGCACCAACAACAGTATCTGCCCTAACATTTTTAATATCTCCATACACTATCCCCTTACAATTAACTAATTTCTT
>OHRQ01000899.1_pt1 | contig 10914 bp, 14 predicted proteins | sample 1578471 | NCBI WGS metagenome assembly OHRQ01 (sample SAMEA3879602, study PRJEB24766) | human gut metagenome | biome: human-associated habitat; feature: feces | place: USA | collected 1985/1987 | reverse complement strand
TCATAAACGGTTACTGTAATTTATGAAGGAGGGCTTGCCTTTTTTCCGGACTCCGGGGAGAACAACGCTGCTTCGTTGTCCACAAAATACGGATATGGCAGCTTTGCGGAGCAATGCGCCTGTTACCCATATATTTTCCCCACGATCTTTCCGCGTGCTGCGGCAGGCAGGAGCTTGCACAAAAGGCTCAGGAATTTATACTGTGCACCGGCAACATAAACGACTGCCGGGTCCTTTTTCTCCACAATACCGGCGATGTACCGTCCAATGCGTGCCGGGTCCATGCCGTTTTGCTCGTCGTGCTCCATCTGGCTGACGCTCCGGGAGATGCGTCCACCGTATTCATCATCGCCGAGAATGCTTTTTTGACGTGCTTTTGTAAACCCGGTGCAGATGTCACCCAGTTCTACGACGGTAACATGGATGCCGTAGGGCTTGACTTCGTTTGCTAGAGCGTAAGAGTAAGAAGAAACGGCGGCTTTGCTTGCAGAGTAGAAGGTCTGGAACGGAATGTGCGCTACGGCAGCAACAGAGCTGATGTTCACAATATGCCCCTTCCCTTGATGGCGCATGAAGGGGAGAACTGCTTTATTTACAGTGACTGTCCCGAAAAAGTTCACATCAAACTGCGCTTTGGCTTGCTCCATGGACGTAAACTCCACCGCACCGGAAATGCCAAAGCCTGCACAGTTGATCACTGCATCAATTTTGGTCTCTTTTTGGATGACCTGCTGCACAGCGGCGTTGACCGCATCTTCATCGGTCACATCGACAGACAGATGGGTAACACCCTCCATAGGGATATTTCTGCGGCTGAACTCATAGACGATGCAGCCATTCTCTTTCAGAGCGGATGCCGTGCACCGTCCGATGCCGGAGCTTCCGCCGGTAACAATAACGACCTTGTTGTTTTCTCCCGCCATGATTTTCCTCCTGAAAATGTTGATCTGGTTCGAGTATACCGCATCGCAAGATGACTGTCTATACGGATAGCCGGATTGTGAAAAAGCACAGGGATCAACTTGCGCAAATTTTTACGCAGATTGGCCTCTCTTTTTTACACAGCCAATGCCAATTAGCGCTTGAAATCGAAATGCTGCGCAAGTATACTATACTAGCTATGCTGTACAAGCTTGATCAAAAATCAGTATGCCAGTTGACCATAAAAGACATACCAGAATTGAAGTGCGCGGCAGAATCAAAACCCTACGAGGATGAAAATGAAATTCGATAGAAGGCTTACAGATGAAATCTACACTTCCGACACGGTAAGGCTTGGAAAAAATGCATTTCAGGCCATGCGGGAGACGATCTATCATAATGGTGGTGTTTCGTTTCGCGGTGCATCGGGCGAGATGATTTTGTATCGTTTGGATTTAAAGAAAATTTTTATCTCGACAGGATCAGCATGCGATTCAAAAAACAGAGGAGAGATATTTTACTATGATCTACAAAAAGCAATACGGTCAACCGTTTGATACCGAAAGTGTAGTGGGTTCTTTTTTGCCCATGATGGAAACGATACCCTATCTGACCAAGGAGCCGGATGGTTTCTCCTATGCCATGGAACCGCAGGATGTCCTGTATGGTCTTGGCGAGAATGTCCGTGGTATCAACAAGCGCGGGTGGGTGTACGAAAGCAAATGCTCCGATGACGGCAACCATACCGAGGGCAAATCCTCGCTGTACGGTGCTTATAATTTTATGATCGTGTCCGGCAAGGATACATTTGGCGTTTTTATCGACTACCCGGGCAAGGTCACCTTTGACTGCGGCTACACCGACCTGGATACCTTACGCATCACGGTGGCCGAGGAAAATTACGATCTCTACATCATTGAGGGCGAAAGCCTGACCGATATTGTGCACCAGTTCCGCCAGTTGGTGGGGCGCAGTTATATTCCGCCCAAATGGGCTTTTGGCAACGCCCAGAGCCGCTGGAGCTACATGAACGAGGACGAGGTCCGCGAGGTGGTGGCAAATTACCGTGCCAATCATATGCCGCTGGACGCTGTGGTTCTGGATATCGATTACATGGAGCATTACAAGGACTTTACGGTGGATGCGCAGCGCTTCCCGCGTTTTGCAGACTTTGCCGCCGAGATGAAAGCGCAGGGAATCCATCTTGTCCCCATCATCGATGCAGCAGTCAAGGTCGAAGATGGATATGATGTGTACGAGGAAGGCGTGAAAAACGGCTACTTCTGCACGAATCAGGATGGCACCCCCTTTGTAGCCGGTGTGTGGCCGGGACGGGTACACTTCCCCGATATGCTCAACCCGGAAGCCCGTGCTTGGTTTGGCAGTCAATATAAAGTTCTGCTGGATCAGGGGATCGAGGGCTTCTGGAATGATATGAACGAGCCTGCTATCTTCTACGCAGAGGAAAGACTGAAAAAGACCTTTGCTCAAATTGAGAAATACAGCAAGCAAAACCTGGATATTTCCAGCTTTGGTGCTTTTACCGGCATGGTGGCAGGGCTTTCCAACAACGAAAACGATTATAAGCTGTTCTACCACAACACCAAACAGGGGCGTATGCGGCACGACAAGGTACATAATCTTTTTGGTTATAACATGACCCGTGCGGCAGGCGAGGCTTTCGAGCGGCTGGAGCCGGACAAGCGCATTTTGATATACTCCCGTTCTGCCTGCATCGGGATGCACCGGTATGGCGGCATCTGGACCGGCGACAACCATTCTTGGTGGAGCCACATTCTGCTTGCACTGCACATGATGCCCTCCCTGAATATGTGCGGCTTCCTGTACGAAGGCCCCGACATTGGCGGCTTTGGCAGCAATACTACAGAGGATCTGGTGCTGCGCTGGTACGGCATGGGCATCTTCTCTCCGCTGCTGCGGAACCACTCTGCCGACGGCACTCGCCGGCAGGAGCCCTACCGCTTTAAGAACAAGGCTGCCTTTGCTGGTATTTTACAACTGCGCTACCTGCTGCTGCCCTACATTTACAGCGAGTACATGAAAGCTGCCCTGCACGACGGCATGTACTGTATGCCGTTGGCGTTCGCCTTCCCGGAGGACGACTTTGCCCGCCGGGTGGAGGATGAGGTGATGATCGGTGAAAGCCTGTTGATCGCCCCGGTATATGAGCAAAATGCCCGAGGTCGGTATGTTTATCTGCCGGAGGAGATGCTGCAGGTGCGGGTGAATTGCAGCGAAAGCAACCGCATCGAAACCAGCGTGCTGCCGGCAGGCCATCATTACATTCCGGTGGAGCTGGATGAAGTGGTGTTCTTTATGCGCAAGGGACACCTTCTGCCCCTTGCCAAGGACGGCAAAAAGATCCAGAGCGTTGCCGATGTGGATTTTGCAGATCTGCGCCTGCTTGCCTATGCTCCCGATGGTGCATCCTATGAATACTATACCGATGACGGCGAGACGAAGGATTATGATAAGCCGGAACATTTTGTGCACATCACGCTGGATGCGGATGGAAACGCAAAGAGCGATCGTGCTACGGTCAAAGTAGAAGGATAATCGTCAGTCATTACGCAGTTCCTACAGAGTGACAGCGTTTCAGCTTGAAATGCTGCCACTCTTTTTTGTTGTCTATATCACGGATAAAATGGCCATTCCATCTTGAAAACAGCGTAAAGATTTATTATAATAAGATAAATAGTTGTGGACTTTGCAAAGGAGGGCTGAAGTATGGCAGCGCCGCGCACCTATCTGGCAATCGACCTGAAAAGTTTCTATGCCTCGGTGGAGTGCGTAGACCGCCATCTGGACCCCCTGACCACCAATCTCGTGGTGGCAGACGCATCCCGCACAGAGAAAACCATCTGCCTTGCGGTGTCGCCCTCCTTAAAGGCCTACAAGATACCCGGCAGAGCACGGCTGTTTGAAGCCGTTCAGCGGGTGAAAGAGGTCAACGCCCAGCGGCTGCAAACTGCCATCCGGCAGAAAAAGGCGGTCCGGGGAGAGGATGGAAAATACCACTTTGCCAGCACCTCTTTCGATATCAACGCCCTGAACGCAGACCCTGCGCTGGGGCTGAGCTACATCGTTGCGCCGCCCCGGATGCAGCGGTATCTGGACGTTTCTACTCAAATCTACAAGACTTACCTCAAATATGTGTCCCCGGCGGATATCTACCCCTACTCCATTGACGAGGTTTTTATTGATGTGACGGGATATCTGCCCTACTACCACATGAGCGCCCACGAGCTTGCCATGACCATAGTGCGGGAGGTGCTGTACAACACTGGCATCACCGCAACGGCAGGCATCGGCACCAACCTCTACCTTGCAAAGCTGGCCATGGACATTGTGGCAAAGCACATCCCGGCGGACAAAGATGGTGTCCGCATTGCGGAGCTGGACGAGCAGTCCTACCGGTATCTGCTGTGGAACCACCGCCCGCTTACCGATTTCTGGATGACTGGTCCCGGTACCGTCAAGCGACTGGAAGCCCACGGCATCTACACCATGGGAGACTTGGCACGGTTTTCCATCCATGGAGAAGATCGTCTGTATGAGATTTTCGGCGTGGATGCGGAAATTCTCATTGACCACGCATGGGGCTATGAGCCCTGCGGTATGGAACAAATCAAAAGCTACAAGCCCGGCACCAACAGCATCAGCGAGGGACAGGTGCTTTCCACTCCTTATCCGTATGATAAAGCAAAACTCATTGTCCGGGAAATGGCAGAAATCTTGATGTTCCGGCTCACCGAAAAGAAGCTGGTGACGGAATCCATCACCTTGGAGATAGGCTACGACCGGGAGAACGTGGACAAGGGCGGTTATCGTGGTCTGACCCAGACCGACCGCTACGGCAGAACCATCCCCAAGGCAGCTCACGGCACTATCCGGTTTGATGCGCCCACCAATCTGGGCAGCACCCTCATCAACGAAAGCGCAAAGCTGTTTGAGCGCATCACCGACCCGGCGCTGACGGTGCGGCGCATTACCATCAACGCCAACAAGGTCACGCCGGACGAGGGCTTCTATCAGGTGGACTTTTTCACCGACACCAAGAAGCTGGAAAAGGAGAAAAAACTCCAGCAAGCCATGCTGGGCATCAAGAACAAGTACGGCAAAAACGCTGTGCTGAAAGCCAGCAGCTACGAAGAGGGTGCCACCATGCGTCAGCGCAACGCACAAATCGGCGGGCACAGTGCAGGAGGTTCGGCGGGAGGTTCGGATGGAAAACTACAAAAATAGTAAGATCGGACTGGAGACCGCCCAAAAGTACGGGGACATTCTGGAAGTGGAACGCCCCCAGACCGAAGAATCCCTCCGCAAGCACCCCCGCATGACCCTTCAGAACCGTGCCAAAATCTTCTCGCCCTTCTCTCCGCTGCGGGGCTATGACGAGCAGCTTGCCGCAGAAAAGCAGCGTACCGAGCGTGTGACCAAGCGCATTCTGACCGAGGAAGAAATGTCGGCTCTGTCCGATCGGCTGATGCAGGTCACCAAGGGCATGACCATCACGGTGCGGTACTTCAAGGAGGATACCGCCCACCCGGAGGTTCCCGCAGTGGGCAACTACATCACCCTGACCGGAAAAGCAGACCGCATCGACCCGGTGTTCCGCACCCTGCAGGTGGGCGACACCGTGGTGCCCTTTGAAGATCTGGTGGAACTCGGCGGGGAGGGTATCATGGACATTGATGTGTATCTGGGAATCCGGGAAGAATGAGACGGCAAAAAATACTGAAAGAGAGGTTTATTGGATACCTCTTCCGGTAAAATGACCTCAGAAGAAGCAAAACACACTTCAGACGGAGGAAAACACCATGGCAAACGATGATTACGGCTATTTCGGTAAAGGTGACACGGGCTATGCCCAGTACATGACGGCCTTCAACCGCAACTTCGGCGGCTCGTCCGGCGGCGGTGGCGGAGACGGAAGCGGCTGCGGCTGCCTCATCGCCATTGCGGTGGTGGTCGTGCTGGTGCTCCTCGCCATGGGAAGCTGAGGGCATTTCCACAGCACTAGGCTGCTTACGTGACCCAGTCACAGAAAATATAACTAGGAAATGTTATCATATAGCCGCAGGAAACACCAACAACATTCCGATGGAGGATTTGAATATGAAGGCAAAGTTTTATATCTGTGAGCACTGTGGCAACCTGGTCACCACCATCCACAACGCAGGCGTTCCGCTGGTCTGCTGCGGCGAAAAGATGAAGGAGCTGCTCCCCAACACGGTGGAAGCCAGCGGCGAAAAGCATCTGCCGGTGACAGAGCTTTCCGGCAGCACCCTCACGGTTACGGTGGGTGCGGTGGAGCACCCCATGGTGGATGTGCACCACATCCAGTGGCTCTTTGTGGAGACCGAAAACGGCGGACAACTCCGCTATCTTATCCCCGGTCAGGCACCCAAGGCGGTGTTTGAGCTGGGCGGCGAAAAGCCCGTGGCGGTCTACGCTTACTGCAACCTGCATGGTCTGTGGATGACGAAACTTTAAGAAATAAACGGGCTCCTGCCAGTGGTTAAACGCTTGCAGGGGCCTGTTTTGGCGTGCAGCCAGAGGGATGATGCCGGTGCATAGAATCTGTCCCCGGAGAGTTGGAACAAGCCCTCCGGGGGCATTTTTGTTTTTCACTATCTTTTCCGCAGGGGAAAACCATGGTATACTGAGTTCAAAGTGATAAATCGGGAGGTACCGTTATGAAGTGGGGAATTTTAGCGACAGGCACCATTGCCAAAAAGTTTGCGTCTACGGTGGAACAGATGGGCGCAGAAGGGGAGCGGCTTGTTGCCGTGGGGTCACGGCATCTGGAAAGCGCACAGGCGTTTGCGCAGCAGTACGGCATCCCCCGCTGCTATGACTCCTACGAAGCCCTTGCCGCCGACCCGGAGGTGGAGGCCATCTATATCGCCACCCCCAACACCCTGCATTACAAAAACTGTAAACTCTGCTTGGAGCAGGGCAAGCACGTTTTGTGCGAAAAGCCCTTTACCATCAGCCCGGAGCAGGCACGGGAGCTGTACCGTCTGGCAGAGGAAAAGCACCTCTTTCTCATGGAGGCATTCTGGATCTGGCTGCTGCCGCTGTACGACCGCCTGCGCGAGATCCTTGCGGCGGGCACCATCGGGGAGCTGAAGCAGATCACCTGTCAGTACGGCTTTGTTGCCTCCGGTGCCCGGAAGGACCGCAAGTTTGATTCCGGTCTGGGCGGCGGTGCGCTGCTGGATATCGGCATCTACAATCTGGGCTTTCTGCGCATCCTCACCGGACAGGACCCGGAGAAGGTGGAGACCAAAGAGGTGCACATCAACGAGTACGGCACCGACGATTACAGCCGCCTTGTGCTGACCTACCCCGGCGGCTGCAAGGCAGAGTCTGTCCAGACCATCGGGCAGGAGCTGGAGCGTAATGCCCGCATCCTTGGCACCAAGGGCAGCATCTTTCTGCCGGATTTCCAGCACGCCGAGACCATGACGCTGGAAGTGAAGGGCAAAGAGCCGGAGGTCATCCGCTGCCCGGTGGACATCAACGGCTTTGAGTATGAGATCCGGGAAGCAAGCCGCTGCGTCAAGCTGGGGCGTACCGGCAGCGACCGCTACACCCCGCAGGACAGCCTTGCCCTGACCCGCCTGATGTACGACACCCGTATGAGCTGGGGCATGAAGTTTGCGGGCGAGGTGTAAGTGCACAGCTTGCCGCAAAGGGCTTTTTTGCGTGCGGAGACTATGGCATACGGAGAGCGGCAACTCGGAATTGATATAAAAAAGAAGGACACATAGATGAAAACAGTGGTTCTTTATAATATTATTTCTTTTATCATCCTCGTTGCTTTGATTTTTGTCTTAAGGATTATTAGTAAGAGTAATTTAAGACAAAATCAACAACTTGTTATTAAAGTCATTGCAACTATTTTAATTGTTTGTGTGATAGCGTTCGTGCTTTTTATTGATGCAATAGCATTTGGCATTATAGGACCAGTTCAAGATTAACAATTCCAGTTTGACAAGGAAGTGCTTTGCATGAAAAAGCGTATATCAAGGATTCTCGGTTTAATAATGCTGATTATAGCTATTGCATTTATAGTGTTTGCATTGAACCATCCAGAAATGAGTTTTCCTTGGAACAATACCATTACTTGGTTACTGTATGGTTTGTATGTTCTTGTGATAGTCGTGCTGTTTATTGCGCCTAAGATGAAAAAGTAAAAAATTCGCATTTGTGGAAGTTATAAAGGGGTGCATCATGGAAATCGAGTATAAACAAAAGATTTCACGGCCGATGAATTGCAGAAACTGTTTTTATCCGTTCACTGGGAATCCGGCAATTATCCCGAAAAACTTGTCCGTGCGATGCACAATTCCACACGAGTTATTTCTGCGTGGGATGGTGATAAGCTGGTCGGGCTGGTTCGCGCGCTTGATGATGGAGAAACAGTCGCATTTTTGCATTATCTTTTGGTGGACCCTGCTTATCAGGGATAGTACATTGGAGATGAGCTGATGAAACGGATCATGAGTTTCTATCAAAATCTTCTGTATGTGAAAGTTATGCCGTCTGATCCTAAAACGATCCCATTTTATGAGCGATATGGCTTTCAACAATATGATAATTCCTCTGCAATGGTGCGGAAGCACTTTTTGTGAGTTGGTATGATGGATCGATTTGCAGCTAGCAAGGAAACCGTAAGGAGTACAGAGCATGGATGCAAACTGTACCAGTAAAAAAAGGAAAGTCAAGAGTATGGAAACGGTATACATTGCAGGCGGGTGCCTTTGGGGCGTCCAGCATTTTTTTGACACGGTGCCCGGTGTACGGACGACCGAGGCCGGGAGAGCCAACGGAACAACAAACACGCTGGACGGCCCGTATGATGGATACGCAGAGTGCGTTAAAGTGGTCTTTGATGAGAAATGTACCAGTGTTACAGAGCTTATGGAGCATCTGTTTGAAATCATCGACCAAACAGGGCGTTGATGTTGGAAAAAAGTATCGCACGGGGCTTTACAGCACAAATCCCGGACATCTGGAAGAAGCAAGAGCCTTTATTGACAGCCGGAAGGACCGGGATAAAATCGTTGTGGAAGTGCTGCCGCTGACGAATTACGTCCGGAGTGCAGAGGAGCATCAGCACCATCTGGAGCGGTACCCGGAAGACTGCAGCTACTGTCATATCCCGGATGAAGTCTTAAACAAATACAGGAACCCGTAAGCAAAGGAAAAACGAAAATGCGGGGATTGGGAACGATCATCAATGCGCTGGCCATTGTGATGGGCGGTGTGCTGGGTATTCTGTTCAAACGCTTTCTGAAAGAGCGCTATCAGGATATAATCATCAAAGCCACAGGCTTTTCCGTGGTGTTTCTGGGAGCGGCGGGAACGCTCTCCAAGATACTGACGGTTAGGCCAGACGGAACTTTGAGCACCGGTGGCTCTATGGTCATGATTCTATCGCTGGCGTTGGGTGTGCTGCTGGGTGAACTTATTGATCTGGATGCACAGTTTGAACGCTTTGGCGAGTGGCTCAAACACAAGACTGGCAGTGACGGGGATTTTATGAATCGGAACTTGACGAGGAGTGTGATTGTATGAAAAAGAAGCTACCTGTTATAGCTGTAATCATATTGGTTCTTGCGATATGTGTATCGGCGTGGTTTTATGGATACTACAATCACGAAAGCAACGACAATCTTCCCACTCTGGCGGCAATCGCAGAAATGAGTGAAGCCGATGTTAATAGCCTTTTGCCTGGGCATCATATTGACCAGCTTAGAGAGGTATGGGGGAAGCCTGATACCAGTGAAAACGGCACAGCATGTTGGAAAATAGGAAATGATACCATTCTCGTTGTGAGTTATAAAAATAATGGTATAGTTGCGATTTGTGGTCTTAAAGACGATAGCGATACCTCCATAGGAGAATAACAAATTCCAGTTTGTAGCATCTCTGTGGACCGCTTCGGCGGTCCTTTGTTTTTAAAGACTATCGTCAAGTAGTTAGGAATAACAGCAAAAATGCCCACCAGCTTCAAGCCGGTGGGCATTCTCTTACTTGTACCGTATTACAGGCAGTTGCTTTATCTTGCAGCCAGCCTTTTTGTGCTCAAGTGCAAAAACCATATCTGGAGTGCGCTCAAAAAATCCTATGTCACGCGCCAGCTTGTCCCACACTTGCAATGGAACAGCCCTGTGAACTGCTGTTTCATCTTGCGCCCGCAGTTTGGGCAGATATGTTTACTTGCCCCCCATATTGCATTACTGGAGTTTTGCAAGGATTTCCTCAGACGTCATACCGCTGGCCAGCAGCTTCTTCAGCACATCTTCTGCTTCGCCTTTCTTTGCTTCTTCCATTGCCTTTGCTTCGGCGGCAGCTTTTTTGTTTTCGGCTTTAGTAAGTTCCTTGGTGGCGGCTTTCAATTCTGCTTTCTTGGCTTTCAGCTGCGTCTTCAGATCATCGAGATTTGCAGTCAACGTAGCAACCTCAGATTCGATTTTCTCTTTTTTTGCGGCCTTTTCTGCAATGACTGCTACATAATCAACGCTGGCCTTTACAGTACGAGCCTTATTCTTGCTTCCCTTGGGTCTTGCCATAATAATTTCCTCCCATAAAGTGAAATAATTTGATACTTACAAGTATATTTCCAAATAGTCAGAATTGCAATAGGTAACATGAGCCGTCTTCAACTGCCAATGCAAATCTTATTCGGTATGCCCGAAGATCGTCGCAAATGTATTCCTTCAATGGTAACAATCATGGAGATTAGTGTTTATCTGGAGATTACCAAAGGATAAATAGAAGCAGTATTAAAGCCGTTCACCACGCAGATTTTCCAGCGTGGCGAACGGCTTTTTTGCTGCCCCTATATTTACAGGTAGGAGGAATCGAAGAAGTCTTTTAATGTAATTCCTAAACCCTGACAAATTCTTTCAATCGTCTCTACGCTTAACTGCCCTCCCCGACGGGCGGTGGTTTGAA
>OHRQ01000891.1_pt1 | contig 10995 bp, 8 predicted proteins | sample 1578471 | NCBI WGS metagenome assembly OHRQ01 (sample SAMEA3879602, study PRJEB24766) | human gut metagenome | biome: human-associated habitat; feature: feces | place: USA | collected 1985/1987 | reverse complement strand
ACATCGCCCTCGCAGAGGACGGGGGCGGCCACGGCGGCGGTAAAATTGGCGTTGTCCTGACACACCGGCGGCATGGCGCCCATCCCACCGAAATGATAGACGCTGCGCTCGGTCATGAGCTTTTCCAGCTGATCGGAGACGGGCTTGCCCAGCAGCTCCCGCTTTCCGGCGCCTGCCACGGCGATGACCGCGTCGCGGTCGGTAACAGCAGCGGTGAAGTCAGTGCTGCGGCTCAACGTGTCGCAGAACTGCGCGGCGAAATCCTCCAGTCCGCCGATGAGGGAGTATTTCTTGAAGATGACCTCGCCGTCCCGTGTGGTGTAGATCTCCAACGGGTCGCCCTCGCGGATACGCATGGTGCGGCGGATCTCCTTGGGGATGACAACGCGTCCCAGATCGTCGATCCGGCGCACGATCCCTGTTGCTTTCATCTATAATTTCCTCCAGTCAAAGCAAAATTTACAAAGGTAGTATCCGCGCGGCACCAAGTGAATATGCACATCCGCCGCGCCGCCATTTTTTACCGCCCACCATGGAAAAAGCGGAAACTGTGGCATTTATCACTGAAAAAATCCCGCAAAATGCATATACTGTCTGCAAGAAACCATAAGGCTGAGAGGAGAGTACGACCATGAAACAGACGAAATACGCAGGTACTCAGACCGAGAAAAATCTGCTGGCGGCCTTTGCCGGCGAATCCGAGGCCCGCAACAAATACACTTTCTTCGCCTCCAAGGCCAGGAAGGAGGGCTACGAGCAGATCGCGGCCCTGTTCCTCAAAACGGCGGAGAACGAGAAGGAGCACGCCAAGCTCTGGTTCAAGGAGCTGGAGGGTATCGGTGATACCGCCGAGAATCTGCAGTCCGCCGCCGAGGGCGAGAACTACGAATGGACGGACATGTACGAGGACTTCGCCAAGACCGCCGAGGCCGAAGGCTTTACCGAGCTGGCCCACCGCTTCCGCCTGGTGGCCGCCATCGAGAAGCACCACGAGGAGCGCTACCGCGCCCTACTGCACAATGTGGAGATGGCGGAGGTGTTTGCCAAGAGTGAGGTGAAGGTGTGGGAGTGTCGAAACTGCGGCCACATCGTCATCGGCACCAGCGCGCCGGAGGTGTGTCCCACCTGCAACCACCCCCGGAGCTACTTCGAGGTCCGCGAGGAAAACTATTGAGCGTAAAAAAGAGACGCCCGAGGCTACATTTTCACAAGTACACATTGTGGCACAAGGGTGGCTGATGCAGAAGCCGGCACAGGAATTTCCTGCGCCGGCTTTCTTTATTAAGGTTGAAACAAGGTGTTGCCAACGTACTCCTCCGGACGCAGAGGCGTTCATGTCACAGGAAAAGAGGACATGAGTTCCACTGCGTCACATAGCGTTTGAACGCACAGCCACTCCAAAAGCGGCAGCACCGATCATGGTTAAGCCTCACTCCTCTCACCGATCCACACAAATCGGGGAATTCCCGCTTGCTTGTCGCTCTCCTTATCGTAATCTGCGGCAACTCCTGCCACATAGGAACAGGAGCATGGCGAGTGCCGTCTTGGTCGATGCGGATGTTGCGTTTCTTTTCTTCCATTTCCACCTTCCTTTTCGCTTGAAAGACTAAGGGTTTGGGATATCCCAATGAGGAAAAATCTTCGAGTGTGGCAACACCGGATGTGCTTGCTATATAGCAAGCCATTCGGAATGCCGGCACGAGGATTTTTGCAAGTGTACATACACTGGCTGTGCCTGCTATTCTGCTAATTTCCCAAGACCCGTTGACAAAAGGCTCAAAGCTGCCTATAATATAGGTAAGATATTTGCCTAATTATATTATAAGCAAGTAATATACCTCTATCAATAGAATTGGGCAAATGATAGGCAAATTATTTTCCGGGCGAGGTTTTCAATATGAAGTTTGGAGAAAAGGTAAGACTGCTGCGAAATGAAAAGAAGCTGTCCCAGACGGAACTGGGTAAAATGTGTGGTCTGTCCCTGCGGACGATCCGCAATTATGAGGTGGACGGACGCTATCCCAAACAGCGCGAGGTTTACGCCAAACTTGCCACTGAACTTGGATGCGAGATAAACTTCCTGCTTTCCGAAGACGAAGAATTTGTTCTTCAGGCACAACAGAGCTACGGCTACAAAGGTGCAAAAGATGCCGAAAAATTGGTTGCCGATGTGTCTGCGCTCTTTGCCGGTGGTGAATTGTCCGAGAATGATAAGGATGCCGTAATGCGCGCTTTGCAGGATGCCTACTGGATGGCAAAAGAGCGGAACAAAGAAAAGTACACACCGAAGAAATATCGGAATCCAATAGAAGTTGAGGAATGATTTTTGTACAGGATGATTTCTGCATCAACTTTTAAAGCAGTTTATGTAGCAAGGAAGTGAAAGACATGATGTATGCTCAGGATAGGCAACATGTTCCTGACCGAGTGGAATTAAAAGGAATTCTATCAGAGTTCCGGGATGCGCTTGAAGAAGAAATTGATAAGATCAAAAAAAGCGGTCAGTCTTCCACGCTACTCTTTGGCGGGCGCCAAATCGAAAGCCATGGTGCCGACCTCTGGTATCGCTTTAATGTTGAATATGTCCCCTCTTTTCCGGCAGATACGCCCTGTAAGCTGGTAATCGGTAAGGATCAATTTGATGTTACCGTTATAAGCTACGAAGAGAACTCCATTGTCATCTCTACAAAAACGACTCTGCCTGACACAATCGGCAAGGCCAGACTTGAAAATGGCGCTACAGTTCTGATGGAGCGGCTGATCAAGTGTATCGAAGAGAATGCCGAAAAAGAAAATCCTGCAGGAAAACGTATGCTGTCTTCTGACTGCGGCGTTTATCCTGTAAAGAAGATATTCGAGTATGACGACTTGGCACTGAATACCGGCAACACCCAAAGCCAAAACAATGCTATCGTATCTGCGCTTTCAAGCGACATTACATACATCTGGGGACCTCCTGGTACTGGTAAAACCACCGTAATTGGGCAGATTATCGATGAATTATATAAGCATGATAGATCCGTATTGGTTGTGTCTCATACCAATACGGCAGTTGACGGTGCCATCGAAAAAGCCGACAAAACATACTCCAAATCCAATCAGGATAATGACACCAATTACCCGATTTTGAGAATTGGTACTCCTGCAAGGCCCTTGCCGGATCGGGTTTTGTTGGCACAGCATGTTGCCGCCTTACGAAGCTGCGGGATAAGGAGAATAACGCTTGTTCTGAGCAACTTGAAAAAGAGATCTCTTTTTGTATTACCTTCCTGTACAAGCCGACTTCTGAAGGAATCTCTCCCCTCTTTAATGAGCTTTCCAAGCTGTTTGCATCTGTAAAAGCTGAGATGGCTTCTGTTGATATGGATGCCATCATAAAAGAAAAAGAAGATGCGGATCAGCAGTTGGTCGAAATCTTCCGGCAGCTCAATGAGCTGAAAGAGAAAATGCAGGAGCTCGAAAAGCAGGCAATTATGAGCGCCAAGATTGTTGGTGCCACACTTGCGAAGTCTTATTTGAGTGAAACTCTGCGAGAGAGAAAGTTTGACACAGTAATCTTGGACGAGGCCTCCATGGCTTCTATTCCTGCACTTTGGTGTGCCAGCTACCTCGCTGAAAGCAGCATTGTAATTGTCGGTGACTTCCTGCAGTTACCGCCTATTGTTATGGCAGATACCCCTATGGCTCAAAAATGGTTGGGTAAGGATATCTTCTACCATAGCGGGATGCAGGAGCGGGCTCGGAACAAGGAAACCTGTCCTGAAAATTTCGTTATGCTCAATAATCAGTTCCGCATGGAGTCTGATATTGCAGACATCGCAAACATGTATTACGGAGCATACGGTGGCCTTCTTTCGGATGATAACAACGATTTCAGAGTCAAGGATCGCGAGAAATTCTATAGTTGGTATTCTGGCAAAAGAACCAAGAGAAATGTTCACCTGATAGACACAGAGAGTCTCCATGCTTGGGTTACCGGTGTGCCTCAAGGAAAGAGCCATAGCCGGCTGAATTGTTTCTCAGCAGCCGTTTCTGTGGATCTTGCATTCAAGTTCTTGGAAAACAAACTCAAGGAACTCGATCCTGCTACTGCCGAACCGGAAAAAGAGGCTTCTGTGCTGATCGTCGCTCCGTATAAACCCCATGTTGCAAGGATCAATCAACTTGTAGAACTGGAGTATCACAATCGAGGTTTTAAAGAAAACCTCAATTTCATTAGAGCCGGAACGATTCACAGTTTCCAAGGCAGCGAGGCCGATATCGTAATATTTGACCTAGTGATCGATGAACCGCATTGGAAGGCAAATCTGTTTATGACGGATAAGGAAGTCAATGAAGATCTGCGCAAGATGTTCAATGTGGCTGTCACGAGAGCTAAGTTCAAGCTGTATATCGTCGGCAATTTTGCATATTGCCAAAAACGAGCCAAGAATAACGCTCTGTCGGAGCTGCTGGACAAGCTCATCAAAAAGGATAGGCTTGTCAAAGTGGATGCCAAGACTTTGCTTCCTGAAATTGTGTTCGCACGGCAACCCGATTTTGCTTTTGATGGAAACCTTACAGGGAAACACATCGTTTGCCGAGAAGATGTCTTCAATGACTACTTCATGGCTGATATCCATTCCTTCAAAAAGCGCCTGATTGTGTACTCAGCTTTTATGACGGAAGCACGCCTAAGCACACTTCTGCCGGCCTTCTCTGATGCCGTCCGCGCCGGAAAGCAGATCATTGTTGTTACAAAGGCTCTATCTGATCGTGGCAAATCCGAACTTGCGCAGTACCAAAAGTGTGAGAAAAAATTACGCGATATCGGCGTGAGTGTTCTTCATAAGAAGGGCATGCACGAAAAACTGATTTTTGTTGACAGCAATGCGGTTTGGATCGGCTCGTTGAATGCACTAAGTTTTACCGGTTTGACCGGCGAGGTTATGCAGCGGCATGCTGATCGTGAGCTGACTGCCGAATATGAAAAGCTTTTCGATATCGAGCACATCTGCAACGCAATAGAAAACACATACGAACAGAAGTGCCCCATCTGCGGCGATGAAATGATCGTGAAAGAAAGCGATGAAGGCGGTATCTACTGGCAGTGCGTTGCCGGCGATTATTCCAGAAATGTTGCTCAGCAATATCCGCTGGATGGCATTCTTCGTTGCAAGTGTGGAGCACCCTATGTGTTCGCAATGAAAAACGAGCCTCGTTGGGTGTGTTCCGAGGATTCACGGCATTATCAGAAGATGCGCGAGAGCGATCTTAGGCTGGAAAAGATGGCTGCTCTAATTCCTACAAAGGCCGCTCGTAGCCAAGTAAATAAGTATTTCTTTGCAAAAAAGAAAGAAATTGAGGCCAAAAAGAAAGCTACAGCACCTAAGAAGACATCCGCTACGAAGAAATCACTCAGTGCATCTGAAGACGAGGACGATTCTAAGCAGATGAAAATGTTCTAATGCATTACCCCTCTGAAGGCGAATGTCCTCAGAGGGGTAATATATAATCTGCAGTCCGTTTTATGGTACAATAACGGCGATATAATTCTATCATGAGGAGGTGCTCGTATGATCTCAAACACAATTTACAGCAAAGGCAGGGACAACTTTAAGGATTACACCTTTTCTGCAAGAGAGTGGTCTGCTCCTACCATGGTGTCACCAAAAGAAATCCGTGAACGGATCGACAGCTTTGCTTTGCGCGGCCGTAAAATTAAGCGCATGCGTTTGATTGGCTTGAGCGATTTCCATACCCGTGACTGGGTTGAAGAAGCAGCTTATCGACAGGTCGAGCACCTGCCAGAAGAAGCGCGCCAGCGCAAATCCAATTATTCAACGATTGATCCCACCATGCAGTTTAGCCGATATGCTCAAATTGACGAACCCTTTCTGATTGAGTTCGAGGATGGAGATGTCTTTGAAGTCGATACTCCGCAGGATCCGGAATTCCGGATGAGCATGAACTGTATTCCTTGGTGGATCAAGGCCGGAACAAATCAACCTAATGTGGAAGCAGATATTCTTTTCTCCCCTTGTGTCGGCCAGGAGATTGTTTCAGTCGAAGTCAACACACGGATAACAGACAAGGATCCGATGTTTTTCTGCGCTTTTAATGAGCCTCCTTATCAGAGAGAGCTTGTTTCAAATGTAACACTTCGTTTGAGAAATGGATTGGGTCTGCAGATCAGCCCGGACATTGATTACTGCGAGGTTGCGTGTGTTGATGTAAGCAACGAGTGGGTTAAAATCAGCTTTTCTGAACTAAAAGACGCTTTGTTCAACTGGGAGGACCTTCACGATGATGAGGTTACCGGGTTTGAGGCGGAAAGTCATATGTTGTTCTTCGGGAGAAAAGGAGCCGCATATACCGATACCCCATATATGACACTATCTTCAAGCGGCAAAGGCGATTCTTGCCTTCATGTCTATGTTGAAGATTTTCTTATACTTGATTGGAGCATTTCGCTTGCCACTGGGAGCTGGTTCGATGAGTACGGCGAGTATCATTTCAGCCATAAAGAGTGGAATGATCTCCTTGATGAGGCATGGCGAATCCTTGCTGCGGATAGTTTTGATGAATTGTTTGATGAGCTAATCGGTCGGCAAGGAAAGGGCAATTACATGATGTGGAAGCTCAATAGCCGAGGCGCATCTTTCTGGAAAGAGCGGGATAAATACAGAACACAGATCAAAGATATCCGAGAGTGGTCTGATTTGGTGCTTGGCCCCAACGACATGATGGATATCTACGGATTTTAGGAGGTGTAAGTATGGATCAGTATACTATGATGGACATACTGGGAAAAGCATTCGCTGATGGCGAAATCGATGCACTGCGTCCTTTGATGGCAGCGGACTGTGACTATGCTTCCCAGTATGCAAACAACTCCTTTTCGGGGGCATCTGAAATCCTGTCAAATGTGGAGTCCGTCCATAAGAACATTGATGAAACCTGTGCTTATACTTACAAGGTCATAGAACTGGAATCTGTCCTGGCAAATGGCCTAACCCTTGCTGATTTGGACAATCAAGCCGGAATGCATCCCTGCCGGTACGGCCTGCTCTTGTATCAGTATGGCTCTGATTATCCTGTTGCTGTTGTTGCCTGTATGATAGACCTCTACGAGAAGTTCAGAAGCATATGGCTGTCTCGAGACACAAGCAACTTCAATGAAACCTTTTATGGCGAAGAATTGGGACCCGATTCTCCCGATGACCTTCCTTCTACAGTAGTGCCACTGACCACACATGATCGGCATGTCAACGAAATAAGAAGCTCATTTGCAGGTCAAAAGTGGGATAAGACTGTAGATACGGCTGATGGGATTTATATTTGGCGCAAAGCAGATGAATATGCCAAACAGTGGCTGCCCGAGCAGGGCTATAGCGTACTGGAGTCGCAGATCTTTGATGATTGCATCGGTTACCGGTGCAATAGAAAAGGCTATATTTACACGATTTTCATGTATGCCTACGGCCAAAAGAAAACTTCTCAGCTGGACGGTGATTCCTGCAGCAAGCTTGCCAAAGAACCCTTTGCCGAAAACAGCATCATCCTGATCCTCTACCTCAATGTCGATCGCTACATGGCCGGAGCTGAGATCAAATATCGTGTAAGAAACTACTGCGGAAGTGATACTCACAGCCCGGAGTTTTGGCATCTTAAAGAAGTCAACGGCTCGTATCTGTTTGAATACTATCCTCGCAAAGAGATGATGGATCAAACCTGGCAGTTCATGTACGCCTTCAACCGTGAAGATACGGACATCTATGACTGCATTATCACAGATGATAATCCGTCCATTGAAGGAGATCCCAAATACTCCGGTGCATTTATGAACAGCGCCTTCTATGGGACGCTGCGGACGATGCATCGGGAATACGGTGATATGAAGTTGGGCTATGTCCGTTATAACGATGTAGTTTACAGCTCTGTCCCCTACATTGAAGGTCTTGGCTTCTTCAGTTGGAGCTCCTTCCGTGCCACCGACCGCATGCATAGCATGGTCCGTCACCCCTTTGACGGTGGTGATCGGAAGGTGGCAGAGTTTATTAAAACCGAGCAACGAGAACCAGATGATCTGTTCGCATATATTCCCAAACTCATAAACGCCGTCCCGCTTGCCCCCGTTCCCACAGAACGATTCGCCGTAAAGCTCTTTTTCGACAACGGCGAGTTCAAAAAGTATGTACTTCCTATTCCGACGGAGTCTGAGCACGAGGAGGTTCTTTCCTATCGCGGTCATGTGTTTACCGATAACATCTGGGCATCCGTCTCTGTAATTCCTCGGCACGAAAGCAGATATAAAGGCTATCCCGAATGTGGCCCGGCAATTGTGTTCAAAAATGAGTTTCTAATCGCGGGAACTCGATGCTACATGGAGAGTGTGCCGTACTCCGAGCCGGAGTTGACAGATGAGATCGTGTATGCCGATGAAAAGCACCAGATCCGGAAAATCTGGAAGTGGAATGTAAACTCTCTGTACGAAGACGGAGAAACCGGTCTATTGAAGGTCTTAATCAGCGGCCAGGCATTCAACTGGTACGGCAAGTCCGTGTTTGCTTCTATTGAGGGAAAACGACTGACCAGCCTGACCTTCGATATCATCGACAGTTTCCAAGAAGATCTTGCTCGCGTTGCTATCAACGGCCATGGATATGGCTTCGTTGACAAGGACATGAAGTTTGTCGTTCCTATGAAGTATGATCAAGCAGATAATTTCAGAGAAGGCAAAGCAAAAGTACAGCTTGGAGATAAGTGGCTTTGTGTTGATCCAAATGGCTGTGAGCTTGAGATTGGTGGCAGAATTCGACAGGATAATTATCAAGAAGTCGGCGATTATTCCGAAGGAATGTGCCGCGTATCTACGCTCAAGCTGCGCTTCATGGATTTGGCTTATCATTCGGATTATGATCAAATTGCAGGTACTTGGGGCTTTGTAAATGAGTCCGGCGAGGAGGTTATTCCGCCCCAGTATATCTATGCTACTGACTTTGAAAATGGTATTGCTATCGTTGCAAAGGGCAAATGGACTATCGACCCTAAATGGGACAACAAGTATAATCAGGGCCGTTACTGGACGGAAGAGGAGCTCTGGGGTGCCATCGACAAGGACGGTAACGAGGTTATCCCCTTCATCTTCGATGAAATCAAGCACTTCTTCGATCGCTCCGATATGTTCATGGTCCATTATGGTGGCTGGAAAGACGGTCACTGGGGTGTCGTTGATTGCAAGGGTAACTGGCTCGCAGAACCAACCTTTGAAGGCTTCTCTTATGAAACCTGGAAGGACAGAATCCTGTTTTACGCTGAAGATCCGGATGCAACGGGCGATGGTCTCCCCATGGGCATCTATGATCTGGCACAAAAGAAAGTCCTGTTTGAGCCCCAATTCCTTGATGTCACCTTCCGCGACAACGGCGATATGGAAGTCGAGGTCTTCGATGAAGAACTCGGCCGGACGATTGAAAAGATCATTGACCCATCTGGCAAAGAGCGTTTCAAATCCATATATTCCTCGATCTATACCTGGCATGATCTGTATGAAGTGGTTATACGCGATAAGGATGGCGCCAGACATGGTTTGATTGATAAGGAGGGCAACGAGATCCTTCCCTGCATCTATGATGTCCCTTGGAATGGCTTCTACCATGAACAGCAGAGAATTTGCTTCGTAGAAAACGGCAAACAAGGCATGAAAGACTACGATGGCAACATCATCATTCCTGCTATCTACCATGAAATCCATGGGCGCAAGGATCCATATCTCACTGTCAGAGTTGGTGAAAAGGACAGCTACAAAGAAGGTCTTATCACTTATGATGGTAAGACTGTTATCGAAGCAAATCACAGTCGCATCGGATGGTGCAGCGACCATAAGCATTTCTTCTGTTGTGCTGATGGACGCTGTGAGATGTATGTCGTAGAAGATTGCGCTTAAGTTTATGTCGCGATAAAGGTCGAAAACGGCAGCTTTTCTGCGTTCTAAGCAAGAATCAGAGTATAGGTAATACGCAACCCCTATTTCTTTCGATTTTACCCTTAATTAGTCTACACGCAAGAAGAAACCCGCAACTCTCCCATAAACGGCAAAAGGGTATGCACTTTGATGTGCATACCCTTTTTGTCAGCAACCCTTGCATGGCAACTGCCATAATTCTTATTTCGTAAAACCTGTTTTATGAACAGTTACCCGAGGCGTGTCTTTTTTTGTAATCACGGGGAGAGAATGTCGATCTGGCAGCTTTGCATGGCGGTGAGGGCGGCGCGGTGGGCGTCCTCCGTTACGCCGGCGCAGCAGCGGGCGTCCACGGTGATGGGGGCGTTCGGGAAGGCGGCGCGGAGGAGCAGCGCATTGGAGAGAATGCAGATGTCCGTGCAGAGCCCAGCTCGATCTCCGGCGTTTCGCCGGGGAAGCGCTCCGCAAGGAGCCGCGCCACATCAAAGGAGCCGAAGGTGTTTTTCTCCACGAGGGTGTGGGGCTTTCCGGACAGCACCGCCTGTATCTCGCTGTGCAGGGCGTGACCGGGGGTGCCCTTGATGCAGTGGGGGATGGGGAGCTTTTTGCCCTCCAGCGTTTGCAGGTAGTCCGCGCCGTGGGTGTCCAGCGTGACCAGCAGGGCGTCGCCCCGGAAGGCGCGGATCTTCTCCGCCACCGCGGGGACGATGGACTGCGCCGCAGGGGTGCCCAGCGAGCCGTCCACAAAATCCTTTTGCATATCCACAACGATCAGAGCTTTTTTCATGGTGTACGTCCTTTCTTCTCCCAGAGACGGGGGAGGGGGGTGGCACCATTATAGGGGAGGCGGCAGCCGCCGTCAAGGGGCGGCGGGACGGGAAACATCCCGCTTGATCCTGTGGGGCGGGACGCCTCCGCTGCCATTGGGCTGGTGGCCTCCGCGCTGATGTACGCGCTGGCTCCGTGGATCATCGGGATGCTGAGTCCCGATCGGCAGGTGGTGCTGCTGGGCACGCAGGTGCTGCGGATCGTGGTGTTTGCCGAGCCGC
>OHRQ01000890.1_pt1 | contig 11005 bp, 9 predicted proteins | sample 1578471 | NCBI WGS metagenome assembly OHRQ01 (sample SAMEA3879602, study PRJEB24766) | human gut metagenome | biome: human-associated habitat; feature: feces | place: USA | collected 1985/1987 | reverse complement strand
GCTGACGGCCCTCTGGCCAACGGCTACTTCGGCGACATCACCGCCACCCTGGGCAAGACCAACCTGGCCCAGACCGCCTTTGGCTCCGTATTTGGTGCCAGCCTGGGCGCCAAGTTTGTGGCCATCTGCCTGCTGTTCTTCGCCTTCTCCACCATCCTCAGCTGGAACCTGTTCGGCAAGATCAACGCCAACTATCTGTTCGGCCGCAAGAACAGCAAGCTGTGCAGCGTCATCTATACCATCATCGCGCTGGTGTTCATCTTCCTGGGCACCGTCTCCGGCAGCGACTTCGTCTGGGAGCTTACCGACATGTTCAATAACCTGATCGTCCTGCCCAACGTCATTGCGCTGTTTGCCCTGACGGGCATGGTCATCGCCAGCCTGAACGAGGTGCAGAAGGACAAGCTGAAGGTGTAAGCCCCAGCTTTCAGGTCGTACCGGCCTTCACCGACACACAGGGGGACCGTTTCCACGGTCCCCCTTTCCCTTTCCGGCGGCTGTCGGGCAGAGCTCGGAGGACGTTTGGGCGGCGTCGGAAAATTTCTCGGGTAATTTTGAATTTAGGGGTTGACATTTTTCGCTTTTATGCTATACTAAGCACGTCGACAGCGATGCGGCAACAAAATATGGGGGTATAGCTCAGCTGGGAGCGCAAGCAACCGGGTGTGCTCCCCCGCAACGGAGAGTAAAGTCAAAAAATTGAATAGCTCAGAAATCCAGCAAAATCAAGGGTTTCTGGCAACATGGGGGTATAGCTCAGCTGGGAGAGCGCTTGAATGGCATTCAAGAGGTCAGCGGTTCGATCCCGCTTATCTCCACCAAAAACAATGACTCACACAGACCAAATGTGTGAGTCATTGTTCTATCCATACGAAAACACAAAGAGGACGGACACCTGATTCCCTTCCCCCGGAGAAAAACCAATATAGTTATTGAAGCGGAGATTCGATGATAGAATCTCCGCTTTTTTGTTGTCGTCCCAACAGATAAAAAAGAAATGAGGTTTAACCATTGAAAAAATTTTTTGAAGAACTTTCCCGGCGCCTGAGAGAAGGCGGAGTTGAATCATCCAATGTAGAGGATAGGCGGCTGGAGATTTTCCTCCATGGTCAGCCTGTCCTCTTTGTTTCTCCAGGAAACGATGTGTTCCTTTTTCCTGCCGGAAGCAATAATCCGGAGGCCAGTGAATTGTACCACAGAGTCGCACAGACCGCAGATGAAGTGTACACTTATGTTGAGGAGGTTCAAACTGCGCCCACCCTTCATATCAGCGGTCTGAGCGAAAAATTCCATCTGCTGGCGGATTTTGGCGGCGCAGTGCTGGCTGGCCGGGAGTTGGAAAATGGCAGGGGCTATCAGTTTGTCACTTGGATCTGGGACTATAACAGAACCGGCGTGAGCTACGGACATTATTATGATGAAGATTTTTGCGGGGCCAAGCAGGATTTTGCCGTCCGCTCCGGGCTGATCTCCAAGACCCAGCTTTTCTCACCGGAGGAGCTAACTGAACTCTACCGGGCCACAGACTACCTGCTGGATGAAGGCCCAGAGCTGGAAGATGGACACCTCAAAGCCATGCAGACCGCAAGGACAAAGATCGAATACACTGTCCCAGATCTGGCGGACAGACTGGAGCAGGGACAAGCACAGGAGCCACAAATTGATATGTGACATCAGAAAAAGCGGGAGCCGCATCTGCACACACTGTGCAGCATAAGCAGCTCCCGCTTTTTTGTTTTGAAAGAAGGAGTGTGCCATGACAAGATATTTCGCTCAGAATACCCCTCGAGCTGGTCTGGAGCATATGATGATGAGCGTCCCTGGCTTCCAGAAGCGCGGCGGCGGGATGATGATCCTCAGCCGCTTCTGCTACAAGCCGGAGGATGTGGATTGCCGGTACTGCCTGCATTACCGCCGCCGATCCTGTCAAGTCCGCACCTGTCCGTATATCGCGGAGCGGTTGAAGTCCGGCGCGATTGAGTACCTGGATTTGATTCTGGAATATTTCGGACACATCCCTCATGCCGGCCTGCACAAGAGGATTCAGGCTGTGGAACACTGGAGCGGGCCGGATCAGGCAGTCCTGCACACAGTGTCCGTCCACCTCAGAAGCCGCTTTGCGGACAGGGTATGGGATGATGCGCCTCCTGGCTATCTGGCGGCGCTCTATCTTCTCGCCTCAAAGGAGCGACTCTGGCAACCGGCGCTCCCCGCTCTTTCACACGATTCCATTGATTTCAGCCGCATCGTATCCAAACCCCATGGATTTGCGATACAGGATTACCCCATCTTTTATTCCGCCAGACGGCTGTATGACCTGAAGTCACCCATGGAGGCAGAAGATTTGGCACACCCAAAACTGGTGAGTGATCTGGACTTCCACAATATTATTTACGCAACCATGATTGCCAGATATGGAAAGGCGGTCATGGATGCGAGTAAGGAGGCACCAGAATGGGCTATGTGCTGAAAGCGGTACTGAGCAGCGCTCAGCACCCGGAATATGGGCAGATTACGGTTCCATTCCCTATCCCCGATGAGAAATATGACCGCATGATCGAACTGCTGGAGCCATTGGAAATCGGTGACGCGCTCCGGCAGGATTGCCGGGTGGATGAACTGGACAGCTTCTATACCGTACTGAACAGGCTGGTTGGCTCATTGGTCAATTTTGATGAGCTGGACTATCTGGCCAAACGGCTGGACAGTTTTGATGACGGTGAGGCTGCCCAGTTCCAGGGAATGGCCTGCAAATTGGGCGTCTCAAATATAAAGGATTTCATCAATCTGACCTTTTGCTGCCAGCAGGCCACGGTCATCACAGACTTCTCCGACCTGGACGCCATTGGGCGGCAGCACTACATGACGATGCAGGGTGGGGGCTGCAGAATCGAGGAGCTCGAGCGGCTGGATGGCCGCAAGTTCGCTCTGGACCTGATCCTCAATCATCTTGAGGGAAGGATTACCCCTTATGGCGTGGTCTATGATAACGGGATGAAACTGGAGCAGCTCTATGACGGCCGCCACTTCCCCTGTTACCACTACCAGCCGAATCTGCTGGCGGTAGGGCTTTCCTCCCGGCAGGAGCCGGAAAATACAGATCAAATCACTTGGCTGCTCCTGCCCTGCTCCGAGCAACAGCTCCAGCGTGGAATTGCACGCTCAGGCGTTAACATCCACGATGCCCGCATCTGGTATGAGGACAGTCTGCTTCCATCCGAGGTGGAGGAGGTCCTGGAGGGACAACGGGAGGATCTATTCGCGCTGAATGATATGGCGACGGCCATCGCTGCACTGTCTGATTTGGAACAGAAAAAGTTGACGGCGGTCATGGAGATGGCCAAGCCGGAGTGTGCCGGCGAGATACGCGAACTGGCCAAAAATCTGGAGCTGTTTGAGTTTGCACCCAAAGTCCGCACTCCCGCCGAATATGGCAGATACATGATCCAGGACTCCGGCCATTATGAATATGACCCCAATCTGGAGGAGTTCTATGATTATGAGCGTTACGGCAAACTCCGTATGGAGAAGGAAACAGGAGCCTTCACGGAGAAAGGATATGTGGCCTACTGTGGCACATTGACATTGGGGGAGCTGATGGCCGGCGGTCCGGCAGAGCAGCACCAGCGGGAACAGGAATTTCAGATGGGAGGAATGTAACGATGATTCTGTTGACTCTGAGCCGGGGAAAAGGAGAAGAAACTGTCCGTCTGCAACTGCCCGCCAGTCCCGCTGAGATTGGGGAGACATTTGCCTTCCTGGACAGAATCAGCCTCGATACCACAGCCACCGCCATCCTGGATGTGAGCAGCAATGTACCGGTCCTTTACCGATGCCTGTACGATGTGGATGTAGAAGATTCGGAGCAGTTTCAAAAACTACAAAAACTGGCGGAACGCACAGAGGCACTTTCTCCGGCGAAAGCCGCCATCTTTTCCGGGGCATTGGATGCGGAGTGTGTCTGGAACTTGGAGGGGGCCCTTACTGTGGCGGACAGGCTGGATGAGTATATGCTCGTCAACAATGTGTCGTCTGATTCAGAATTGGGCATCTACCTTGTGAACAAAGGGATCACACCATTTCCGGATCGCTTCAAGCCCTATATCAATTATGCCCGTGTGGGGGCTGAATATCGGGAAAAGCATGGAGGAGAATATTCCAGCGGCAATTATGTGCAGAAAAAGACACCTGAACTTTTGGAGAACGAGAGATTGGACGGCGTTTTCCGGATATGGATGGAAAACCCCTGCCCTGTTCGTGTACAGAGCGAAACAGCGCAGATCACTCTGCCTGCGACCTTTGAGCAATTGGAGAGCGCCAGACAACTTCTGGGAGTGGACAGCCTCAATATGGCGAAACTCACTCGGGTGGAGGCCCTGCGGCCTTATCTGGGGGAATATCTTCCTCTCCAGGGGATGGATCTGAGACTGGAGCAATTGGACGAGTTGGCGGAAAATATCCGGATAGGCACGCCTGCGTGTGGAGGAGATGTTCATCTCGTTCATCAGGCGGTGGATGCGCTTGCGCGAGCAGGAAAGCTGCGGGCGGATCAGGTGATACAGGCTGTCCAGCCCAAGGGCGGGATAACGCTGATGCAGGCTCAGCAGCCGGCGTTTCAGTTCCTGATCCTTCTGCCGGCGCAAAGAGGGTTTGCGGCCCAGCCATTCGTAGTACCCGCTGCGGGAGACCTCCAGCAGTCGGCATACAAGTTCCACAGAGGCCCCCGCGCGGGCCGTACGGATGTACCGGTACTTGTCCTCTATGGTTTGGAAAGTATGCCGACGGATTTTTTTAGGATGTCAATGACCCCGTCTTTCTCTTCAAGCTTCTTGCGCAGTGCTCGAATCTCCGCCTCCAGTTCGCGCAGGCGTCTGGCGTCGCGGTTTTGGCGGTCAGCTTGCCCCGGCGATGGTGCGCCCGCCGCTTTCAGCCAGCTGCGCAGCGTGTCGATGCAGATGCCGAGTTCCGCGGCCACCTCCCGGCTGGGCCGCCCCTGCTCGGTGACCATCCGCACTGCCCCCGCCTTGAAGGCCTCATCGTAACGCGGCGGCGCTGGGTGCTTTCGTTCTTTGGTTGACATTTTTCATTACCCCTTTCCATTATACAGATTGTTTTTCTGTCCGGCAAATCGGGTATGGGGCAGCATCCATGTTTGGAGCGTCTATGAGGGAGAGATCATAGACGGCGTTGATGCAGAACGCATGCTTGACTACATTCGCTTTTGGCAGACTGATGAGGCCCAAAAACTTTGAGCAAAGTACAGGATAACCCAACACACCAGCCCATTTACTGCAGATTTGTTTATAAAAAGATTATCAATTCCCCTGGCTATTCTGGCCGTAGTGTGAGATAATGGGTATGGCAAAAGCCGGGAACCTTGATAATCGAATAGAATGAATTGGGTGTCCGCCCTCTCACACAAAAAACATGAGAGGACGGATATCAATGGCTGAAAGAGTTTATTGTTTATACAGAGTTTCCACCAACAAGCAGGTCGATCACGATGAAAACAACCAGGCAGACATCCCTATGCAGAGAAAAGCCTGCCACGATTTTGCGGCGAAAATGGGCTGGGTCATCGTGGGCGAGGAGCAGGAAACTGGCGTATCCGGTTATAAAGTCAGCGCCGATGACCGTGATAAACTGCAGCTCATCAAGAAGTATGCAGAGCAGGGCAAGTTCGATATTCTGCTTGTCTTCATGTTCGACCGACTGGGCCGCAAGTCAGATGAAACACCCTTCGTTGTGGAGTGGTTTACTAAAAAGGGCGTCCGCGTCTGGAGCGTACAGGAAGGAGAGCAGCGGTTTGAGTCCCACACGGACCGCCTGACCAACTATATCCGTTTCTGGCAGGCCGATGGAGAGAGCCAGAAAACTTCGATGCGCACCAAAACGGCCCTTGGCCAGATGGTAGAGGAAGGCCGGTTCCGCGGTGGAAACGCACCATACGGGTACCGGCTGGAAAAGAGCGGCATCCTCAACAAGCGCAAACATGAGGTGTACATGCTGGTCATTGATGAGGACGAGGCCAGAGTCGTCCGGATGATGTTTGACCTCTGCATTTCGTCCGGTTACGGCAGATGGCGCCTTGCCAACTTCCTCAACGACCACGGGATCAAAAACCGGAAGGGACAAAACTGGCACGACGCCAGTGTGGGGGGCATCCTGCACAACCCGCTCTACAAGGGAATCCTTCGGAGCGGAGAAACCTATGCCGGCCCCTTTGAGGCCCTCCAGATCATCGCCCCAGACCAATTCGACCTGGCGCAGAAACTGATGCTGGAGCGGACCAATGAGCGGAAAGAGCGGCGCACAGTACCGCTGAATACCGCAGGCCAATCCCTGCTTTCCGGGAACATCTTCTGCGGCCACTGCGGAGGCCGGCTGGTGCTCACTACCAACGGGACAACCACCCGCCTTGCGGATGGGACGCCGGTCCATAAAAAGCGTATTCGCTATGTATGCTACAACAAGACCCGGCGCCGTCAGGAATGTACAGGACAGACTGGATACACAATGCACATTCTGGACGGGATCGTCACTGAGGTGCTGCATCAGGTCTTCGACAAGATGCAGGGAGCTTCCAACGACATGATTGTGGGAAGTGCGGTTCAAAAGCAGATGGCAATGATACGCTCGGAATTGCAGCGGGCCAGAGCCGAAAACACCAAGGCCAATAAGGAATATGAATCCCTCAAGTCCGAGGTGCTGAAGGCGATCCAAGGGAAAAGCGCCCTGCCGCAAGATGTGCTGACTGAAATGCTGGAGGATACCCGACAGAAGGTACTGTCCACCAGTGAACGAATCACGACCCTTACCGCAGAACTGAATGATGGAAACTCTAAGATCGAGGAGATGAAGGCCGAGTTCAACCGGATCGTGTCCTGGTCCAAGATTTTTGATGAAAGCCCGATGGAGGTCAAGAAAATGATCTGCGGCTACATCATCAAGAAGGTTTCGGTGTTCCGGGACTATAGGGTCAAGATTGAATTCAACATTAATGTGGAGCAGTTCCTGAATGGTATCGACAGCATCGACGAATGCGCTACCTATGAACTGCCCATGGCGCAATAAGCTCTCACCCTCGCCACGACCACGGCGAGGGGTACATATCGTAAAGGTATGTCCAGTTGACAACATATACCTTCTATGCTATACTGCAACTTGTCTCTCATCAATTGCCGGGGCGGGATATTCAAGCCCTTTCCCAAGCCATCAGGGGGTGCATACCCGATGGTTCGGGAGAGCGCTTGAATGGCATTCAAGAGGTCAGCGGTTCGATCCCGCTTATCTCCACCAAAGAAAACCTTGAAACCACAATGGTTTCAAGGTTTTCTTTTTGCCCAGATCAGGTAGCCATCCTCTGCTCTTCTAACGCATTTCTAACTGCAAAACACGCCCCCTACATTTTCCAGCATCTTCCAGACAAGCCTTTCCAATACGCACCAGATGCGGTATAATGGATTTGCGAACTCCGGCGCACTTAGCCGAGGGCGCTTGTTTTACGGTACAAATCACATAAGAGAGGGATTCCATCACGAAGAAATGGACTGCGTTTTTCCTTGCCCTGCTGATCTGCCTGCTGCCTGTCAGCGCCGTGGCCACATCTCCCTGTGACAACCGGCAGCACGCTCCACGACCCCACCTACACCGACTGTACCGGTGGCTTCAGGACCACGTGGTGACGACGGCACCCCGACCACGGTGGCGCCGGAAAACTTCCCCGCCGAGGGCGTGGAGGTGCTCCTTCCCTATCCCCAGGGCACGAACCGCAGCTGCACCTTTGTCATCACCCACATGATCACCTCCGGTGAGCGCGCGGGCCAGATCGAGACGCTGAAGGGAACCAGGGCCAAGGGCGGCATCCTCGTCCGGTTCACCAGCATGTCCCCCGTGTGCATCACCTACCAGGTCCATACCTCTACCGGCGCAGACCGCACCACCGCGGTGGGCGTGTCCTCCCCCAGGACAGCGGACAGCAGCCGCGTGGCACTGTGGAGCGCAGCCCGCGTGTGCAGCGCCGCCCTGCTCCTCTCCATAACGGTGAAAAAGAAGAAATACGCCTGATAAAAAACCTCCCCCGACCGCCGGTCAGGGGAGGTTTTTTCTGTTGCTTTACTGCCACAGGGAGCACAGCAGGTCGGTGTAGGACGACGGATCCTCGATGGGCATGCCCGCGATGAGCACGGCCTGGTTGTAGAGGATCTCCGCGTACTTCTTGGCCTTTTCGGGGTCCGTCACCCGCGCCGCCTCGAAGGCCAGGAACGCCGGATGGTCCACGTTGATCTCCAGAATGCGCTTGGCCTTCAGGCCCAGCTCCGGCTGCACCGCCGTGAAGTACTTCTCCATCTCAAAGGTGACGCCCTCGCCGCTGGTAAGGCACACCGGATGGGTCTTGAGCTTGGTGGATGCCTTCACGGTGTCCACGCGGCCGCCCAGCGTCTCCTTGATGAAGTCGAAGGCGTCCTTGTAGTGCTCCGTCTCATCGGGCTTCTGGGCATCACCCAGCTCCAGATCCCCGTCGATGGCGGAGCGGAAGGGCTTGTCCTGATACGTCCGCAGGATATCGGCCAGAAACTCGTCCGCCTTGTCCGTGAAGTACAGGATCTCCATGCTGTGCTCCTTTAAGAGCTCTGCGGCATATGATCGATGGCCTCCACCGTATCGCCGGAGGCATAATAGATGAACTTCTGATCCTCCTTCATGCGGCCCACGTACTCCGCCAGCGTCACCAGCTTCTTCTCCGTGGAGGAGTAGAACAGCATCAGATCCTGGAGCGTCTCCTTCTTGGCGCCGTAGTTGTCCATGGCGCACACCTTCAGCTGGCGGCCGAAGCTCTGCCAGAACTGCTCATACTTCTCCCGCTCGTCCCGCAGCATCCGCTCCAGCTCCCCGCGGATCTTCTTCTCCAGATTGGCGCAGATGATCTTCAGCTGCCGGTCGTGCTGCAAAAGCTCGCGGGAGATGTTGAGGTTCAGATCCGGCGAATCCACCACGCCGCGGACGAAGTTGAAGCAGTCCGGCAGCAGGTCGGCGCACTTGTCCATGATCATCACACCGGCGGAGTACAGCTGCAGGCCGCTCTCATAGTCCTCGGTGTAGTACCTCCCGTTGGCCGCGGAGGGGATAAACAGCATGGCCTTGTAGGTCACAGCGCCCTCAGCGGACACGGTGATAACGCTCAGCGGCGGATGGGGGTCGGCAAACCGCTGCTGGTAAAATTCGTCGTACTCCTCCTTTGTCACATCGCCTTTCTTCCGCTGCCACAGAGGCACCATGCTGTTCAGCGTCTCCCACTCGTACTTCTCCTCGTACTCCGGTTTTTCGTCGGAGCTGCCCTCCTTCCGAACGGAATGGGGCATCTCCATGCGGATGGGGAAGCGGATGTAGTCCGAGTACTTCTTCACCAGCGCGTACAGCGTGTGCTCCCGCAGGTACTGGCTGTACTCCTCCTTCTCCTCGCCGTCGGCCTTGATGTGCATGATGATGTCGGTGCCCACCGTCTCCTTCTCGCAGGGCTCGATGGTGTAGCCGTCCACACCGGTGGATTGCCACCTCCACGCCTGCTCCTGACCATACTTTCTGGTGATGACGGTGATCTCATCGGCCACCATGAACGCGGAGTAGAAGCCCACGCCGAACTGGCCGATAATGTCGGTGTCCGCGGCGGCCTCGCCCTCCATCTCCTGCCGGAACCGCAGGCTGCCGGAGGAGGCGATGACGCCCAGATTGTTCTCCAACTCGCTCTGGTCCATGCCGATACCGTTGTCGCTGACGGTCAGCAGCCGCTTCTCCTTGTCTACTGCCAGCGTGATGGCGAACTGGTCGCGGCTGATGCCCACCTTATCGTCGGTGAGACTGAGGTAGCTCAGCTTATCGATGGCGTCAGAGGCGTTGGAGATGATCTCCCGCAGGAAGATCTCCTTGTGGGTATAGATCGAGTTGATCATCAGGTCCAGCAGCCGCTTGGACTCCGCTTTGAATTCCTTTCTTTCCATACAGGACACTCCTTTTTTCATAACATATCGGGGAGATGCGCAGCGCACCTCCCCGTCTTGTACCGTTTGCGGTTTCTCAGTCCCGACGGGCCACCAGCCAGCCCACGCAGGACAACACCGTCACCGCGGCGGACGCGATCATGACGCCCTTCAGCGCCGGTGCCGCCACCTTCTTGATCTTACCGCCCACGCAGTGCGCCGCCTTGCCCGTCACCTTGGCGGTGAGATGTCTCGCCGCCGCAGCCGTGTGCCGTACAGCGGACAGGCACAGGGAAAAGCCCTTGCCCACCAGCGCCAGCGCCGTGCCGGCCACCTTCTTCGCCGCACCGGCGGCGATCTCCAGAACCTTTTTCATGTGCAGCCTCCTTATATCGTAGTCTTCACCGTTTCGCAGTCTCTGTAAAGCCAATTTGCTTCACAGTATGTCCGTCCGTTTTCGCCCCGCATCCGGGACATTTTCCGACGGCATTCCAACTTTCCTCTCTATTATAATCCCGCGATGGCCGTCTGTCAACGCGCCGCCTCTGCCGTTTTGCGCATTTTCCCTGTTTCGTACAAAACGCTTCAAAAAAAGAGACGGCTTCCGCCGCCCCCTTTTCTGCGCTGTTACCTCCGCACGACCTCCCGCCCGTCGGACCAGACGGACACGATGTTGTGCCGGTGGGTCATGTAGATAGCCCGCTCGAACCGCTCCCTCACCGACAGGGGATGGCTGGCCTCGGGGAAGTCGCCGTCATCGATGACCACCGCGTGGAGCTTATCCCCCACCGCAAAGCCGTCCCCCGCGCCGAAGTATTTGTGTCCCGCCGTGGTACCCAGATAGTATCCCTCCGGCACTGTCAGGAAATCGGGGTGCCAGCCGTCCGTGACCCGCCGTGCCTTGGAGGTGCGGATGGACATGGTGATGACCTTGTACATAGGCAGCTGCGCGCCGCCGGCGATGTCGCTGCCCAGCGTGACCCACAGTCCCTCGTTGACCATCTGCCGCACGGGACACAGGCCGGAGC
>OHRQ01000885.1_pt1 | contig 11073 bp, 9 predicted proteins | sample 1578471 | NCBI WGS metagenome assembly OHRQ01 (sample SAMEA3879602, study PRJEB24766) | human gut metagenome | biome: human-associated habitat; feature: feces | place: USA | collected 1985/1987 | reverse complement strand
CCACAAACTGACGCGTTAACCAACTACGCTAATCCCACCATAAGTGGCGCGCCAAAAGGGACTCGAACCCCTGACCTACTGCTTAGAAGGCAGTTGCTCTATCCAGCTGAGCTATTGGCGCATCAGTTGCTGACCTCAGTCAGCCTTTATATTATACCCATATACGGCATATTTGTCAACACTTTTTTGAATTTTTTTCATATTTAATTTTTAAAAAGTTTTTTTCGGACAAAATCCGCCAAATTACGGCTTTCCGTATTTCTGAGCAAGTGCAAGATTCCTATAATCGGGTTCAGACGAAACCTCTCTTATAAGCTTTACAAACTTAGGAAGTTGATACCGCTGATCTTCACTAAGCAATTCAATTTCTATTGTTGCCCTGTCATTCCAGAACGGATAAACATCAAGTTCGCAGTAGGTGCTGTTGTCAACAATGCAATATCTGTCTTTACTGATGACGCCTGTAACATACTGCCTTTGAGCAAGGTACGAATCGTATTGTTCTTTTGAAATATAATTTTCAATTTCGATCCGCTTAATATCCGATATTTTGATTTTTACAGTTTTGATATATACAGCCTTGTCACCCTCTCCCCTTTTGCGGATTCTGAAATATCCTTCTTCGGGAGTAGTGAGGTATGCCTGTGTAATAGGAATTCTGCGACAGGTTTTTATGCTGTTCAAAAATTCAATATCAGGATATTCAATCAAAAATTTTCTTTCAATTTCAAGCGGCTTCGGAATACCGAGAAATGCGACAACCTCCTTGAGAAGTCTTTTCAGCTTAGTATCAAAGTCGGTCGAATTATCAATAATTCTCAGATGCGGTGTGCCTGTCCACACAGCCATAACATCTGTGTCCACTTCTCTTGCTTTTTCAAGACTTTCTTCCCTGCGGAAAATATTAGTTTCTTTTCCGTAATACTCTTCAGCACCATCTGCGGAAGTCACAAGATGAAATACTGCGTCATAAAAATTTCGTATTACATCTTCATTCAAATTGTGAATACCTGCATACTTTGCAAACTCATCTTCCGTAACATATGCTCTGCTGTCAAGCAACCCTCTGTCAAAAAGCAAAACTGCCTTTTCACAATCCATATTTTTGGCAATTTGCGTTTTTTCATTCTCCTCAGCAAGCTGAATTTCAAACAGTTCTCTGTGAAATTCATAAGAGCCTACATTTTCGGGGGTTTTGCCCTCACTAAACAATCTGCTTGCAACCTCACCGATTGTAATTGTAGGAATATTAAGCTTTTTAAGCTCTTCGCTGATATATTTTAATGCGGAAGTCTTGCCGCCGCAAGGTCCTCCCGTCAATACTATTTTTACAACTTCAGCCATAAAATCACCCATGTAACTTATTAAATCAAGTATATATCCCAATAGCAATTTTTTTATTCTGTAGAAGAACATTGTTGTTTGTTTTTGCCCTTTAAAAAATAATATCGGCAAAATGAAAGTTTCTTATGCAGTAAAATTCATATTATACATTAAAAAGCGTATAAATTATCATAAAAACGGTGAAATATGCTGTTATAACATTGACAAGTTGCGTGTTAAAGTGCTAAAATATGTGTATAACCAATGAGGTTTTTTCTTATATTGAAAGGAAGTATTTATGATGGAAAAGCAGAATATTGACTGGGCAAACATTGGCTTCGGTTATATGCCCATCGGTGAAAGATTTGTAGCTAATTATAAAGACGGTAAGTGGGACAACGGCAGTATGACAGCCGACACCACAATTACTATCAGCGAATGTGCAGGCGTTTTGCAGTATGCTCAGACTTGCTTTGAGGGTATGAAAGCGTACACTACCTGTGACGGCAGAATTGTTGTGTTCAGACCTGACCTTAACGGACAGAGAATGGAGGACAGCTGTAAGCGTCTTGAGATGCCTGTATTTCCAAAAGAAAAGTTTGTTGAGGCTGTTTGCAATGTTGTTAAGGCAAATGCCGATTATGTTCCTCCGTACGGCACAGGCGCAACACTTTATATTCGTCCGTATATGTTCGGCAGCGGTCCTGTAATCGGTGTTAAGCCGTCGGCAGAATATCAGTTCAGAGTATTTACTACTCCTGTAGGTCCTTACTTCAAGGGCGGTGCAAAGCCTATTACAATTAAGGTTTCAGACTTTGACAGAGCTGCTCCTCACGGCACAGGTCACATCAAGGCAGGACTTAACTATGCAATGAGCCTTCACGCTATTGTTACCGCTCATGCAGAAGGTTTTGACGAAAATATGTATCTTGATGCCGCTACAAGAACTAAGGTTGAAGAAACAGGCGGTGCTAACTTTATTTTTGTAACAAAGGACAACAAGGTTGTTACTCCAAAGTCTAACAGCATTCTCCCCTCAATTACCCGCCGTTCACTTATGTATGTTGCTGAGCATTATCTTGGTCTTGAGGTTGAAGAAAGAGAAGTTTACTTTGATGAAGTTAAGGACTTTGCAGAATGCGGTCTTTGTGGTACAGCTGCCGTAATCTCACCTGTCGGCAAAATTAACGACCACGGCAAGGAAATTTGTTTCCCGAGCGGTATGGATGAGATGGGTCCGATTACAAAGAAGCTTTACGATACACTTACAGGTATTCAGATGGGCAGAATCGAAGCTCCCGAAGGCTGGATTAAGGAAATCAAGTAATCAATTTTATACATATAACAAGACGGTCTGCGAGAACAGACCGTCTTTTATTTGCAGTTTTTAATTATATTGTTGTAGGCAACATCCACGGCAGAATCATCTGTATTACAATGCAATACATAAAATTTTGTATGCCGAATAAGATTATCGAGATTTGAGAGCAAAGACATTCCATCTGACTTATTCACAAATTTGACAGTTGATTTATAGAGCCTTTGTACAATCTCATTTGTGTCGGGAATTGTAACAAAATTATCGTCTGAGCGTTCTATGAATATTATAGCGCCTACTGGAACGGTTTCGTTGTTAGCAATTCCGCTTCCGCCGTCAAACGGAGTTCCGCAGCATAGCGGGACTTCGTTTTTAATTTTCACAACAGGCTTATCGTCATTGAGAATATGAGCAGCTTTTGAGCCGAATCTTTTCAGCCACATCTTTGTATGAGTAGATTTGCCGACGCCTGAATCGGCGGAAAACAAATACGCTTTTCCGTCAAAAACGAGTGCCGAGGAATGCACAAGCATAGCGCCACGGTGAATTATTTTGCGGTTAAAAATTGACGCCGTTGCAAATTCTTCGGCTTCATCAATGGTTGAACCTTCAACCATACGGCTCAACAGGGAATTTAAGTATGAGGCTGACGGTATTGCAGAAAAATCTGCACTTCTCTCCCCTTCATACAAAAACGGTTCGCACAATTTTTTTAAGTAATCAAATTTTGGTTCAATTTCAACGATAAAATCAGCTATTAAATATTTTGGCAAAGCGTCCTCCGAAATAAAACAGACTCACAAAAAGTGAGCCTGTTTTTTTATTGGTTAGTTTAAATGAACGATAAACTTCTGAATTTCCGTTGCGTCAACTACCGTGATGTCACCGTCGTAGTTATAATCGGCAAGATGTTTTTGTTCTGCCGAAAGTTCAACAATACCGACAACATACTTCTGGATAAGAGTTGCGTCTAAAATATCAATCCCGCCATCCATATTAACATCACCGACATCATAAGCAGAAATGCCGTTAAACGGAATATTGTTAGCCTTTGCATATTCCTCAGCATAAGAACCGTAGCTGCCTTTAATTGTAACAGCTGAAGAATTTTTAAAAGCTTTAGCTGAAATTTCAGTAACAGATGCAGGAATGTAAACACTTTCAAGCTTAGGACAATTTGCAAAAGCGTAACTGCCAACTGATGTGCAGGTTTCAGGAAGTGTCACATTTTTCAGGGAAGAACATTTATAAAACATCTGATTCGGAAGTCCTGTAACCTTAGTCATAGACATATCAACGGTTTCAAGCGAAGTACAACCCTGAAAAGCACCTAAAACACATAGAGAAAGATTTTTGGAGAGCTTAACATCAGTAATATTAGTACAGTTAGAAAAAGCAAATGCACCAATTGTCTGGATTGTATCAGGCATTGAAACAGTTACCAATCCGGTTTTATCAGAAAATGTCGAAGGAGCAATTACATTGACCGTTATATCAATGAGCTGTGACGGTATCTGTAAATTTTCTTCTGTTCCCAGATAATCTGTAATTGTCAGTCCTGAATAATCGTTTTTGTAAAACTCGAAATTCTTGTCATAATAGTAGGTTTCAGCTGAAAATGAAACGCAAAACATTGACAAGAGCATTGCAAAGACAAAGAGAAATGTGCAGGATTTTTTTACTATTTTTTTCATAATTTACTCCTAACAAGCAAAAGTCTAGCTCAGAAAAGTCGGCAGATGAAGAACACCTGCCGACATAACCTCTAATTAGTCACCGCCACCTACATCTTCGCCGACATTATCCTCGGTTGGATCCGGTACATAGTTACCACTCGGGGTAATTTTCAAAACAGAATCAGAAAATGAAAATTTTACAATTTCAATTTCAGGTTCAAGATATGATTTTTTCATCAAATAACCTCCAATCGTATAATGTGCTCAAACACAAATTATGCCTTGTTGCCAACATAGCAGATATTATAATACTGTGGATCGGAAATCACAAAATCGTTTACGCTACCGTCAGCATTTCTAATGATAACATAAGCATAAGCACTAAAGATATAATTCTGGTTAGCTGTGTTATTTGTGTATTTGATTACCTTATCAATTCTGTTTTTATTAGTAAGTGCATCGTTATTAAATACATACTTTGTAACTCTGACATTCTCATCGTTAATATCATAGAACCTATTTGCATTGTTCTTGACTTCATCATTCTTAACAAGAGCGTCAAGTTTAGTACGAAGAGCTTTTTCGTCATTAATACGATGATTAGCAAGAATTGTTGATGTTGTATCTGCTTTGCCTTTATTAGCAGCGTCTACAAGTTGCTTTCTCTCTTCTTCTGTAAGTTTGTTAGTGTTGTTTCTAACAACAAATACACCACACTCAACATTAAGATTAGTTGTGTTTTCCTTAAATGTAGGAATAGCAGTTGAAGTAAATGCTGTGAGAAGGTCAACATAAACCTTATCAATTGCAGATGCTGAATCACCATAAACCTCACGGTTCATTACAGGAGAGTTGATATTAGCAGTAAGCGAAGGAATATCTTCACCATAAACAGGAGCGATGTAATAATCAGCCATAATTCTAAGACCAAAATTACGCTCATAGCACTTTGTTACAAGCTCAGTATGTTCGCCATTTGCATTAACTTTGTAAACTTCCCAGTATGAGAATTTCTTATTATTTTCATTAAATTCGGGAGCTGAGAGGAGGAAGTTACCGTCCTTATCCATAAGAAGTGAGTTGTAGTCAACTGTGTAATATTTTGGATCGTCAATTTCTGTGTAGTAACCGTCTTCTCCTTTTTGAGGATGATAAACTTTACACGTCTTTTTAGTCTGTGTTGCAATTACAGTTGCCTGTGATTTGCCTTTTTCGACCTTTCCTGCAACATCAAGTTTCCACTTTGTGTCAACATACATTGTGTCGATTCGTGGAGCATACTTAGTAATAGTTTCATCTGTTGGAATATAGCCGTTAGTAATTTCCTCAGTAGAAAGTTCAACATTTTTTACAACATAAGAAACCATGTTGCCTTCACCTTCAACACTGAAACGGTCATAGTACTTATAAGTAATATCACAAGTACCGCCAACCTTTACGATGTCGGTGTAGTAGTTAAGAGCGTTAACAGCAAGTTTATCCTTCTTGAAAAGTGAACCTGCAGGAACAGTGAATGTATATTCAAATTCACTTTCGCCTCTTAAATCCTTATTCTCAGGACCAATTTCAGTATATCCGCCTGCTTCACCCTCGTAGAGAGCATAAACTGTGTTATCACCGTGACATTTTGCTTTAAGTGTAATTGTGAGTACATCAGTTTCGGTAAAATTAGGAATTGAAATAACGCCCTGTGTTTCATCAAATACTACCGTAGAATCATCATCTTTTTTCACAACAGCAGAAATGTAGTAGAAACCTGTACCTGTGTGCGCAGCAGGATCTGTACCCGTATATGCCGTATGATTAAGTTCAAGTGTACCTGAAGGAATCTGACTTACACGAGCGACAATGTTATAGCTGTTTGACATAAGAATGTCAGTTGAAATATCAGTATAGTTATCACCAATCTTATTGCCATTGATGTACCAACCGTCAAAACGCCAGCCGTTGGCAACCTTAATGTTAAGGTGAGCGGTATCCGTAACTGATGAGAATGACGCTGTTGTAACATCGTTAATTGTTGCAGTAGCACCTGATTTTTCACCGATGAAACCTGTGTTAGCTGTATTTGTATTTGTATCAGCTATGTATGTGCCGTCATCGCCCTTATACTCGATTGCTACATCAGAAGTAAATTCCTGACCGAGAGCTGAATAGTACCAACGACCATCAGAACGGGAGTAACCGTTATCGTACTTTGAACCCTTTTCATAGCTGATCTTTACAGGCTTATTACGATATTCTTCTTTGTTAAGAGCAGTGTACTGAGTTGAAGTTGAATCCAAGAAATCAGCAGGAGTACCGCAAGTAATGAGTTTGCCACTGTTATCATATACACACCACTTAGTTGCCCACTCACCCTTAGTAGCATAATCCTGTGATGTGGTGTCTCTGGTGTCATGGCTACCGGTTGAAATTACATAGATACAAGGCTGATTCTTATCTGAATCAGAAAGAATGTTGCCAAGAACATCGGTATCTCTACCGTAATAATCAGTGAATTTCTGCCATTTATTTACTTTTTTGTTTGTATCTGCATCTGCAATATTATCTAATTTTGTAACAGCTGTGCCATCAGCCTTACAAGCATAACCAATGTTCTTTACTGCGTCATCACTATCAGCATTGTAGAACTTATTCTGGAACATAATAGTCTTTACATTTTCCATTTCAGCAAGCTTTACAAAATCGCTGAAGTCATAAGTCTGCATATTTCTTCCCGAAGGAGAAAGTTTTACATGAACAGAGTCATTATAATAGTTATTAAGTGTAATACCTGAAACAGTATCAGTAGTTTTTTCAAGAGTACCGTTGTTGTTTTTATAATAGGACTTTGAAATCTTTGTTACATAATACTGACCGTCCTTAACAAGAGGCTGACCAGGATATTTCTCAAAGAAGTGAACTATACCATCTTTAGTTGAATAGCAGTATGGGTCAACAGAAAGCGTATTACCCCATGATTTGAGAGCTTCATCAGCATTAACATAGAATTGATGTAGTCACCGTTTGCCTCAATTGTTTTGTTGTAGTAGATTGGTGTTACTTCAATGCTATTCTTGACTGCCATATCAGTTGAAACAGAAATGTTAGCCTGATATGTGTCTGCTTCAGCAGATAGAGAAGCGTTATAATTGACACCGTTTACACAGTAAGCAGCAACATAATAACCGAGTTTTTTATATTTCTCGCTCATCTTTGTAGTAATAGTAATGTTGTCGCCATCACTTACGGAATAAGTATTGCAAGGTGAATCAGTTGTGGCAGTAAGACCCTTTGCAACAGAAGATGAAGCATATTTGCTATTATCTGTGCCTTTGCTTTCATCACTAGAAACAGTACCCGGTTTTACATACAATGTCAACTTTGGATTGTATTCGGCTGTGTCAGACAGTGTAATAAACTGATTAACGGAATCAAATATTACATACTTGCCAACTTTGTACTTATTAATAACTTTATTAGCATCAGCATAGTTATTTGCCCAATTAAGTATCGAAGGAGTCGGATTTTCACTGGTTATCCAATAAGCGCCCTTACCTTCGGAATAAGCATATTTCTTAGTCGATGAATCAAATATTGTAAAGGTAGTATCTATGTCTATTGCTTTAGCTGAAACATATATACCCTGCCTATCAGTGGCGTACATTGATATCTTATTTACACTATTCTTAACATCATAAGCTACTTGATAAGGTGCAGCCTGTGTGAATGATGCTGTTGCTGTGATGTTGCTGTTTACAACGAGTGTAATTTCAGCATCAGAAGTTGTCTTTGAGTTTTGGATATCGTAAGTACCGTTAATAGACCAGGACTTGAAGATATTAGAACCGGTTGGGTTAGCCATTAATGGTTACTGTTTCGCCCTCTTTAACTGTTGTTTCAAGAGTGTCTTCACCATTGAGTGTAACCATACCGAGTTCCGAATTTTCAGAAGAAACCGTTACTTTGCACTCTTTCTTTGTTCTAAAGGTTGCATCAATGGCAACATCACCTGCAGGCATTGAGAATGTGTATGTACCGTCACTGTTTCTTGTGAGAGCAACATCTTCTGTACCGCATTTAGCTGTGATGGTGCCAAGTGTATAGCCTTCGGTAGTAGCTTTTGGTGTAACTGTAACTTTCTGACCTTCATAAGCAGTCGGATTGTCAACTGTTACTGTACCGTCTTGAGTGGAGTTTACATTTACAGTATATAACTGCCTTTTAGCAAATTCTACAGTTACTGCAACATCAGCTGAAATATTAGCACTGTAAGTGTTACCATCTACAACATTACCGTCAACTTTGAATGTCTTAATGTAAGAATCAGCATCCGGAGTAACCGTAATTGTGTAAGATGAATTAAGTTCGACAGGTTTTACATCACTACCAGTTACTGCCACATCATTTAATTTTACAGTACCTGATTCGCCTGCGATTGAGAAAGTAACATCTCTTGTTTCTGCTGAAACAATAACCGTTATGTCAGCTTTTACCGGACTATGACCCTTAGCAGAGGCTGTAACTTCAAATTTATATTCACCTGCTTTAGTAGGGGTGAATTTATAGGTGTTTCCGTCAGTAGTACTACCTGTTACTTCATCACCGTTTGTTCGCTTAAAGGTATAATTTACAGCGGAAGCATCTAAATCAGTAGCCAAAGCACCCAAAGTTGCAGTAAATGTAACATCTTTACCTACTTTAACTGAAGTAGCACTTGCTGTAAGTGACACCTTATCTGCTACAGGGGCATAAGTAGCCCAATGATAAGAAGTTCCATCAGCTTCTACAACAACCATATTTTGACCTTCTGTAGGAAGTATAGCAGTATTATTTCTTACTTGTTCTTTCCATTTACCGCCAACACATATACCAAACAATCTGAAATCTTTTGTATGAAAGTCAATATTTTCTTTTAGCTTTACACTAACAATCTTATTATCAGGCAAAGGAGAAGAAAAGTAATCACTGCCTTCAATATAGTTCCCCTCAAAAAAGTTTGCCTCTGTAGCGCCAGTATTCGACAAATTAAGATAAAGCGTTTCACCTTCATGAACTGTGTAGCTACTATCAGCGCCTATTGCATTAACTGTTGAAACAGTGCCGATAAGCATTGTTGACAGGAGCATCATTACCGCAAGGATGACGGAAACAGAGCTTCTGCCTAAATGAGAAATTTTTGTTTTCATAATTATTACCGCCATAACCGAATATTTTGGTTTTAGTTAGGTTCGGGTTCGACCTTTACCGCCTGACCAACGGTGAAACATAATCGGCAAAGCCACGGGATTTTGCAGTTAATTTACAAAAAAACAACGAGAATTCAGCCGAAAATTGCATCCTTAACCTGTTTCAGTCAAAATGTGAACACTAACCCATATTCTTTATAGGGCTCTATAATAAAAGTTGTGGTAAGGGATAGAGCCTACAAAAAAATTTCAAAAAAGTAGAGCATATTTACCTAAAATCCGTTAAAATGGAATTGACTAGAAACCAGAACGGAGGACAAAATATGCTCTACAATTATTTTACAGAAAAATTACTCGGATTGCAAGGTGCTTTAATCGAAAACATTGAAGAAATTGATGATACTATTCACATTTACTGCAAACTTGAGCGGAAAATTCACAAATGTCCCGTCTGCGGAAATCATACAGACAAAATTCACGATTACCGAGAACAGATTATCAAGGATATTCCGGCTTTTGGAAAGTTTGTTTTCATTCACCTCAAAAAGCGTAGATATAGTTGCTCATGCGGAAAGCGGTTTTATGAAAAAAATTCTTTTCTTCCCCGTTTTCACAGAATGACAAACAGATTAGTTGCATATGTTATCGACAAATTAAGGTGTGAGGCATCTTTTACAAGCGTTGCTAAGGAAGTAAATCTGTCATTACCGACTGTTATCAGAATATTTGATTTGGTTTCATATTCACTAAAAGAACTGCCGACAACACTTTCTATTGATGAATTTAAGGGCAATACAGGCAAAGAAAAGTATCAATGTATTTTGACCGATCCTGAGAACAAGGTAGTTTTGGATATTCCGCCCAAAAGAACCAAGTATTGTTTGTCTAAATACTTCAAAAAATTTGATAAATCCGAGCGAGATAAGGTTGAATACTTCGTCAGCGATATGTGGAGGACTTTTTCAGATATCAGTTCGGTTTGGTTCAAAAACGCAACCAAAATTGTTGATAAATACCACTGGATACGGCAGATTATGTGCGCATTTGAGAGTGTACGAAAGGAAGAACAAAAGAAGTTCAGCAAATCACATCGCAGATATTTTAAAAATTCAAGAAAGCTATTGTTAAAAAGATTTGATGATTTGAATGATGAACAAAAACAGCAGGTAAATATTATGCTATATACTTCACCAAATCTGTGTACGGCTCACTTTTACAAGGAAGATTTTCTCAAAATCCTTGATTGCCAAGACAGGCAGTCTGCCGGAAAGGCAATGTCTGATTGGATTAACTCCGCTTATGATTGTGGCATTCCACGCTTTGTAAAATGTGCGAAAACAATACAAAATTGGCTGACAGGAATACTCGATTCGTTCACTACACCGCTTACAAACGGTTTTATTGAAGGCTGCAACAACAAAATTAAAGTCCTAAAAAGAAATGCGTATGGTTACAGAGATTTCAACCGCTTCCGCAACCGCATTCTACATATGTTCTCACTCAAATCAGCAAAAAACAATACAAAACAAGCGGCAGTTTAAACAACCACCACTTGTCAATTTCCATTATTCTGTTTTAATGCTAC
>OHRQ01000864.1_pt1 | contig 11312 bp, 10 predicted proteins | sample 1578471 | NCBI WGS metagenome assembly OHRQ01 (sample SAMEA3879602, study PRJEB24766) | human gut metagenome | biome: human-associated habitat; feature: feces | place: USA | collected 1985/1987 | reverse complement strand
CGATCTGGTCAAAGGAACAGTCGAAGGGAAAACTTATGTGGTAGTCCCGACTACTACAGAAACAGGCAAAAATTCAGATGTCGTTATCAATAGGCATATCACCTTAGCCCACAACACAACGTTGATTTTTGCCGGAGGAAAAATCTCAGGGACAGGCACACTCACCGGCGACAATACTCGGTTAATAGCCCCTATCACCCAAATTTTTGGCGAAGACATCACAGTCGACGGCATTTGGGTAATGGATCGCGCCTATCCTCAATGGTTCGGGGCAAGAAACGATATTTCCAACAATGAATTTTGGCATCTGCGCGTTGCTTGCGAAGCAGCCAAATCTACCGAAGAGAACCCTCTCGCCCCCGAAGCTGAAAAAGACAAGATTGAAAAAGCTCGCGATACAGCCTTAAAAAACTTAAAAGCATGGAAAGTAGACTCCTCCGATGCCATCAATAAGGCCATGAAGCTGAAACATGCCGGAGAAGTATTTCTGCCCAAAGGAGAGTACGCCATTTGTAAAACTTTGAAAGTTCCTTATGGTATTGTACTTCGAGGAGAATTGGCCGACTATCGTCTTAACAGAAGTAACATACAGTTGCCTATCGGTGATTATCCATTAGGAGGAGACACTACTCCCGACGATCTTTCGTCTTATTATAAATTAGGGACTGTTATTCGCCCCTTAAACACCAACTATCCGCTCACAGTCGATAGTGACGGGACGCCTATCACCTCGTTCGACAACAATTTTGCGGTTATTATCAATTCGAACGTACACCCCTTTATCGATCATACCCCAGATGGAGATTCCGGGAATCACACAAACACAAAAGGAGATCATAATGAAAAATGGGAACAAATATATCCCCACTCGCTCACGACAATCCAAGACATTCAATTTTCGAATTTTTGGACAGCGACACCCAGTATACGGGGTATTTATGCGATAGGCGGCATGAAAATCGAGAATGTCAGTTGGAGTCAATTCGTGCAAGCCGTAGCCACACCCGACGATATGTATTGCGACGGAAAGACCATTATCAACTGCCAGTTCAATGCTCCCACCGGGTGTATTTTTTATGGCTCTATCTTCCACAAACTAATAATACAGACCGAAACAGAAAAGACCGAGGAAATAATAAAACGATTTGTTATAGATAAAAAGAGTATTATGCCTTCGATTTAAGCGGATTAGGAGATAACCTCTACTTCCATCGGAATCACATGAATATGAACGAAATCGCCGGAGGGTTGAAATTGTCGAAATCGAATGGGGCTCAAATTAGTTGCAATATTATCAACGACAATATTGCATTCTATGATTGCAAAGGCATTTCTTTTTCTGCCAACCACTGTGAAGATGGCATTCAAGTAAAAATATCCAATTCACAAATTGATTTCTCCGGTAACTATTTCCATAAAGGGCCAAAACCGACATTTCTCATTAGAGACAACAATGCACGAGGATCGGTCAATGTACAATCGTCTACAATAACCCTGCAAAACAACTCTTTGGTTTTCTTAGACCATGAAGATGAAAGTTCCAAACTTTATATAGGAAATATCAGTCCTTACGATATCCAAACCGACGGGTATCTATCCTTGTCGATACAAAACACCTATCGCTACCGTACTCCCAGAAATGCCGGAGGAAGCATGCACGGGTGTGGACTGGCCATTCTTAAAGAGATTTGGACTATTGGAAAACCTGAGCCTGAATTGATTCCGTTTACCGAGTTCAACGATTTGAGTTATCTCTTATCCGGGAGCTCACTTATCAAGCCCAACTTCCATATCGTACACAACCATGTGGTGAACAATACGCAATTTTTCCGAGGGGCGGCTATGGCCAACAACAATATCGTATGGTTCCTCGAAAAAGGCGCATACTATTACCGCATGCAGACTATTTGGGATAAGAAACGACTAATCGGCAGTTCGACTTTAACCTTAGGTAATTTCAATTTAGGAGAAATTGGTTCTAATCCCAACATGGGAAAACCACAAGGTCTCTTGTTGAATATAGGGACTAATTCTTATGACGGTCCCAGCGACGGAAATGGCAACCAAGTAGTCATTCGACTCATGCGAGCCCGTACGAGCGGGAATACAGCTTACCACAGTATTGAAATTCCCGTTTGCGGAACCCGCTTCCTATATGACAATGGTCTGTCGGTATGCGGCTTCAAATGGAAGCAGGAAACATCGATCGCCCCGTTGACAGTCAACACCATGATCCAATCTATCCACTTTGTCGGTGACAACGTTGTCTGCAAAGGAACCGCTTGTCCTACCGTTGGCGAGTGGACTGTGGGTGACATTGTTTACAACACAGGTACGGCATCGAACAATGCCATGTGGATATACACTGCAAACGGCTGGCAAGCCCGATAAAAAATAGATGAGCTCTACTTAGAAGCTGTTTTAAAACATAAAAACCGCACCGAATATTCGGTGCGGTTTTTATATGCCTTGTAAGAAAGATTAAACTCTTCTTTCTTTAATACGGGCTTTTTACCGCGACGGTTCACTACAATCTCTTCGATGAAAGGCGACTCGATGGGGAAAATTCTTTCCACACCTACATTACCCGACATTTTACGAACCGTGAAACGCTTTTTGTTACCGTGACCCGAGATACGGATAACATCTCCGCGGAATTGCTGGATACGCTCTTTGTTACCCTCTTTGATACGGTAAGATACGGTAACGGTGTCACCACTACGAAACTCGGGGTGCTCTTTACCGCATGCGAATGCTTCTTCTGCAATCTTTACTAAATCCATTTTTAATAGCTATTTAAAATGTTCATACTGAAACGTAATTTAACAGGCCACTTCTCCTGCCAGAGATTACGAAAAGCGGGGCAAAGTAACGACTTTTTCGCCACATAAACAAATATGCCGTCGATTTTTTCGGACAAACCGCTCTTGCAAGGTTAACAAAATTCAATCTTGGGAGCAATTTTTTGATATATTATCTTCAAATTTGTAATTTCGTCCAAGAGAAAAAACGACATACTAACATTCTTCACATCATGATAAGAAAACTCATAGGAATAACGGCCATATATTTGTCCGTTTCTTTGTGCGGACTGGCACAAACCGAACGCATCGTCATTCTGCACACCAACGACACCCACAGCCAAATGGAACCTTTCGCAGCCACCCACAAAAAATACGGAGGTTTGGGAGGGGCAACGCGACGCATGGCTATCATAGACAGTATCCGCAATGCCGAACCTAACGTATTATTAGTCGATGCCGGCGATGCTATCCAAGGGACACCCTATTTCAACCTTTTCAAAGGCGATGCCGAATTCGAAGCGATGAACGCCATGCGTTACGATATTCGCACTATCGGGAACCATGAATTCGATGCGGGTATGACCAAACTGGCTCAACTGATAAAAAACTCGACAGCCGATTTTATCTCTTCCAACTACGACGTATCCCACACACCTTTGCACGGAACCTTGCAACCGTGGGTCATTAAAAAAGTCGGGAAATATAAAATAGGATTTTTAGCCCTGAACGTCAATCCCGCCAATCTCATTCCTTCGGAATCGTGTAAAGGAGTGATATTCCACGATCCTATCCAAGCAGCCAACGAAACCGCCGCTCTGCTTAAACAAAAAGGTGCGGATATCGTCGTGGCCATATCGCATTTAGGATACACGGCACAAGACAAAAAAGACGTCACCGACCCACAAATAGCGACAGCAAGCAGCGACATAGACATCATCATCGGGGGACATTCGCATACGGTCATCAACCCCGACAGTATAGACAATAATCCTCTCTCTACCCTACAATACCAAGTCAAAAACAAAGATGGGAAAAACGTACTCATCGCTCAAACCGGAATGAGCGGAGCTTACTTGGGCTGCATTATCATAGAACCTCGAAACTAAACTACTAAATCGTTATGAAGAAATTAAATACATACTGTTCCATCGGCTGTCTTTCGGTCGTTTTGTCAATCCTCTCGTCCTGCTCCCCGTCCCGACAGGAATTCGACATTTCTTACAAACTCATTCCCGTCGATGCCCGCTGGGACAAGACTCCCGAACCGCTAATGGAACAAATAGTCGATAAATACAAGACAAGTGTCGACAGTATAATGAGTATCGTCATCGGGAAATCGAGCCAATACATGGCTCCGGGCAGACCCGAGACCCCATTGACCAACCTCTCGGCCGACATCATAAAAACCGAAGCTCAACGAGATTTCGGTCAACCGGTCGATTTTGCGATTATCAATACAGGGGGGATACGCAATCCACTCATGCAGGGAGATATTACATTGGGCGAAATATATTCTATCTTCCCTTTCGATAATACATTATGTCTCATAAAACTAAAAGGTTCCGATGTACGCGAGTTACTCAATATCGTAGCTTCCCGGAACGGAGAGGCCGTGAGCAAAGATGTACACATGACTATTGCCGACGAAAAAGCCATCGAACCGACCATCAACGGCAGACCTATCGATGACGATCGTATCTATTCCATCGCCACGATAGACTATGTAGCCAACGGCGGGGATCACATGACCCCGTTCCTGAATGCAATAGAACGGAAAAACAGCAACACTTTCATGAGAGATGCCGTTATAAATTTCATCGAGAGAGAAAACCGGGAGGGACACACCATCGCACCTCCCAAAGGGGGACGCATAATCTCATCGAATAACAAGTAACCGGACATGAAAAAGATAATCGCCTGTATCGGGACGTTTTTTGCTTTGGTAACCCTATCCACGCAAGCTAAAAACCCGTATCTGCTTCAAACGGCCGATCGGTCGGCTATGGAGCACTGGGTCGACTCGGTGTTCGAAACGCTTTCTCCCAAAGAGCGAATTGCACAACTGTTAGTTATTACAGTGCGCAACAGCGATACCCCGCAAAACCGTAAAACGTTACAAAGGCTCATACAGGAGCAAAAAATCGGGGGACTGCTTTTCGACTCAGGAACAGCAAAAGACCAAGCCAACTTAACAAACTACTGTCAGTCCTTATCCAAAGTTCCCCTGATGGTCACTCTCGACGGAGAATGGGGGCTCGCCATGCGTTTGTCCGACACACCCCGTTTTCCGGTCAACATGATGTTGGGAGCCGTTCAAAACGATTCTCTCCTCTACGAATACGGCCGTGCCGTAGGGAAGCAATGCAAGCGCATGGGCATACATGTCAATTTTGCTCCGGTTCTCGACATCAACAGCAACCCGCGTAATCCGGTAATCGGCAAACGTTCTTTCGGAGAGTCTTTAAAAAATGTCTCGTCCAAAGCTATCGCATACGCCAAAGGATTGGAATCCGTAGGAGTCATGGCCGTTGCCAAACATTTCCCGGGACACGGAGACACCTCGGAAGACTCGCATAAGACACTCCCCCTTGTTCCTCATAGCAAGGAAAGGCTCATGAGTACCGAAATACCTCCATTCAAAGCATATATCGACAGCGGGCTATCGGGCATAATGGTGGGGCATCTGAATATTCCTGCATGGGATGCCACCAATACCCCCTCTTCCTTATCGCCGATTATCACCCGCGAACTTTTATGCGACTCCTTAAATTTCGAGGGGCTAATATTCACCGATGCTTTAAAAATGAAGGGAGCATCGAAATTCGGCAATACGGCACTACGAGCCATACTCGCCGGGAACGACATCGCTCTGAACCCATCGAAACCCGAAGAACAGCTGAACAGCATTTTATCGGCTATCGAGCAAGGAAAAATAACTCAACAGGCCATCGATGAAAAATGTAAAAAAGTGCTACGCTACAAGTACGTTTTCGGATTAGCAAACTATACACCCATAAAAACCAAAAACCTTATCGAAGATTTGAACGCTCCCGAATACGATGCCCTTAACCGAAAGCTCAACAGCGAGGCCATGACCTTGCTACGTAACAGTCAAAATCTAATTCCTATCACACATTTGAACAAGGGCAGAATCGCCGTTGTATCCGTGGGGAACGACACGGAATCGGTTTTCCAGAAAACAATAACGCTATACGCCGACAACATAGGCCGCTTCGACGACAGCAATCCTCTGCCTTCACTGCTGGACACACTGAAACATTACGATAAAATCATACTGGCTGTACATAGCGGCAAAGCCGAACATAGAGCCAGAATCGGCCGTATATGCCAAACCGGGAAAGCAATAGTCGCATGCTTTCTCTCCCCTTATCAGATGAATCGGTTAAGTCACGAATTGACTCATTGCAAAACGCTTCTATTAGCCTACGAAAATACCCCGTTGGCACAAGAATATGCAGCACAAGCCCTATTCGGAGGATATGCCATAAAGGGAAAATTACCCGTAAGTTTAGAAGGTTCGTTCAAACTGGAAGAAGGCATATATATTCCAAAGTGCCGATTGGGATATGCGATTCCCGAATCGGTCGACATGGACAGCCGGATATTGTCTGCTGTCGATTCCATTATAGCACAAGGGATTAAAAAAGAAGCATTCCCAGGCTGTCAATTATTGGTTGCCCGACAAGGATCAGTAGTCTGGAACAAGGCTTACGGATACTTCGACTACGAAACTCACCGCCATGCAGTCGCCACAAACGACCTCTATGACTTGGCATCCGTCTCGAAAGCGACTGGGACTTTACCGGCTATCATGAAGGCTTATGACAACGGACGTATAGACTTGAACAAACCGATGAGCAAATACTTTGCTCCACTGCGAAATACCGATAAAAAAAGTCTGACGATCAAGGAAGCTCTTTTACATGAAACCGGTATGCCTGCCTCATTGCAAATGACTTCGGTCATTATCGACCCCAACAGCTTCACGAAACCATTAATCAAGCGTAGGAAAAGTAGCATCTACTCCATACAAATAGGGAATAACGCTTTTGCCAACCGCAATGCCCAACTACGCAAAGACCTACTATCCTCTCGGAAATCGGATCGATTTCCCATGAGAATCGCCCAGAATTTATATGGTTCGAAATCTTTGCCCGACACCCTTATCAACCGTATCATCGAGTGCAAATTACGCCCCTCCAAACGATACTTATATAGCTGCCTGAATTTCGTCTTATTGAAAGAGACTGTCGAAAGCGCCACCGGCATTGCGATGGACAAATATTTGCAGCAAAACATCTACGGACCCTTAGGCATGCAAACGACCGGATATCGCCCTCTCGACCGATTTCCAACCGAAAGAATCGCACCGACAGAATGCGACAACTTCTACCGGAAGCAACAACTAATAGGGTATGTCCATGACGAAACAGCATGTTTTTTCGGAGGCGTACAAGGCAATGCCGGACTCTTTTCCAACGCCAACGATTTGGCTAAACTATGCCAAATGTGGCTAAACAAAGGGACATATGGAAACGAAAGAATTTTATCCCCGAAAACCGTAGAACTGTTTCTGACAGAAAAAAGCTCGACCAGCCGCAGGGGGCTGGGATTCGACAAGCCCGATATGGAAAACCCGGAAAAGAGCCCTACGGCCATCGAAGCATCGGCATCGACCATCGGTCATTTAGGCTTCACCGGCACTTGCTTTTGGATAGATCCCGAACAAGAACTCATCTATATATTTTTATGTAACCGGGTATATCCCTCCCGCACGCATGGCGCGTTATCTCAATTGAATATACGTCCCGAATTATTCTCGACCATTTACAGGTCCATAAAAAATCATTCGAAATAGAACGACAATATCACCATATTCGATGTCGCTTTCTTCAAGGACTGAGTAAATTTAATATCGGCCGGATCCCTCAAATCATTTCGTTTCCGGTTAATGACGTCTGTAAGTCCGAAACAGAATTTCAATTCGGGAATCAATTTAAAATATGGTAAATAAAAGTCACAACCGAGGCCGATAGTCAAATAACCGTCAAATGTATTCAGTTTAAGCAAATCGTTTCTCTTTTTCGATACGTCGGCCGTTCCCATGACTCCCCCGATCAGGTATGGACGAAAATTATTACAACGCAAAGCACTGAACTTCAATTCGATAGGAACGACGATATAATTCGATTTAATGTCTTGTGTCCGATATTCCTGCGTCGCCGTCTCTCTAAACTTCACCACTTTATTCCCGAAAAATATACCCGGCGAAAATCTCAAATTCAAATGGGGGCACAAATAAAGGTCGGCCATCAAATTCACATTGAACCCGGGTGAAAAATCGGGAATATCCATGTACCAACTTTCTCCACCATCGGTAACGAAACCCGAATGTACAAACTTCATATCTTGCACATGCGTACCAATAGAAAATCCCAAATGCAAGAGTTTATGATCTGCATACGGTAAATTCTGTACTTTACGAGGTTGAGCACATACACATACCGGCCACAACAACGCTATGCACGCCATGAAAACGTACAACCGCCCCACGTATCTACGGATCGTAAATCCATGTAATACTTTCCCTTGTATATCACTACCTCTATTCATAGTACGATAACTATTTATCAAACGGAAAAACAAGCGGTATATTGTTCCACAGGAATTGTATTTGACACACAAATTCCTACACCTTTTCTTTTGCAATAGAGATAAAAATGCTACTTTTGTGTCGCAATTAGATCTAATTATTTCAAACTAAAAACTAAAAACAATGGCTTACGTAATTAATGACAACTGTGTGGCTTGCGGTTCTTGCATTAGCGAGTGTCCGGTAGAAGCGATTTCGGAAGGTGATATCTACAAAATCGATGCAGACAAATGTTTGAGCTGCGGTACTTGCGCTGAGGTTTGTCCTAACGACGCTATCCACGAAGCATAAGCACACCGGTAAAAAAATTAAAGAAAAGGCTACTTGGTAAAACCAAATAGCCTTTTTTGATTCAGTAGAAAATTCGTAGGGGGTAGACTTGAATTTTAGAGATGAATCTCTTGCCGACAGCCTCATTCCGAATCTTCTTCGGAGAGGGGTTGGGAAAGTTTTCGATTGTAGGACTTAACCCCTCCGTCACTTCGTGACACCTCCCCTATATTTTGTGTCGCAAAACACAGGGGAGGAGGTTAAACAAGGACGATCTCCACGGATCACCTATTGAGCTTATTTTTTTATTATCACGAAACTCCAATTCACAAAACAGAAAATAAAAAACGTGACAACTCATATCCGAGAAGTCACGCTTTCTATAAATAGTTATAACTCTTATCAGTTATTATCCGCCGGTTTCACCGATACATACGAACGGTTTTCTTTACATTTACGGAACACTACCGTACCGTTTACCAATGCGAACAACGTATGGTCTTTTCCAATACCCACGTTTTCTCCGGGATGATGAACAGTACCTCTCTGACGAACCAAAATATTACCGGCCTTAGCATATTGTCCACCGAATATTTTGATACCCAATCGTTTGCTTTCCGATTCACGACCGTTCTTCGAACTACCAACACCTTTCTTATGTGCCATTTTCTTAGAAGTTTAATAGGGTTAAGCAACAATTTCTTTAACTAACACTTCGGTGAAATATTGACGGTGACCGTTCAATCTACGGTAACCTTTTCTTCTTTTCTTCTTGAAAACAAGAATTCTTTCACCTTTCACGAGGCCTTTTTTACCGAAACCGTCGTTCGAAACGACCTCACACACGACTTTCGCACCTTCCACGGTGGGAGTGCCCACGGTTACAGCTCCGTCTTTATCGACGAGCAATACTTTGTCAAATTCGAGAACAGCTCCATGCTCTGCTCCCAGATAGTGGACAAACAATTTCTTTCCATTTTCTACTTTGAATTGTTGTCCTTGAATCTCAACAATAACGTACATTGTATTTTTATTTTTACGTTCTCTCTGCCGGGCGGGGTCAACCGAGACACCTCTTTTTGAGCCCATATCAGAATCAGCCCACAAAAGTACTACAAAAAATCATTCCGCACAAACATTCCGCCGATTTTCTCTGAAAAAGAAAATCAATACCTCCACAATCAATTCCTAAACAAAAATCTTTTTCTTGTAATATATTTCTCGGAACTCTTTGGGCGAGCACCCTTTTTTCTTCTTAAATATGCGATTGAAATTCGACAGATTATTAAATCCGCATTCATAGCATATTTCGGCAACCGTTTTCGTCGAATCGACCAACTGTCTTGTCGCATGCCCCAAACGTATATCGATAATATAATCCGACAGACTTTTTCCTGTTCTTAATTTGAAAAATCGGCTGAAAGAGACCGGCGTCATATCGGTAAGCTCCGCCAATTGCGACAATCTGATTTCTTCCGTATAATGTAAATTGATATACTCCTCCACTTTTTGTACCCGACGACTATCCGACGCAGTCTTGGATCTCGCGAAAGAACTGCTCGACAACGTGCGGGCATCATCACAAATCGACAATTCATACAGGATTGTCAAAAATTTTACGAACTGATAAAATCCCGGTTCTCCCTTTAACAAAGAGTCTATTGTCGAATAGACCTTCATCACCGCATGCAGAGGGAACGACAATCCCTTTTGCGCCCTATCGAGCATTTTACGGATAGACGTGAATTGCTTCTTGTCAATAAAATTATTGGAAAACAAATCCGGAGAAAACTGTATAGTAATTTCCCGAATCTGCTTGGATTGACAGTTTCCTTGTTCCCATACATGCTCCAAATTGTCCCCGCAGAGCAAGACCAAATCATAATCGCCGATTTCTTCTACCGAATCTCCGACAATCCGCCTTACTCCTGCTCCATTCTCGACGAAATTCAGCTCGTATTCCTTATGATTGTGCAAAGGATACGTAAACTCCGTTTTGTATCGTTCCACAATAAACAAGCAATCTTTTTCCGACAATGGAGATATTTCTGTAATGATATGCTTATTCATGCTATAACCATATAAATGAGGGTATAAAGATACATATTCCGTTCAGCATTCAAAATTATAAGTACAATTTTTACACCTCACCTCCAAAGAATTAACACCCATTCGGAATTGATTAAAACCCCAAATGCAAAAAACTCTATTGACCCAATAAGCTGATTCAGTAGAAAATTAGTGGGGATAGACTTGAATTTTAGAGACGAGTCTCTTGTCTATAATCCACACTGAGTGCCTATTGAACCGATCTACTCTTTAATTACCGACTAAGTCAATAATCTCCCGTATTTCTCCCGGTCGCATTTAAACAACCAAACCCAACTTATTGAATTTCAATAAGTTGGGTTAAAGTCAGTCGGGGTGAGACGACTCGAACGTCCGACCTCCACGTCCCGAACGTGGCGCGCTAACCAACTGTGCTACACCCCGCACTTAGTTTTGCGGGGACAAAGATACACAAAGTTTGGGAAAAGTAAAACGAATCTTTCAAAAATCTATAT
>OHRQ01000859.1_pt1 | contig 11351 bp, 6 predicted proteins | sample 1578471 | NCBI WGS metagenome assembly OHRQ01 (sample SAMEA3879602, study PRJEB24766) | human gut metagenome | biome: human-associated habitat; feature: feces | place: USA | collected 1985/1987 | reverse complement strand
CTCGTAAGCGGTAAGCTGCTCGATGAACTTATCTCCCCTGGCGCGCATGCATATTGCCGGATCGGGTACGTCGATATAAGCAATTCCGTCGGCATTATTTGCGACAAAGCCGCGCATTCCGTTGCTTCCGTCGTAATCGGCAAGGAGCCTGAGCGCCTTGGACGTGAACATTATCGGGTGGCCGGACAGGCCGTTGTATCTCGGTATAGCGGCGATCGTGCAGTCGGCTTCCAGAAGCGTGCTGCACGTTTTCTCGCTTACAAGCGGCGTGTCGGCCGGCAGAACAAGCAGTCTGTCCGGCTTAATGCCGAGCTTTTCAACGCCGAGCAGGACGGAGTCAAGCATCTCGGTCTCGCTGAAATGCCGGTTTGCCGCAATTGTGACCCTATAGTCCTCAAGGTGCTTCTTGACAACACTGTCCTTATAACCGACTACAACTGCGATCTCGTCTACTGGTACGGCTTTGAGCATCTCAATCTCATAGGCCAACATGCTTTTTCCGCCGATATGAATAAGAGGCTTCGGAGTTTTTATATCCGAGGGCTTCCCTGCTGCCAGTATTATTGCTGCGGTTTTCATTCTGCCCCTCCTTATATTCGGTTGATGCTACACTATAATATACTAAAAAATCAGAGCAAGCAACACCGTGCTTGCTCCGACATGGCACCCCCGGCGAGACTCGAACTCACTACCTTGCGCTTAGGAGGCGCACGCTCTATCCTGGTGAGCTACGGAGGCGTAACGTGGTTATTTTAACCCATGGTGTCATAAATGTCAACACCGCAAAAATGCATCCATTAGCGGCCTTTTTCTGAACTTTTTGTTACAGCTCTTGACTTTGATTTCAAAAAAGCCGATAATCATTTCATTATACATTTAAAATAGGAGAAGTGCTGAATGCTCAAACTAAAAGGCATAACCAAGGACTATGCTGTCGGCGACGAGACTGTGCATGCGCTCAAGGGGATCGATCTTGAGTTCAGAAAATCCGAGTTTGTTGCCGTGCTCGGCCACTCCGGCTGCGGCAAAACAACGCTGCTGAACATTATCGGCGGTCTGGATCAGTACACCGACGGCGACCTTGTGATCAACGGCCGCTCGACCAAGGAATACACCGACCGCGATTGGGACACCTACCGCAATCATTCGATCGGCTTTGTTTTTCAGTCGTATAACCTCATACCTCATCAGACGGTGCTTGCAAATGTTGAGCTTGCGCTCACCCTTTCGGGCGTTAGCAAAGCAGAGCGGCGCGAGCGTGCAGTCAAAGCGCTTGAGCAGGTCGGACTTGGCGATCAGCTCGGCAAGAAGCCGAACCAGATGTCCGGAGGCCAAATGCAGCGCGTTGCAATCGCCCGTGCACTTGTTAACGACCCGGACATTCTGCTGGCCGACGAGCCTACGGGCGCTCTTGATTCGGAAACGAGCGTGCAGATCATGGAGATACTCAAGGAGATATCCAAGGATAAGCTCATCATCATGGTCACGCACAATCCCGAGCTTGCCGACAGCTACGCTTCGCGCACAATCAGGCTTAAGGACGGACTGATAACCGGCGATACGATGCCGTATTCGGCGCAGGTTGATGAGGTTTCGGAGCCTGTGCAGCGCAAGACCGCAATGAGCTATATTACAGCGCTCTCGCTGTCGCTGAATAACCTCATGACCAAAAAGGGGCGCACGATACTCACAGCCTTTGCAGGCAGCATCGGCATAATCGGCATTGCGCTGATACTGTCGATATCGACCGGTGTCAACAACTATATTGACCGGGTTCAGGAGGACACGCTGTCGTCCTATCCTATCTCGATACAGGCCGAATCGGTCGATATGTCGTCGCTCATGACCACGCTCATGGGCATAAACTCCGAAAATGCGGAGAATAAACACGACAAGGACGCGGTTTACGGCAACACCATCATGTACGAAATGATGAATGCCATGACCAGCGCCGAGATTCAGGAAAACAACGTAACAGATCTCAAGGTGTTTCTCGACGAGCAAATGAGTAAGGACTCAAAGCTCAGCCAAAACGCGACTAACATCCAGTACACCTACAATCTGCCGATGAACCTTTACACGAAGGATGCCGACGGTAAGATCGTCAAATCCGACGTCATGAGCCTTATGAGCAAAATGCGCGCCGGTGTCATCGGCGACGAGGCAGAGCAATCTGTAAGCCAGTCGATGAACAGCATGTTCTCTTCCTCCGGCATGAGCAGTACTCAAAGCCAGTTTGTCGTATGGCAGGAGATGCTGCCCGGAGATGACGGACTTATAAGCCCAATGCTGCAAAACCAGTACGACGTGCTGTACGGCAGCTGGCCGAAAAACTATGACGAGGTTGTTCTGATCGTTGACGAAAACAACGAGGTATCGGACATGGTGCTGTACGCGCTGGGCCTTAAATCCTCAAACGACATGCTGTCTGCCATGACGGGATACATGAGCGGCGAGGAAGTTGACACAACAAAGCTTGAAAGCTGGAGCTATGCCGACGTCTGCAAAAAGACCTTCAGCCTCATTCTCCCTGCCGACTGCTGGCAAAAGGATCCCGAAACGGGCAAATACAAGGACATCAGCAGCGATGAGCTTGGACTTAAAACGCTGTACGCCAACGGTATAGAGCTTAAAATAGTCGGCGTTGTGCGCCAGAGCGCGGATGCCGTAACCGGCATGATGAACGGTGCGATAGGCTATACGAACGCGCTGACCAAATATGTCGTCGAGCAGACGGCGCAGAAGGAGCTTGTTAAGCAGCAGCTTGACGATGCGCAGCACGATGTGTTCACCGGGCTGCCGTTTAAAGAAAACGACAAAACGCTGTCCTCGGACGACATTAAAAAGGCCGTGCAGGACTACTGCGCCGGCATAGATCAGGCAAAAAAGGCCGAGCTTTATACAGCTTATATGTCGCTTGCTCCGGATTCGTATGTAAGCTCAATGATCGACGAAAAGCTTGACGGCGTATCCCGCGAGGATATCGAAAAGCAGGTCGTTGAAAGCTATCCGGAGTATGCCGATATGCTTTCGGCAATGGACGACGAGACGCTGTTCAGCTACATGCGCGAGATGATGACCGAGCAGATAAAAACCGCCTATGCCGACGAGGTGAAAAAGCAGATGAGCCAGCTCTCGACCGCTTCCCTTGCCGAGGCGTTTGATAACTGCTATCTCACCGATGAAGGCTACAAGCTCATATACGATGAGCTTATGCCGGAGACATTCTCCGATTCAAGCTATGAAAAGAATCTGCGCACACTGGGCTATGTTGATCTCGACTCACCCTCCGGCGTCAACATCTATGTTGCGACGTTCGCCGCCAAGGACGCCGTTGCGGAGGTCATAGAGGATTATAACTCCACAGTCGATCCCGATGATCAGATAAACTACACAGACTATGTTGCGCTTATAATGAGCTCAGTGACTACGATAATCGACGTCATATCCTATGTTCTCATAGCATTTGTTGCTATAAGCCTTATTGTTTCGAGCATTATGATCGGCATTATCACCTATATCAGCGTTCTCGAGCGTACGAAAGAGATCGGCATTCTGCGCGCTATCGGCGCTTCGAAGAAGGATATCTCGAGCGTATTTAATGCCGAGACCGTCATCGTCGGCTTCGGAGCAGGACTTATCGGAATTTTGGCTACCATACTTCTGTGCATCCCGATAAACGCCGTCGTCCATCATCTGACCGGCATTTACTCAATAAACGCCGTGCTGCCGCCGCTTGCAGCCATTGCGCTGATTGCGATCAGCATGCTGCTGACTGTCGTTGCCGGACTTATCCCATCCCGCGTTGCGGCAAACAAGGATCCCGTCGTCGCCCTGCGAACCGAATAAAATCAAAGTCCCACGTTCCGATCGGAACGTGGGATTTTCAGGCACAAAAAAGCCGCCTGCCGGCGGCTTTTTTGTTTACTTATGAAGCATTGTATATGCTTTTTCTCGGGCGATGGCACGCTGGAGCGAAAGCTCTGCGCGCTTAAGGTCAACATTGGCTGCTCTGCTCTCAAGGCGCTGACGCGCTCTGCGCTCGGACGCCTGGGCGCGGGCAAGGTCAATGGTCTCGGCTCTCTCTGCCGTGCGTGCAAGCAGGATAACTTCGTTATCGGCTACGCTGAGAACTCCGCCGCTTATTGCGGCAAAATGGTCATCACCCTCGCTGACATACTTCACGACGCCTTCCTTGAGCGCACCGATCATGGGAGCATGGTCGGAAAGCACGCCTACGTCGCCGTCTGACAGCGGTACAAGCGCATAGCATACCATCGAATCGCAGACCACACCGTCTGCCGTTGCAATCTGAAAATGGATCTTATCTGCCATGGCTCTTACCTGAACTGATCGCGCTTTGCGAGCACTTCATCTATCGTTCCGCACATGAGGAACGCCTGCTCGGGAAGGTCATCGCACTCGCCGCCCAGAATAGCCTGGAAGCCGCGGATGGTATCCTCCATCTTGACATATGCGCCCTTGACGCCGGTGAAGTTTTCGGCAACGTGGAATGGCTGCGAGAGGAATCGCTGGATCCTTCTTGCGCGGCTGACGGTAGCCTTATCCTCAACGCTCAGCTCGTCCATACCGAGAACTGCGATGATATCCTGCAGCTCCTTGTACTTCTGGAGCACAGCCTGAACCGCGCGCGCAGTCTCGTAATGCTCCTTGCCGAGGATGTTCGGATCGAGAATTCTTGAGGTGGATTCCAGAGGATCGACCGCCGGATAAATACCGAGCTCTGAGATGCTTCGTGACAGAACGGTGGTCGCGTCAAGGTGAGCAAACGCCGTTGCCGGAGCAGGGTCGGTAAGGTCGTCGGCAGGAACGTAGATCGCCTGAACCGAGGTTACAGAGCCGTTGCGCGTGGAGGTTATACGCTCCTGCAGCGAGCCCATTTCGGTCGCCAGAGTCGGCTGATAGCCGACGGCCGAGGGCATACGTCCGAGCAGCGCCGAAACCTCGGAGCCTGCCTGAGTGAATCTGAATATGTTGTCGATAAACAGCAGCACGTCCTGGCCGGACTCATCACGGAAGTTCTCCGCAATGGTAAGTCCCGACAGAGGAACGCGCAGACGCGCTCCGGGCGGCTCGTTCATCTGTCCGAATACAAGCGCAGTCTTATTGATAACGCCGGATTCGGTCATTTCGTGCCAGAGGTCATTACCCTCACGGCTGCGTTCGCCGACGCCGGCAAAAACGGAGTAGCCGCCGTGCTCGTAAGCTACGTTGCGGATAAGCTCCATGATAAGCACGGTCTTGCCGACGCCTGCGCCGCCGAACAGGCCGATCTTGCCGCCCTTGGAGTAAGGCGCGAGCAGGTCAACGACCTTGATGCCGGTTTCAAGTATTTCGGTGGACGGTGCTATATCCGTAAACGCAGGTGCCTGCCTGTGAATGGGCATATACTCTTCGGCGTTTACAGGACCCTTACCGTCGATAGGCTCGCCGACGACATTGAACATGCGGCCGAGCGTTGCCTCGCCGACAGGCATTTTAATGGGTGCTCCCGTATCGACCGCAGGGCAGCCGCGGGACAGTCCGTCGGTCGAAAACAGCGAGATGCATCTTACGCTGTTATCTCCGATGTGCTGAACAGCCTCCATGACGATCTTATGGTCATCGAGGTTTACCTCGATAGCATTATAGATATCCGGCAGCTTGCCGGAGGGAAACTGGACGTCAACAACGGGGCCTATGACCCTTCTGATTATTCCGTTTTCCATTGACATACCTCCTGTTTAAGGGGTTTTAAAGGGATGATTACTTTTTCTTTTTAAGCGCGGATGCACCGCCGACGATCTCGGATATCTCGGTCGTGATCGCGGCCTGGCGCGCGCGGTTGAGCTTGAGATCAAGCTCGGAAATAAGGCTCTTGGTGCTGTCGGCAGCGGCGGTCATCGCGGTCATGCGCGCCGAATGCTCGCCGCACTTGGAGTCGAGCAGAACGCTCATTATCTTGTTGTTAAGATAAAGCTGCATTACGCTTTCAAGGACGCTGTTCGTGTCCGGCTCGAAGATGAATATCCGGCCGTGTCCCTGATTTTCGCTCTTTTCCGGCACAGCCGGAAGGTACTGCACACAGGTAGCATCCTGTCTCAGCGCCGTGACATAGTGCTGGTAGACAAGGTGGACCTCGTCGTATTCGCCGCTTGTGTACAGACTCTTGAGATAATCTGCGACCTCAAGTGCCTCGTCAATATTCGGCGTATCACTCAGCTCGGCAAAGGTTTTTATAACATTGAGCTTGCTGTTTGCAAGAACATCCTTGCCCCAGCGGCCGCAGACGACAAGACCATAGTCCTTGCCGCCCTGCTTGATGACCGAATTTGCATAGTGCAGTATCGAGCTGTTGTACGCTCCGCAGAGTCCACGATTGCCCAAAAACAGAACATAGCAGACCTTTTTGACTTCCTTATGGGGCTTTATGAAGCGATTCTCCAGTCCCGACGAAGCCGACAGCAGCGTGTCCATGACCTCTTGACTCTTTTCAGAGAAGGGGCGCATTGCCTGCATGCTGCTCTGCGTTCTGCGCAGTTTGGACACCGCGACCATCTTCATAGCCTTGGTTATCTGCTCGGTGTTCTTCACGCTTTTTATTCGCGTGCGAATGGCGCGCATATTAGCCATTAATGCCCCTCCCTTCTCCGTTTATCAGAAAGTCTTCTTGAAATTTACGATACATTCTTTAAGCTTTGCCTGCTGATCTGCATTCAGCTTCTTGCCGCTGAGCACTTCACCCTGGAATTCAGGGTAGCTGCGGTTTACATAATCAATAAGCTCAGACTCGAAACGTGCAACATCCGAAAGCTCGAGGTCGTCGGCGTAGCCCTCGGAAACTGCGAAGATCGCAATTACCTGATCGGCAGCACTCATAGGCACATACTGTCCCTGCTTGAGGACCTCGGTCATACGTGCGCCGCGATGCAGCGTATCGCGGGTGGACTTGTCAAGATCCGATCCGAACTGTGCAAACGATGCAAGCTCGCGATACTGAGCGAGGTCAACGCGCAGGCGGCCTGCGACCTGCTTCATGGCACCGAGCTGGGCTGCACCGCCGACACGGGATACCGAGAGGCCTACGTTTATTGCCGGGCGGACGCCGGAATGGAACAGATCGCTCTCGAGGAAGATCTGACCGTCGGTGATGGAAATGACGTTTGTCGGGATGTAAGCGGAGATATCGCCTGCCTGCGTTTCGATGATCGGCAGAGCGGTCATGCTGCCGCCGCCGGATTCAGCGTTGAGTCGAGCCGCTCTTTCAAGCAGTCTGGAGTGCAGGTAGAAAACATCGCCGGGGTATGCTTCGCGTCCGGGCGGTCTCTGGAGCAGCAGAGAGATCTCGCGGTAAGCGGTGGCCTGCTTGCTCAGGTCGTCGTATACGATAAGAACATCCTTGCCGTTGTACATGAAGTACTCGCCCATTGCAGCACCGGCATAAGGAGCGATATACAGCATGGGAGCAGGCTCGGATGCCGTTGCGGCAACAACGATCGTGTAATCCATAGCGCCGTGACTGCGCAGTTTTTCGACAACGCTCGATACGGTGGATTCCTTCTGGCCGATGGCAACATAGATGCAGATAACATCCTTGCCCTTCTGGTTGATGATAGCGTCGAGCGCGATCGCGGTCTTACCGGTCTGGCGGTCGCCGATGATAAGCTCACGCTGGCCGCGGCCGATAGGAACAAGCGCGTCGATAGCCTTCAGGCCGGTCTGCAGAGGCACTGAAACCGGCTGCCTTGAAAGCACGCTCGGAGCGGGGCTCTCGACCGGGCGGAAGGAGTCTGTCTTGATGGGGCCTTTGCCGTCGATGGGGCTGCCCATTGCGTCAACAACGCGGCCGATAAGCGCGTCACCGACAGGAACTTCAACGATCCTGCCTGTGCGGCGGACGCTGTCGCCCTCCTGAAGATGGCCGAACGGTCCGAGCAGGACTACGCCGACATTGTTTTTATCCAGATCCTGTACCATGCCCTTGAGTCCGCCGGGGAACTCGAGCATCTCGCCTGCCATAACGTCGGCAAGGCCGGATACGCGGCAGATACCGCCGGTGTGGGAGGTGCCGCCTACGGTAGCCGCAGCGATAGCGTCCAGCTCGTAGTTCAGGCCGGAGTTGGCCGGGTCAGCCGAACCTGCACGGCCTGCCAGCAGCATACCTGCAACAGCCGCACAAACCGAGCACCATACATAAACCATGATGAGGTTCTTTTCTACATTGATGCCGGCAACGCGGGCAGCCTGATCGTTGCCGCCGATGGCATACACGTTTTTGCCGAAGCGGGTCTGCGTCAGCAGGAAGGCCGAGATCGCAAACATAACGAAGAATACCAGAATGATGACCGGAACCGAGCCGATTTTAGCAGAGCCAAGGAAACGGAACTCCGAGGACAGGGTGGAAACCGGGCGGCTGGTGTACATTTTTGCGCTTGCGCGGCAGATCAGCTGTGCGCCGAGCGTTGCGATGAAGGGCGGAATCTTGGTGTACGCGATGATCGCACCGTAAATAGCGCCGATGCCTGCGCCGATTGCCAGACCGATCAGAATAACCAGCGGTGCGGGCAGGGTGCCCAGACCGGGGAATACTGCGTTGGCATAATCTGCCGGCTGAACCAGAGATGCCGTAATGCAGGCAACCAGGCCGGCCGATGCACCGATCGTCAGGTCGATACCCTTGGACAGGATCGCGAACATAACGCCGAAGGCCAGAATACCCTTGACGGCCTCACCGGAGAGCAGCGTCAGCAGGTTGTTTACGGTGAAGAAACTGGGCTGTGCAATACCCATGATAATGACCATAGCGATCAGTACCAGCCAGATCGAGTTCTGCGACAGGAATTTTTTCTTGTCAAACGTCTTTTGCATACCATTTACCCTTCTTTCTTATTGCTCATCAGCAGCGGGCTGGTAAGGAACCTCGCTGGTAGCGTATTTCAGGATCAGCTCGGACGAGAAATCCTTGCGATCTACGATTGCGGTCATCGTGCCTTCATGCATGACCACGATGCGGTCGGACATACCCATAACTTCGGGCAGCTCGCTCGAGATCATGATGATCGCCTTGCCTTCGCCGGCCAGCTTGGTGATCAGCGAGTGGATTTCGGCCTTGGCGCCTACGTCGATACCGCGGGTCGGCTCGTCTACGATCAGGATGTCCGGATCGGTCAGCAGCCAGCGGCCTACCAGAACCTTCTGCTGATTACCGCCGGAAAGGTTCTTGATGGGGGTGTCGATCGTCGGTGTTTTGGTATTGAGCTTACGCACATACTCGTCGGTATCCTCGCGCATCTTCTTGTGATTGAGCGGGAAACCGTAGTTTTTCAGGCTGGCAAGCACGGTATTGTCCTTGATGCTCAGCATACCGACAATGCCGTTGCCGCGTCGGTCCTCGGTCAGCAGGGCGATCTTGTGGGCGATGGCGTGCTCGGGGGACTTGATGTGCAGCTCCTTGCCGTCCTTATAGACCTTGCCGCCGGTGATATGGCGCATACCGAAAATAGCCTCTGCCGTTTCGGTACGGCCTGCGCCGACCAGACCGGCCATGCCCAGAATTTCACCGCGGTGCAGCTCGAACGATACGTTCTTTACCGCATGACCGGCGGAAAGGTTCTCGACCTTCAGAATGGTATCTCCGATCGGGCAATCCACCTTGGGGAACATATTGGAAACCTCACGGCCTACCATAAGCTGAATCAGTTTATCTACGTTCAGGTTTTCCGCGCGGTCGCTGGCGATGTACTCGCCGTCGCGATATACGGTGATATCATCCGAAATGCGGAAAATTTCATCCATTTTATGCGAAATATAAATGATTGCTACGTTCTTCTTTTTCAGGTCTTCGATGATGCGGAACAGATGCTCAACCTCGGTTTCTGTCAGGGAGGAGGTCGGCTCGTCCATGATTACGATCTTGCTGTCATACGAAACCGCCTTTGCGATTTCAACCATCTGCATTTTTGCAACCGTCAGGTTGCCCATCTTTTCATCCGGATCAACATCCAGATTCAGGCGCTGGAACAGTTCGATGCTGTCCTGACGCATTTTCTTGTGATCAATGATCAGGCCCTTGCGCGGTGCGCGACCCAGCCAGAGGTTTTCGCTGACACTGCGTTCCGGAACCGGCGATAATTCCTGATGGATCATTGAAATGCCGGAGTTCAGCGTTTCCAATGTAGTTTTGAAATGGATTTCCTTGCCGTCAAAAACGATCTTGCCCGATGTGGGCGGATGGATGCCGATCAGGCATTTCATCAAAGTTGATTTGCCTGCACCGTTTTCTCCCATCAGGGTATGTACGGTACCGGGGCGCACCTTGAGCTGTACGCCTTTCAGCGCACGCACGCCGGGGAAATCCTTGACGATATCGGTCATCTCCAGGATATACTCTTGACTCACTGCTTTTCACCCCAATATCTCTGCGTTTTTTTAGGAAGGGGACATATGGAAATGTCCCCTTCGCAACATTCAGTGTCGGAATTTAGTCGTAATCTGCTACGTTGTCTACGGTAACCGGCTCGAACGGTACCCAGATGATGAACTCGTTCTCGTCGTCTACTTCATAGCCGGTGCCCTCTGCGATCGGCTTGCCGTCGATCAGGTTTGCAGCTGCCTGTAGGGAAGCGCGGCCCTGACCCTCTGCGTTCTGGAATACGGTCATAGCGAGGGTGCCGTCCTTGATAGCCTGACGGCCGTCAGCGGTTGCGTCGATGCCGACGATCGGAACGGACTTCGGGTCCAGACCCTGCTGCTGCATTGCTTCGACTGCGCCGAGTGCCATTGCATCGTTGTTGGAGATGATGCAGTCGTACTTGGTGGTCTTGAGCAGCGGAGAGATCATGTCCATTGCGGTTGCACGGTCATAATCGGCTGCCAGCGGAGCTGCTGCTGCGGTTGCCTTGATGCCGTTGTCCTCCAGTGCCTTGAGCACGGATGCGGTACGGTTGGTGGTGGAGGTCTGACCGAGAATGCCGTTGAGCATCAGGTAGGAGATATCGGTCTTGCCCTGATCCTTAAAGAACTTTGCGAGGAACTCGCCCTGGAATGCGCCGGAGGTCATTTCGTCGGAGCCGACGTAAACAGCCTTCTCATTCAGTACGGAGGGATCGCCCGGGAAACGGTTTACGAATACGACCGGAACATCGCCTGCGGCCTCGATACACTGTGCAGCGGTCTCGGGGTCTACCATGTTGATAATGATGGCATCTTCACCTGCGGTAACCGAGGATTCGATGTACTGGATCATCTTGCTGGTGTCACTGTTGGCATCCTGGGTGGTCAGGTTGATGCCGGTGTCCTTTGCAGCGGCCTGAGCGGCTGCCTCCATTTCGCTGAGCCACTCATCGCGCTGG
>OHRQ01000853.1_pt1 | contig 11460 bp, 9 predicted proteins | sample 1578471 | NCBI WGS metagenome assembly OHRQ01 (sample SAMEA3879602, study PRJEB24766) | human gut metagenome | biome: human-associated habitat; feature: feces | place: USA | collected 1985/1987 | reverse complement strand
TGATTTAGGAACAACTAACAGCTGTGTGGCTGTTATTGAAGGTGATACGCCTACTGTCATCACCAGCAAAGAAGGCTACCGCACAACTCCTTCTGTTGTAGCCTTTACGAAATCAAAGGAACTGATTGTTGGTGATGCCGCCAAGAGACAGGCTGCCGTCAACTCTGACAGAACTATATTCTCTATCAAGAGACACATGGGTACGGACTATCGCAAGAAGATTGACGGAAAGTATTATACCCCCCAGGAAATCTCTGCATTTATACTTATGAAGTTAAAGGAAGACGCCGAAGATTTCTTGGGACAGCCTGTGACAGACGCTGTTGTAACTGTGCCTGCCTATTTTACTGACGCTCAGAGACAGGCTACTAAAGACGCCGGTAAGATTGCCGGGCTTAACATATTAAGAATTATCAACGAGCCTACTTCTGCCGCTCTCGCGTACGGACTTGACAATGGTATGGCACAGAAGGTTCTTGTGTATGACTTAGGTGGTGGAACTTTCGATGTATCTGTTATCGATATCGGTGATAATGTCATTGAAGTTCTTGCAACTTCAGGTGACAATCACTTAGGTGGTGATGATTTCGATGAAAGAATAGTTAATTATCTTGTCGAGCAGTTTAAGATAAGTGACGGTATCAATCTTTCAAAGGACGTCTCTGCAATGCAGCGTTTAAGAGAAGAAGCTGAGAAAGCAAAGAAGGAGCTGTCTTCTTCTGTGACAACTAATATTAATCTTCCTTTTATCGCTATGTCTAAGGACGGACCGCACCACATTGATATCACTTTATCAAGACAGACATTTAATGAGCTTACTGCTGACCTTGTAGACAGAACAATCACCCCTGTTGAGAATGCACTGCATGATGCAGGTCTTTCCAAGACAGACATTAATATGGTTTTATTGGTTGGTGGTTCTACAAGAATCCCTGCTGTTGCTGATAAAGTAAGACAGCTTATGGGAAAAGAGCCATCAAGAAATCTTAATCCTGATGAATGTGTAGCCCTTGGAGCTGCCGTTCAGGGTGGCAAGCTTGGAAACCAGCTTCAGGCCGGTTCTGCTGCTTCTGAAATCATACTTATGGATGTAACTCCAATGTCTCTTTCTATTGAGACTATGGGTGGAATTGCAAGCAGGCTTATTGAAAGAAACACTACCATTCCTACAAGACACAGCCAGATATTTACTACTGCCGGCAATTTCCAGACATCCGTTGATATCAAGGTTTTTCAGGGTGAACGAAAGTTTACAAGAGACAATAAACTGCTTGGCAACTTCCGTCTTAACGGTATTAAGCGTGCGATGGCAGGAGTCCCACAGATTGAAGTAACATTTGACATTGATGTTAATGGTATTGTCAATGTATCTGCAAAGGATTTAGGTACCGGAAGGGAACAGAGCATTACTATTACTTCAAGCTCTAACATGACCGAAGAAGAGATTGCAAAAGCCCGCTGGGAAGCCGAAATCTACAGCAAGCAGGACGAAGCATACCAGAGTTTCATTGACATAAGGGAGGATGCTGTAAAGACTCTTAACGAGGCTAACAACGCACTTGCCGCCAATAAAAAGGTCTGGGAGAAGGATAAGAAAAAGAATGTTAAGGCTCAGATTGGACATCTTGGCAAGCTTATATCTAAAGCTCCTATTGACAAGCTTAATGAGGAGAAAGCAGCTTCCATGCATGAGGCTTCGGAAGCTGTGAAAGAAACTTTAAGGTAGTGGCGAAAAAGACCAGTTCAGATATTTCCCGAACTGGTCTTTTTATTTTCTTGTTATTTCTCTAGTTCTTCGTATGCAAATAACATTTTTTCTGTGTTATCTACATAATATTTCTGTTCTTTCTGAAAATATTTTACAAGACTGCTGTAATCATTTGCATGCTGTGCTTTGTTAAGACTTCTGTAATACTCTGCTTTATTATCATCCCTTATGATTATTGGAATTATGTTATTGTCTAAACATTGTTTCAGTATTATCATTCTTCCAACCCTTCCATTGCCATCCTGAAATGGATGTATAAGTTCAAATTGGGCATGGAATTTTGCTATTTTGTCTATACTGACTTCATTGGAATTATTGTATTCTTCTATGAGGTTATGAATCTTCTCTGGCACTTCCTGCGGCAAAGCCACATTAATATCACTTACTCTGTTTTCTCTCTTCTTCCAGTCTCCTATAGCATAACCATTTGCAAAATCTTCAAACACGCCTTCTTTGAGATTTCTATGCATACCTTTAATCAGATCTTCATCCAATGGTGCTTCTATATTTTTCATTATATAATTAAACATTTTAAAATGTCCGTTCATTTCCTCTATATCTTTAGCCCGGAATATTACTTCTGTATCATCAGTATATAATGTACCTGTTTCGAACATAGATGCTGTCTGCTTTTCTGTAAGAGTACTTCCCTCAATTCTGTTTGAATTATATGCCATACTTCTCTGCGTATATCCATACACACCGCTTCTATCCTGCTTTTTAAATTCTATAAGTAAACGCTCTTTTAATCTTTTCATAAAAATATCTTCATTCATAACATTTTTCCTTCTCTATAAAATCCGCTATATTTACTCTGCAACTGATAATATTGTACCATTTAGCTGATGATTATTACAACATTTACATTAATCCAGATAGGAATTTACTCCGCTTTCTTTCCTTTTACATTAACTATGCAGATTCCTATGCACACTAATACTAACGCTATTAATGCATTTATTCCAAGCTCTCTGCTTCCTTCTCCAAGCCACCATGCTGAAAGAAGCACGCCGAATACAGGGTTGGTGAAACCGAAGATTGCCACCTTAGATACCGGGTTGTGCTTTAACAGTATTCCCCATATTGAGTAGGCTACGGCTGATATGCATGCGAGATAGAATAACATGAGTATTGCTGATACTGACACGTGTGTAATTCTACCTCCCATCACAAGTCCTAATATAATCATTACTATTCCACCGAATATGAACTGATAACCGCTCAACATTACCGGATTGTCTTTCTTTGAATAGTTCTTCATAAGGCATGATGAAAATGCATATGACAACGCACATAAGAACAGACTTCCGTCACCCATAATGCTTAAGTTCATGTCGATTTTCTGTCCATTCATGCTGACTACTATAACACCTGCAAAACCAATCACACAGCCGATAATTTTCTTCAGATTCAGTTTTTCCTGTCTGAATATAATTGTCGATACAAGTATTACGAAAAATGTGTTAGAACCATTTATTATTGACGCTTTCACTCCGCTATTATGTGCAAGTCCGATATAGAAGAATATGTACTGCAGAATTGTCTGGAACATTGCCAGTTTTACAATGTTTGGTACACTTGATTTCGTTGGAAGCAGCATTTTTCTGTTAAGAATACTTCCAATTAAGATTGTAAGCACTCCTGCAAAAACAAATCTTGTTCCTGCAAATAATACCTGTGTCCATGTTTCACTTGACGGTATCTTAAACAGCGCATATCCTAATTTGATACAAGGCGATGCGCTTCCCCAAAGGAATGTACACACAAGTGCAAGGGCGCACACCACCCATGTTTTCTGTAAAAAATCTTTTTTCTCGTTTGTTTTTTCCATGATTAATCTCCTGTTTTTCTAATATTATTGCTAATTATAATGTCATTCATAATCTGACAGGTTTTCTCCCTGACACCTGCCATTTCCATATAATCTGAAAATCTTTTTGCAACATCTTCTATATACGATATTATTGCATCACATTTTCTCTTGCTTACTCCCATGTTTATTCCACATTTTATCAAATCACCATAACTTATATCTGAACTTTTTCCATTTATAAGCATCTGATGTGCTTTCAACCACATATTGCTGCTGTCATATGCAAATGTGACATCATATGCTGGTGACAATCTCCAGACACCATTCTTATCCATCAGAAAAGAAACATTTTTTACATGATCATCCTGATTAATCAGAATAACATTAAAAACCATTCTTCTATAAAATTGTTCCACATCTGAATATGGTATACCTAGTCTATTCATATAATATGCTGCCTGTTCATAACTGCATAATCCCGGAATATTGTAATCTATATGTGAAATTGCTCCTAATGTCTGCATATGAATTTTTTTATTATTGTTCCTATCGAAACGTTTAGTTATAAAATGTGCATATCCGGCATCTTCAAGCAGACGGCATTCATTCATAATTACACCCGCTGCTTTTGCCATAAGATAATATCCGTATTCTATTCTTGTATATTCTACTGAATCTTCCAGATTATGATCCCCATTTTTAGATACTCCATCAAACTTCATAAGCCAGTATTCAAATCCATCACCAGCATTAATCTGTCCACTTTTTATTTCTCCCGTATCTTCATTCCATGCAATCAGCGCCTTTGCTCTTGCACCACCTGCAGATGTTCCCAATAGCACAAGCTGGCTATATCCAGCATTATCTTTCAGATTAATCAGCTTATCTTTTCTATCAGATAATACATCAGATGCAAACTCTACCATTTTCGATATATTAACATCCTCTATTGTACTGTCAAACGGACTTGTTGCTGGTATATATTCTAATGCACCCATACCTCTTTTTCCCGTATAGCACAGTCTGTCTATAACATTAAATTCACTAATTGATTTTCCCTGCTCAGCCAGCCATCTGTCTATAATTTTATTACCAAATTTATCTGGAAGTGAATCCGCTACCAATCCAGGTGCTCCATGAAATGCTGTCCTTGCAAGTTCCGGAAATTCATACACTCTTTCTGATAATGGCATATGTATAGGTGATACCTCAATATTACTCTTTAAAAAATCTTTATCATATTCAAATGCAACAACCCCATTTGCTTCATTCATATGAATTATTCCAATTCTTGTGCCCCAAAGCATTACCTCCGCTGTATTTATCATTCATCTTCCCCCCATTTAAATCCAGTATCTGCTTTTCTTTTTGCAGATGCTCTCTGCCTTGTTTTAACATTTTTCAAATAAGATGATGGCCGGTTGTTCATATCTGGTATCACATTCACGAAATTATTCATAAGCTCCATCGCATTCATTAATTTCATAAAATTAACAAGACTTATATCTTCTCCACTTTCAAACCGAGTAATACTTCTTAATGAAACGCCTGATTTATCCGAAAGTTCTTTCTGTGTTAATGGATAACTTATCCTATATGCCTTAAACCTGATAACAACTTCCTCATAATCACTAATCATAATTAAACATCTCCAAATCCATAAATCTTATATATCTTATTCAAATGTTTTTTGTATTGTATCACATTTGCAATTAATTAGCAATATATGGCGTGTTAAGTCATATTTTAATACTTAATACGCCATATATTGCTAGTTATTTTTTATTTTGTGTGGCAGTCGTACCCGAAGAATTTTTCTTTTAAACATCTGGCTGTTAAAAGGTATCACAGGATAAATGTAGCTTTTTCCTGATATTGTCCTGTTAAAGCATACAAGCACTATCGCAAATATGACTCCTGCCAGAAGTCCGATTCTTCCAAAGAACTGCACCAGAATCAGATTGACTATTCTTATGAATTTTAATGCATATCCCATCTCAAAACTTGCCTGTGAGTAAGTTCCAACCGTTACAACTGCCATATAAAGAAGCGATTCTGAATTAAACCACCCGGACTCCACAGCGTATTCTCCCACAACAATACCAGCAAGAATACTCAAAGGTGTCGACAGCATTCCTGGCGTATTGACCGCCGCCAGCTTAAGCCCGTCAACTGCAAGTTCAAGAATAAAAAGCTGCAATATAACCGGAACCGTTATATCCTCACTTATCGTTATGAATTTCAGCCATTCAGGCACCCACTGTGGATTGCTCTCAAGCAAAAGCCATACAGGTGTAAGAAAAACCGTAAGCAATGTAAAGAAGAACCTCGACAGTCTTATATAAGTTCCTATCATTGGCGAAAAATTAAAATCATCTGCTTCTTCTATTATATCAAATACATTTGTTGGAATTATCATTACTGCAGGTGATGTATCTACCATAATAACTATATTTCCATCAAAAAGTGCTGCTGCAGCGGTATCGGGTCTTTCGGAATATTTATACTTAGGAAACGGATTAATCCATTTTCCCTTAAACATACATTCAGCAAGGCTCTCTATATTCATAGTGAGCGCCTCAACCTCTATGCTGCTTATCAGATTCTCAATTCTTTCAAGCAACTTCTTATCAACCTTATCATTAATATAGCACACAGCAACATCTGTCCTGGAGCGTTCCCCTACAGTATACATTTCCATTGAAAAGCGGCTATCCCTTATTCTTCTTCTTAAAAGTGCCGCATTGCACACAAGTGTCTCAACAAATCCGTCTCTTGAGCCACGCAGAACCTTGTCTTTGTAAGGCTCTGTAACTGAACGCATTGGATAAGTGCGGCAGTCAATAAGTATACATTCATCAAAGCCATCTATTATCATGACTGTCTGTCCTGAAAGAAATGCCTTCTCCACTTCGTCGTAATGTCCGTTTTTTTCAATCTCTGTATACGGCATTCCGACTTCTAAGAATGTATCTATATCCTTTATGTCCGATTCTTTCAATGAATAAAAAAACTGCACCAGTTTTTCAATTGTTTCTTCCTGTACGAATCCATCTATAAAGTAAAAATGTGTTCTCTTCCCACCTATTAATACATCTCTTTGCAGAATGTCAAAATTCCTGTCCACTCTTAACTTTTCATTCATCATGCGGACATTCATGTCTATGTTAGTTGTAAAATCAGTCATGCTTACTCCTTTCACCTGCACATTTTCAACCGCACTTTAAAACACCTTTCGATATCCCATATTGCCGCTAAATCCCTTCAAAGCACGAAAAGGGCAGGACTTACGCCCTGCCCTTATAGAATGTCCACATTTGACACATTTATTCTGCTATTAGTTCTCAAAAAGTGATGTTGAGTAATATCTGTCGCCGCTGTCCGGAAGCAGTGCTACGATTGTCTTGCCTTCGTTCTCTGGTTTCTTAGCCCACTCGATTGCTGCGTAAAGTGCTGCACCTGCCGATATTCCAACCAGAATTCCCTCTGTGTGTGATATCAATCTGGCATACTCGAATGCGTCATCATTATCAACTGGAACTACGCTGTCATATATCTTAGTATTAAGAATTTCTGGAACAAAGCCTGCTCCAATTCCCTGAATCTTATGTGGTCCCGGCTTGCCCTGTGAAAGTACCGGTGAAGTTGCAGGCTCAACTGCAATTATCTCAATCTTGTCATTCTTAGACTTAAGATATTCACCAACGCCTGTAATTGTTCCGCCTGTACCAACACCTGCAACAAATGCGTCAACTTCTCCATCCGTATCATTCCATATCTCTGGACCAGTTGTTCTTCTGTGTGCATCCGGGTTAGCAGGATTAACAAACTGTCCTGCAATCATGCTGCCTTCAATCTCATTCTTTAATTCTTCTGCCTTCGCAATAGCACCTGTCATTCCCTTATAGCCAGGAGTAAGTACAATTTCTGCACCATATGCCTTAATTATATTTCTTCTTTCAACACTCATAGTCTCTGGAAGAACTATTATTGTTCTGTAGCCTTTTGCTGTTGCAATAGCAGCAAGTCCGATTCCTGTATTGCCAGATGTGGGCTCAATAATTGTTGCACCGGGCTTAAGAATACCTTTCTCCTCTGCATCTTCAATCATTGCCTTGGCAACTCTGTCCTTAACGCTTCCTGTTGCATTAAAATACTCAAGCTTAACAAGTACTCTTGCCTTAAGTCCAAACTTCTCTTCAATATGTCCGACTTCTACAAGTGGTGTGTTACCTATTAAATCTGCTGCTGATTTATATATCTTTCCCATACAATCCTCTTTTCTTGTGGTATTATTCCACATTTTCTAATATCAATTCATGAATCAGGTGTTATGTATATGTAGTACATAAACATACTATGTTTATATGTTATTATAGGGCAATGATTCTGATTTGTACAGTACTTTTTTATTTTTCTTTTTACTCATTTCTCAGGCTCTCTATGCGAAAGGGAAAGAATGTATAAAAGAAAAACAAAGGCCGTTTTCTTTGCGAATCGGACTGCAAAGATAAGAACTTTATTTATTATCCTCCAAAACTTTTCGGAAGTTTTTTTTGTTCTTTTCTTTAAGCGCAATTTCGCTTTTTCACTATGTCAATTCTGCAAGGCTTTCTTCTCTTGGAAAGCGGGTGCAAAAGTACGCCCTTTTCGTATACAATCCAAATATATTAAACTCTTTTTTCGAAGTTTTTTTGAAAGAATCTGCTAAAGCGCTGAAAGATAATGATGTTGTAGAACATATTTTTTATCATGAGTGGATTGGCGGCGGAAACGGTACACATGAGACACATTATTATATCACACGCGGGCGCGTAGGTGCACGCAAGAGAGAAAAAGATGCAGAAGAAAGAAATAACAAAATTACAGTCGAATTACAGCTAAGAAAAAGAAAGCTACAAGAAAAAAGATATTAGAAAAAAGCAAGGGGATTTATTGTCAACCGCTAGAATACTTGTTCTAAGTAGTCTAACGGTTGACTATTCCATATAGATATGCCGGATAAATACTGAGTGGATACCGATCAGATTCTATATACAAAATCAGAATATCATTCTTTTTTAGGATTCTCGATCCGCAGGCTGACAAGTTCAACCCACTTCTTTATGCCCAAATCAAAGCCGCCTTTTTCTAATAGATGAAGAGCGCCCGCATAATGAAGGGCAGTTTCCTCCCTACTACAGTTGATCTTACAAGACAACTCACCCAGATAATACTCCAGGCGAGCCATTTGGATATAGTCCAATAAAGTATAATCACCTTCAGTTGACAAATCAATCAATTCTCTTATCAAAGCATAGGCCAGTTCACATTCCGTATAGGTTAAATCCGAGAGAGGTTTGTGCATGACAGGATGCTGAACCAGCTGGACAACAATGCGATTAAAGTCTCCGTACATAGGTTGCGTTATTTACCGCATCAGTTCCCGATGGTGCGAGGGTTTATAAAAAAAAAAGAGCTCTAAGTTTGCAGTTAATAGATAAGAGGTCGGAAATTTATTTTAAAAAAGTCAAGCGAGACGAATAATTACCTCCGCATCTTATCAGGAAAATATCAGTCTTATTATCTTTGTTGTATTAAGATAAAGACTGATAGGCGGGAAGAGGACACCATAAAAGAGAAAGCACTTGAGGCTAGCCCACGTAACGGCCTCTCTCCGCCAAGCTGCAAAGCTCCGATAGAATATCAAGGTTGCGAGCCTATTTAGAGTTTAGAGTTCAAACAGCTTTTACCAGTCTTAGAAAAGTACAGCAAAAATATGAAAAAATTATTTATTGGAATTGATTTTTCAAAGGAGAAACTTGACGCGACGATAATTCTCGCATGTGGAATGAACGAAATAGGCTCCCGTGAGTATGGGTGTTTCCCAAATAACACTACGGGCTACCGCAAGTTATGTAATTGGGTTAAAACAAACGCTTGGAATACAATTGCTGAGGAATGGCTATTCTGTGGAGAAGACACAGGTTCATGTAGTATAGGACTGAGCAAATGGCTTTACGGAAAAGGCTATGACATATGGATTGAGAACGCTTACGCCATAAAACATAGCAGTGGTATCCAGCGTGTGAAAAACGATAAGGCGGACTCAGCAATCATTGCTGAATACGCATGGAGGCAACAGGACAAGGTTGTACCCTTTGAACCATTGAATGAATCCCTTGCGCAACTAAGGGAGATTTTCCTCTATAGGCATAAGCTAGTTGGGCAAAGAGTGGCAATGGAATTACGAAAAGAGGACAAATCACAATCAAACAAGTCAAAAGCAATATCCTTCATCAACCGCAAGAGCAAACACCTTATTGCGGAGATAAACAAAACAATTGCCGAATGCGATAAGGCCATTGATAGCATAATAGAGGCGGATGAGGAACTGAAAGAAAATTATGCTATTATAACCTCAATAAAAGGCGTAGCCAGGCAAAACGCAACCTGTATGTTGGTCTACACAAACAACTTCAAAAAATTCGGATATGACCCAAGAAAGATTGCATGCTATTATGGAGTTGCCCCCTTTGGTAAACAATCCGGAACGAGTGTAAATACACCTGCTCATACAAGCCATTTCGCCAATAAACTTATTAAATCATTATTAGGACAAGCAGCTCATATAGCCAAAATATATAATCCCGAAATTAGAGATTACTATCAAAGACTGATTAGTAAGGGGAAGAAGCCCCAAGTGGCTTTAAATAATGTCAAGAACAAACTCATAAGAATCATAGTGGCATTAGTCAGGAAGAAAGTACCATATGATCAAAATACATACAAATATTATGAAGAACGAGAAGTTATAGAAAGGAAAAAGAACGAGATGTTAATTTATTGTTAAACGGAATAAGAGATTAGGATATTAGCATAGAATACGTGGAAACTATCTGCTCATGCCAATCATAGGTATCCGCTAAGACCCCTTTCGTGAACATGAATGATAGCCCCACGCCCAACTGAGTATATAACAAGGTTATACAGACAAAAGTGCGCGAGACTTGTCACTCATTCCATTCACGAAAGTTAAAATTTAGCGGATTTTATATATGAATGTAACAAATAACCGTTCTCAATAAAAATATTAAAAAGTTACCTTCATCGCTCGAAAGTAAACTACGACAAAAGTAGCAATTTATATTTAGCAAACAAACAATTTTGACAAAGAAATAGGTATGAGACATAAAATTATTATAGCTATATATTGGCAACTTTCAAATCCACACTAATTTGTCCTTACGACTTAAAGCAATGTATTGATGAATTAAACTCAGGCGGACGTTTGCCCTGATTGTATCAAAATAAAAACGTTCAGGGCAGGTTCCTGCAAACGATTTTCAATTTTCATTTCTCATATTCTCATAGTAAATACAATAACTATATATAAATCAAATGCATAACACTATGAGAAATACTATTCAAAACGGCATTTCTCATAGTATTACCAGCGTTTTATACTGAAAACAGTGCATTTCTCATACCTTTTCAAGGTATTTCTCATAGTATTTTGACTATTTATGCTATAAATTCTCAAGCTAGATCCTAAACTAAAGACCAAATTGAATACCAGACTAGACACTGCTTTACAATATATTATCAGTGCTTATTGAAAGTATATAGAGCAGACATTCGCATATTTTCCTACCTGCATCTGTATCGTTGCACTCTAGTGAACAGGCCTGTGCACTAGAGTAGAAAGAACCGTCTACTCGAGTGAAACGATCTGTTCACTCGAGTGCAACGATACAGATAGTAGTAGGAAAAAATGGTAATGATTAAGGAAAAGCATAAGGATATAAGGTGCATGATACACAGGAAAGCAGTAAACAATAGGAAGTTGCTTAATAAACGACATAAGAAAAAGGAATAATCGTAAAGTTCGACGAGAGTC
>OHRQ01000851.1_pt1 | contig 11481 bp, 8 predicted proteins | sample 1578471 | NCBI WGS metagenome assembly OHRQ01 (sample SAMEA3879602, study PRJEB24766) | human gut metagenome | biome: human-associated habitat; feature: feces | place: USA | collected 1985/1987 | reverse complement strand
TACTAATAAAATTACAAATTAATAAAGTGAGGCGAAAAATATATTTGTTCTCTTCGTTATCAGCCAATTTTTTGTAAACTTCTGTTGCGGGTTTAGGCCGAAGAGTGTAACCTCGTTGCAATAATTGTTCCTTGAGGTGATCTATATAATCTCTATGGTCGTTGTATCTTGAAAATGTGTATATCAAGTCTGTTCTATGGCTGCGGTGTAATAGTATTTTATCGTTAATCCGAGATTTGTATTTATTTAGTTCTGCTTGTGTGTAACGGTTGCTTTGTCCACTTTCTGTGATACCGAAATGTTCAATATAAGAACTTTTGTCGCCTTGTTTTATTTTGAAATCAGGAGTGTATGGCTTGTTTGCATCGAGAATGCGATATTGATAAATAGGCTCGTATTCATAATCGATATTGTTTAGATACAGAAAATTTGCGATTCTAACTTCTTCAAGAGAGCGTAATACTTCATTGTTTAGAGTTAAAGCTTTTTGATCCCTTCGACATATTATTTGCTGCATATATTCATGAAGATCGCTTCGAAGAGTGGAAAAGTCGGTATTTGAAATAAATTGAAAGTAGTCGTTTAGCTTATCTCCTTCATAAGGAGCTGAAAAATAAGAACCAAAAAATAAAATGAGTTTATCAACTAATTGGCTGTTAGATAATACTTTGCTTTTTAAGTATCTGTTTATGACATTATACATGTATCCACTGTCTACAATTCGCTGGTTTTGTGTGTCACTTTTCTTTAGAATTGTATATCCAGTGGAGTGAAATGTGGTAATAGGACAATCGATATGCAGATTGTCGTTTATGCGTTCTCGAAGTTCTCCTACGGCCTTGTTAGTAAATGAGATAATCAATATTTTTTTAGGGTCTATCCCCTGTTTTTCTACAAGGTATCTTACTTTTGCTGCTATGGTGGTTGTCTTTCCTGCTCCTGCGCCAGCAATGACGAGTGTGTGATCTTCATCAGAGAGAACAACTTCTCGTTGTTCATTGTCTAACAATATGGCTGAGTCACATTCTCTAAGGATTCTATCCAAATAATCTTTCTCTGAAACAAGGTGTTGAGAGATATATTTGTCATTGTGCGTTTTGATAATAGATGACTCTTTTTGTAATTCTTTTATATCGTTGTATGCGTTAGAAAAATAGATAATTTGAGCTTCATCTAATTTGTGCTTTTTAATATAATCGTTTAAGAGGTTAGATGATTCCAGTACTTTGAAAAAATCGAATAGACGTTTATACTTTTCTATCAAATGTTTATAGTCACTTCTGGCTATAAATTTATCTTCAGACAATAGACCTTTAAAAGAAGTATTAAAGGCTAAAACTTGTGAGTATTCTGCAGGAACATCGCATTCGTTGTCTGGCAATGAAACCTTTCTACTCCTTGGTATGATAATCTTTTTTAGAATTTTGAGTATTTCCATTGTTGGTGTATCTTGGCTTTGTAAGAAGCTGATTTCTATTTTGGCGTTTCAAAGATAGATAATAATACGAGGTAGAAAAATGTTTATGAGAGTAAATTTTTTGGGGGGATAATGATTCTTATTATTCGTTGGTCGATACAAGCGGGAATATGGCCGATAAATACTATCCATTTATCCCGGTCATCGTTAAATTTCTCTTATTTCCTTTCTATATTCGTGTGAAATCTCTAACTTTGCAAACTGATAAATAAATTAATAATGAGAAAAGTAATCTGTTCGATAGTTTGTGCTTTGCTCCTTGTGTCGTGCGGCGAATATAATAAGATACTGAAAAGTACTGATTATGAGCTGAAATACGACTATGCTAAGAAGGCGTTTGAACGGAAAAAATATATGCAGGCTGCGACTTTGCTCGAAGAGTTGGTTGCAATTTTCAAAGGAACGGATAGAGCAGAAGAGTCGTTGTATTTATTGGCTCGGAGCTATTATTTGAATAAGGATTATATTACGTCTGGCGAATATTTTCAGGCGTATTATAAAAATTATCCCAAAGGAGAGTACACCGAATTGGCTCGTTTTTATTGCGGATATGGTTATTATTTGGACTCTCCCGAGGCTAAATTGGATCAAACAGGCACTTATAGAGCAATCGATGAGATGCAGCGTTTCCTCGATTATTTCCCGAATAGCGAACGGGCTAAACAGGCACAGGATATTATTTTTGAGTTACAAGACAAACTTGTGTATAAAGAGCTATTGAATGCCCAGTTATATTATAATTTGGGTAATTATATGGGGAATAATTATCAATCGGCTATCATTACGGCGCAAAACGCTTTGAAAGAATATCCCTATACGCGATATAAGGAAACTTTGTCCATGTTGATTTTGAAGTCGAAATATCAAGAAGCGGTACAGAGTATCGAAGAAAAGAAACCTGAGCGTTTTCGCGATGTCATCGACGAATACTATTCGTTTATCAACGATTATCCTTCGGGAGAATATTCGAAAGAAGCCGAGAATATATTTAAAGTGGCGAATAAATACGTAAAAGATTAATCTTTAAAATAATGGATTACAAGAAAACAAATGCACCGACAAACACCGTAACACGCGATATGGTGGCGTTGTCTTCCGACACGGGAAACATTTATGAAACGGTCTGTATTATTGCCAAGAGAGCCAATCAAATTGCAGTTGAAATGAAGACCGATCTTGAAAAGAAACTTCAAGAATTCGCTTCTTGCAACGACAATTTGGAGGAGGTTTTTGAAAATCGGGAACAAATTGAGATCTCTCGTTATTATGAGAAATTGCCGAAACCGGTTCTCATTGCTACGCAAGAATATATAGAGGGTAAAGTATATTATAAAAATCCCGAGAAAGAAAAATCGGCTATTGAATAATAGTCTGTAAAGTATACCTGCAAGCCGCACTATTCTGTATGATGATGGTGCGGCTTGCAGATTTCTTTGTCTGTCGGTACAATCGTTTTATTAGTTTGTTACCGAGAAAAGTAAAAAGCTCAATTAGTTCATTAAAACTATGATTAATAGAATATTAATCCGTTCCAAAGTCGTTCAAATAGCTTATTCGTATTTCTTGACGAAAGACAAGACTGTTATGGAAGCTGAGAAAGAATTGTTTTTCAGTTTCGAAAAATCTTACGAGTTGTATCATTTATTATTGACTTTGATGGTCGAATTGACCGATACGCAAGCTGCAAGGGTGGAAGCTGCTCGTATGAAATTCTTGGCGACTCCCGAGGAGAAGAATCCCAATATGCGCTTCGTTAATAACCGGTTTATCGAGCAGCTGAGGAATTGTGACGACTATAAAGATTACCACGAGAAGAAACCTGTGACTTGGACCAATGAACCGGAGTTCCTGAGAGACTTTTCGGAGCGTATCGTAAAGAGTGAATTGTATAAAGAATATATGGATTCTTCGGACGATTCTTATGAAAACGATTGTGAGTTCTGGAAAAAAGCCCTTAGGGCTTTGATCTGTACCGACGAGGAGTTGACGGAATTGTTAGAGCAAAAGTCTTTATATTGGAATGACGATTTGGAGATTATAACGACATTCGTTTTAAAAACGATCAAACAATTTAGTGAGGAAAACGGAGGCCCGCAATCGTTGTTACCGATGTTTAAAGATGACGACGATGCTGAATTTGCCAAAGAGTTGTTCAGGAATACGTTGATTCATGGGGGAGAATATCGCAATTATATAGAAAATTTCATCAAAAATTGGGAGATCGAGCGTGTCGCTTTCATGGATATTGTGATTATGATGGTGGCTTTGAGTGAGTTTCATAGATTCCCTTCGATACCGACAAGAGTGACTTTGAACGAATATATCGAGTTGGCAAAGGCTTATAGTACATCGAAGAGCGGGCAGTTCGTAAACGGTGTATTGAATGCGATAGCCGATAACCTTAAAAAAGAAGGTGTTCTAACAAAAGAATAATGAAATTTGTTATATATTTGTGCACGGGTTTTAGGATCCAAGTATAAATTTTTTATTAAAAGCTAAATTATGACAGTGTTATCAATTTTTTTACAAGCTGCAACGGGGAGTGGAATGTCGAGCATTCTGATGATGGTTGCATTGATCGCTATTTTTTATTTTTTCATGATTCGTCCTCAGACGAAGCGTCAGAAAGAAATTCGCAAGTTCCGTGAGTCTCTCACCACCGGCGACAAAATCGTTACGGCAGGAGGTCAAATCCGATTCTTTTATTATCGAAATAGCCGAGAATACTCGTGTTCGTATTGCCAAAGATTCTGTTTATCCTTCTGCTGCCGAAGCTAAGGATAGCGGAGCCGATCAAGCTAAGTAATCTATTTTTTCAAAGGACTCCTTTGTAGGAGAATAAGAAGATAAGGTTTTTTATCAAGGAACATCGGTTCTGTCGATAAAAAATCTTATCTTTGTTGTATGTAGTCGTTGCATGATATATGGAAGAGAATATTTCAGACCGCATAGTAGCAAAGTTTAAGTCGATTATCCATAGGATTGGTACTGCATTCCGTCAGGAACGCACGCGGGAATTGTTTACATTTTTGGGGTTTGTTCTCCTTTCGTTGATATTCTGGTTTATGCAAGGGCTGAATGAGGAGGTTGAAAATTCTTTCAAAATACCGATAGAACTACAAAACCTTCCCGAGAAAACGACTCTTATTAATGATCTCCCGTCTCATATCGAGGTGAGAGTACGGGATAAAGGTCCTGTTATGTTGGGGTATGCGATAGAAGGATTGTCCCCGTTACGGATTAATTTTCAGGAGTATGATAAGGGGAGAAATTCTTTTTTGTTGTTGTCGTCTCAGCTTGAAACTATATTGCGAAAGTCCCTCCGTTCGTCAACGAGTATTGTTTCGATTATTCCCGATACGTTGAAAGTGATGTACACACACAATGCCGGCAAACGGGTGAAACTGGTTGTGAAAGGTGTCGCATCGACTACACCTCAGTGTGTACTGAGCGGTGATATGACAGCCGATGTCGATTCGGTGATGGTTTATGGAGAGTCTTCCTTATTAAAACGAATTAAAGAGGTTTATACGACCGATTTTGAAGCAAAAAAGTTGAACGATACCCTTCGCACGGTTGTCAAGATAGCGAAGATTCCGAATCTTCGAATTGTTCCTGAACAGGTAACCGTCACCATACCTGTGGAAGAAATGACCTCTAAAATTCTCGATATCCCTGTAATCCCGCAAAATGTACCTTCGAATTGGTCTCTTATCACATTTCCTTCGTCGGTGCAACTTTCTTGCATGATGCCGTTTAGTAAGTTTGCGGCGGTCGATGAAGATAGTTTTTTATTGGGAGTCGATTTTCTGGATTTGTCGCGGCGGCGTCTCTCTGATAAATTAGGGGTGAAGATATTGAATGCACCGGAATATGTCCGAAATATAGTGTTGTCGCAAGACAGTGTCGATTATATTTTGGAGCAGAAAAGACCTGCATTTGTAGTTCCTGTCGATTCTGCCAATCGAGTAACACCCGATTCGATATGAGACGTATAGGTATTACCGGTGGCATAGGTAGTGGCAAGTCGGTTGTCTCTCGGTTGCTGCGTATAATGGGATATTCTGTATATGATACAGACTCGGAAGCGAAGAGGCTGATGGAATCTTCGTTGGAAGTCGTGCAGAAACTATCGGAGTGCTTTGGGAGAGATATATATCATAACGGTCGATTGAACCGGGGTTTGTTGTCCTCTCGGGTATTTGGAAAGTCGGATAAGATAGTATTGCTTAATTCCATAGTACATCCGGTGGTACGCTTCGATTTCTATCGATGGTCCGAATCTCTAAACGAGGAGATATGCTTTGTGGAATCGGCTATTTTGTATGAATCCCGGTTTGACGAACTGGTAGATGAAGTCTGGACGGTGACAGCACCGGAAGAGTTAAGAATAGGTCGGGTTCGCCAGCGTAGCGGTTTGACCGAGGAAGAGATAAAAAAGCGTATGGCTGCTCAATTGTCCGAGGAAGAAAAACAGAGAAGAGCTGCTCATATTATTTGGAATGACGGTAATGTATCTGTTATCCACAGGGTTTTATCTTTATTGAAGTCATTGGAATGAGAATTTTTCGTTTTGAAGACGGTTAAACCGGACAAGAATATTATTTTTGTGGTTCGAATGATTTAAGTAATTAAATATAAAACGAAAATTTTATGTTAAAAACGATTTTATCTATTTCCGGTAAACCCGGTTTGTTCAAATTGATATCTCAGGCAAAAAATATGCTGATCGTGGAATCTCTGCAAACGGGGAAACGGCAACCTGCTTATGCCCATGAAAAAATCATATCGTTAGGAGATATCGCTATTTTCACCGATGAAGAAGACGTTCCTTTGAGTGAAGTATTGAATGCGATAAAAGAAAAAGAAAATGGAGCGAAAGTAACATTGGATATCAAGAAAGCCGATAATGAAACATTGCGTGCATATTTGGCGGAAGTGTTGCCTAATTTCGACCGTGAACGTGTCTATCCGACCGATATAAAAAAATTGATAAGTTGGTATAACTTGTTGGTCGAAACCGGTAACACCGATTTTGTGGAAGAGGAAAAAACTCAAAAGGATGCCGATGTCGAGAACACGGCAGCAACGGACGATTCTGTAAATGAGAAAGAGGAAAAGTCCAAGACCAAAAAGGCAACAAAGAAAAAAGCAGAATAAGAAGCCATTCTAATGAACGGTAAATATAAGCCTGTGCGGTTTCCCGTACAGGCTTTTTTATGGATCGAGGGTGTGTATCCAAGCTCCTTGTGTGCGAATATCGTGGCAGGGAATACTATTTTCGAAACAGTCGTTTTGTAATTTAGTGGCTCGTCTGGGGTGAACATCGGGACCGATGATAAATTGCCGAACGGAAAATAGTTTGAGTATGTCTTCTATTCTGTCGTTGAACATCTTGCCGATAATAACATAGTCTATCGTTAGTTTTTTCCCTATTGATAGTTTATCCCATTCTTGTTTACCGAGGAGGACGAGCCGTTTTCCATAAAATTGGGCGAAGGGATAGTCTATAAAGCCGGTGTTGTCTTTGGTTCCGGGGGAGCCGTGTTGGAATATTTCGTATTGTGCCTTTCCGTTTTTCATACGGTATTCTTCACCCACTACCCTTTGACCGGAGGTGAGGGTATCGGATAAGAGAATATAACAACGATCTTTGTCGCTGAGTTGAACGACTGTCGATTTTTTACTGTCATATACGATAATTTCTGGCTGGGGCGATTTATAAGTGCACAAGTCAATAATAAGAAAACCGATACAAAAGCCCAAAGTCAGCCAAAGAGTCTTTTTTGAACGATTCTTGACGGTTATATAAGATAATATGCCGCAAATGAAATAAAGCCATAGATAGCGAGCTTCCAACCATACGCTTTCGATGTGGCTCCACGGTAGTTTGTATATATGCAGGCTTATCTGTTGTATATATTGCAGTAAAAAATCGACGGTATTTCCTAACCAATCATAGGGAATATGTAGGGCCGAGAGTAACAATAGGAAAAAAGAGAGTCCGAAAACAACGGGTAAAAGAGGCAGTACGAAAATATTACCGATTAGAAATAATAGAGGAATAGTGTGAAAATAATAGACGGCGATGGGTAGGGCTCCGATTTGGGCGGCGATGGATACTGCGACGCAAGAACTAAGCCAACGAACGACAAAGTAGGGTGAATTACCTCCGATATTTAGTTTGGAGTAGAATAGCAAGATAGCGGTTACTGCCGAGAAACTCATTTGAAATCCCACATCGAAAATGAGGTTCGTGTCGTACGATAACATAAAAAATGCTGCGGCGAAAAGTGCATTGAGAGAACTGTTGCGTCGGTCGAGAAATTCGGCTGTTAAAAGAAAGGATGCCATGATACAAGCTCGTACGGCCGATGGCGATAAGCCTGTTATATAAGCATAAATCCATAAAACGAATAAAGTGAATAGAGGCCTTAGTTTTCTGCAAGACTTGAAAAGAGAGAGGGGAAAGAACAAAAAGTAAATCAAAGATGCTACGACTCCCATGTGAAGTCCGCTTACGGCTAACACATGTGAAAGTCCGGCTGCCGAAAAGTACGATCTTAGGTCTTGTGGAAATTCCTGTCGTTCGCCTAACAACAAAGCCCTCAATAAAAGAGTACTGTTTTTAGACAAATTACAGGATTGAAGTTGGTCGGAAAGATGTTTTTGTAGATCCGAAGTAGCCTTTCGAATATTCGATTTTGGTTTTTCTCCGATATATTTCCATTGTTTCCCGGTCAAATATTGACTTCTCGATATACCTTTGTGCTTCATGAACGAGGCGAAATCGAAAGCATAAGGATTGGTGTTGGACGGTATTGCTTTCGGTCGAAATTCAAACCCGATGATGTCGCCGTATTCGAGCCGTCGAGCTTGAATACCTTTTTCAAAATAGAGAGCTATTTTTTCTTTATATTTCACGATCGACCCGTTTGTATCCGACAGGGCTGTTATCGTAACGGGACAGTAGTAAGAGTTCGTTTTTTCTACGGCTTTGTCGTTTACGTGAGCTATCGCGATAGGATAAAAACCGGAAGGCTGTTGGGATATGCGGTTTTGAGTGCCATGTAGTATCGCTCCGATAGAAAAGACGATCAGGAATAATCCGACTCCGAAAATACTTCGTTTGTGGTATTGTTCTTCGATACTGTCTCGTTTTATGAATGAACTCCATAAAACTAAGCCGCATAAAGCGGGAATGAGGTTTCCCCATATCGGTAGACATAGGAACTCTTGGTACAGGATACCTGCCAATAGAGGTACTAACAACCGTATGAATGGAGTGCGGGCTGCCGATAGGGAGGAGCTATTCATAAGTCGATTGTTTGAATGGGGCTTATGTTCAGAATCTTCGGGTCATATAGCGCATGAAATCCGATTCGACACCACCGGTTTGACCGGTATTTTGAACGAAGCAGAATTCCCGTTCGCAATCGAAGTCGCTGATTTCGATGACTTTCAATTTTCCATCAGCTATTTCCGATGATACGGCTTGTATGGAAACAATACCCACGCTGTCGGTATTGTATAAAAACCGTTTGATACCTTCGGTGGTTCCCAATTGCATGATAATATTGAGTTGAGATAATTTCAACTGGCGTGTACCCAACGCTTTTTCAAAAACCTCTAAACTGCCCGACCCCTGTTCTCGAATAACCAACGGAATTCTTTTCAGTTCCTCTATCGTTATTTCTTCGTGTTTGGCCAATCGGCTGCGCGTACTGGTTATACAAACCAGTTCGTCTTGCATAAAAGGAGTGTAATGTAGATGTATTTGTCGGCTGCAACCCTCGATGAGCCCCAAGTCGATACGATGTTCTTCGACTGCTTTTTCTATATCGCTGGAATTCCCGTTGATTAACGAGAGTTTTATTTGTTTGAATTTCTGTTGAAATGTAGCCAGATAGGGCGGAAGCACATACTGAGCGATAGTTGTGCTTGCTCCCAAACGGAGCTCTCCGATGTGACGCTGGGTCAATAAGTTCATCTCGAAATCGAGCTGTTTGTATTGTTTGAGAATTTTTTCGGCGTGGCTTAACAGCAGTTCTCCGTCGGGGGTCAGCGTTATGTGAGTACCCATTCTCTCGAACAGTCGGGTGCTGTATTCTGTTTCAAGTTCTTGTATGTGCTTGCTGATTGCCGGTTGACTTACATATAGCTCTTTCGAGGCTTTGGTGAAGCTGAGGTTGTGAGCCACACTGCAAAAAACTTTTAATCTGAAATCTATCATGATAAGAGTCAATTTATTCGTTCCAAATCTTCCATGCCGCCAGTGCTTGCAAATGAAGCATTTCTATTCCGTTTTTTATTTTGCAACCCTGTCGGGCTGCTTTTTGGAGAAATAAAGTCGTTTCGGGATTGTAAATAACGTCGTAGCAAAGATGTTCGGGGCTTAGTGCCGTGTAGGGTATGTTCGGAGATTGGTCTATGTGAGGAAACATGCCTAACGGAGTGGTATTGACAATGATTTTGTGATTATCGATTAGGTCGGGAGATAAGTCTTCGTAACTGAGTATATCTCCTCTTTTTTGTCGGGAAACGAATGTCGGTGTGATATGCAAGGCTTTTAGCCCGGCATGAATAGCTTTTGATGCACCACCGGTTCCGAGAATAAGCGCTTTTGTCATGCGGTCGTCCAATAACGGAGCGATAGAATTGGTGAACCCTATGATATCGCTATTGAATCCTTTGAGAAATATCTTGTCTCCTTGCCTCGTAATCTTGACGACATTGACCGCTCCGATTTCGCGGGCCAAAGGGTGCAATTCGTCGAGTAGGGGGATAACTGTGGTTTTATGAGGAATCGTCACGTTCAATCCGCACAATTCATGATTGTCCGAGATAAGCTGTCTCAAACAGGAAATATCCTGTATCTCAAAGTTTTCATAGGTGGCGTTTATATGCTCGTCTTCAAATTTTTGTTGGAAAAAAGAGCGGGAAAACGAGTGCCCCAAAGGATAGCCCACTAATCCGTATTTTCTTTTCATAAAGTCGATAAATTAACCGTTATATTTCGAAGCCGATAATATTTCCCCTCCATTGTCGGTCGTCTCGATAATTTCGATCGCTTCTTTTTTCTTTTCGTTAGCATAAGCCTTGATGATTTGAAGCCCTATCCAGCGGCCCAATCGTCCCGGTGCATCTTGATGAAGTACCGATACGAAAGGGGCCGGCTCGATATACTTGTTGATAAGCATCGATTCGGTATTGAACAAGTGCTTTTTACCGATAAGTTGTTTCCATATTTCAGCTTCGTTCTCTTTGCACCATTGAGCTTGTTTGTCGGAATATCCCAATAGGACATATTCGTTTATTCGAGGAAATATCCGAGACAAGCAATAAAGAATTTTCCCTTCGTATATCATTCGATCTAATAGTGCGTTTCGCTGCGATTGGTAGGGATATAAAGTGCGTAGCCAAACTTCGACGACATCGATGGGAATGCGGTCGCTTTCATGTAAATTCCGTTCGTAATTATAATAGCGTTGTTCATAAAGGGGATAGTTTTCTCCCAAATAACAGTCTAAGGAAACCGATAGCAAAGTGGTGTCTATTGTGACGATCGATTGGTTCAGTCCCGAAATGTGGGTAAGAATGCGGGGACGTTTCTGTGGAGCGAACAGTTCGTCGTATCTTAGGAATGCGTCCTGTAATTCGGTAATCCATACGGTATCGTTGGAAAATTTTGTTTCTGTATCCGCATACAGCCGGGATATAGCCTCGTTGGATAAAAACATTTTTAATCCCTTTTGGAACGATGGAGCATCTCCCAAACCGAGTATGTGTCGACAATAGACCGGAAAAAATGGTGTGTATTTATCTATAAAAAGAAATATTTTGGCCGTGTCTGTTTCTTGGGCGTAAGAAGGTAGCCCTTTGTCGAATCGTTCTATGGTCACGATCGGGTTGCTTGAATGGTTCGATATCTCCGATGCTTTTCCGTTGCAAGCGATGAAACAAAGGGTAAGTAAACTTACGACGACGGCATATTTGCTTGTTTT
>OHRQ01000850.1_pt1 | contig 11519 bp, 7 predicted proteins | sample 1578471 | NCBI WGS metagenome assembly OHRQ01 (sample SAMEA3879602, study PRJEB24766) | human gut metagenome | biome: human-associated habitat; feature: feces | place: USA | collected 1985/1987 | reverse complement strand
TCCGTGATATTCAGTTCTCTGCGAACCGTAGAGATCGCCTCTTTCTCGTCCATCAAATCGATTTCCCGATTTTCCGATTTGGAAGCCTCTAACGAACTGCGCAATAAATTGAACGAGGGGCTTATACCCAATTGGTTCAAAAATGTATTGTTGCAATAATAGGCCGCACTTACTTTGATAGGGTTGTATCCCATGCGTCCGCGTATGCCGAATAAACATACTCCTATTAGAAGAGTCGAGCAAAGGAGTGTAAGCAGCTCGGGTTTCCAATGAAATTTTTCGGCAGATACTCTTTGTATATCGCGACAAGTCCGATGTAATAATATCCGGGAGAGAAAGACGAAAAGGAAAGAGAGACACAGAAACAAGACGAATGCGACGATATAGGAGAATTCACCGAACATAAGTCCCAATGTCGTTCCGGTGTAGCCGAACCAGTTGAAAATGGAAGCGTTGATGTGTTTGAAGAAATAAGCGAAATAAGGTATATCGGCAGCCGATATGGCGAATGCCACGACGTAAAAGACCGAGAAAAAGATATGGATTCCCCGGTACAGGTTTTTACCGAAATATCCTATCAGGGAACAGATCGAGACGATAACGAGCGGTAGAATCGATATATAACAGGCTATGACATTGTCGAGCCACAATCCCCGGACGAATGCTTCGAGACGGGTGAATATCGAAATTCCTTCGTCCATAAGATATTCGTACCCTTGTAAAAAGAGGATCAGACGAAATGCCGTAAAGAGAATGAGTCCCAACACATGTATCGAAATCAGATAGCGCAGGGCATATAAATATCGTTTCATCGGTCGGTTATTGTTAAACGCCTCAAAGATACGGAAAGGTGAGTGCAGAGACAAGCGAAAATCTTGTTTCCGATTTGGCTGAGCCGAACCGCATCGTATCTTCATTGTGACAAAGATAGTAATTTTTCACGAAAGGGCGGTCGATTGTACGGTTGTCGTTCGATTTATCTCGCCGTAATGTGGAAACAGCCTTGTCGTATTTCGTATTTGATGTAACATTTGTGTTCTTTGCGTAAATCGTACAGAACCTCGCCGAGTAAAATTCGTAGTCGGTCGGAGGGTACGAAATAGGTCGAGTCGGTTACGTTGTATCGATTGTAGGCTATGTCGAAGGTCGTGCCGTAACGGTGCGCCGAGTTTTCGCTGGCGTTTGTATTTCGCCGGCGTAACGACTTTATCGATTCATCGGAACGCAATGCGCTGGTGAGAATAATTTGTCTTCCTCCCGAACCTCGGTTCGTTAACGAGTCTTGGAAGTTTTTGCCTATCTTCATGAGCAACCATTTGGTTTTGGGAGTCAGATATGGGATCGAATGAGTCAGTTTATCGACGGTGTAGTATTCACAACTGTCTATTTTAGCAAGTTTCCAGAATCCCAAATTCCGGGCATCATCGAGCGATTCCAATGGTTCTATCCCGTTCTTTTTGGCAACAGCAAGATGTTTGTCGTTCAAGTCGTTGAATAGTTTGCGGAAACTGGAATATCGTACAGGACTCTTTTTCCAGCCGGTTGTGCGCGGTTGGGGTTGTTGTTTTACTTCGAATGTATCGATAAGAGAACTTTCCGGGTAATCAGATTCGACCTGTTTGCCTTTGCAACCAGATAAAAAAGACAGGAATATAACGATCGTAAAAAAGAGAAATGAGAACCGTCGCATGATGTAAGGTTTTTCCGGAGAAATCATTTAGCCGGATAGCCGACAGTCTGGGTCAATACTACTTTTTGTTTTTCGTTCAGCTTTAATATTTTTGCCAATTCATCGCCGTTGAACGAGCCGCGAACGACTGTACCCAAACCGACCGAGGCACAATAGAGATAAATGTTCTGGGAGATGAATCCGCAATCGACGAACATCATGTCGTTACCCGGCGCTTTTTCCAAATCGGCAGTAAAAATAATGTTGAGAGGCGCAGTGTGTACGAACGGTTGCATGCCTGCGTTTTCCCGGAAATCTCCTTTGGCGATTTCCGCCAGTTTATTCTGTTTGGCATCATAGAGATAGACCCCTTGTGCCGTGACGATATATAGTGAAATTTCTTGACGATTCATGGCCGAAGGCGCCGTACGCTTGTCTTCTCGGTTGTATCCCCATGCCGCCCACAATAGGTTGGAAAGGGTTTGTGAGTCTATATTCTTTTGTGTATCGAAGTCGCGTGTCGAGGCGCGTTTGGAGAGAACCTGCAAGAGAGGTTCTCCGCCCTGTTTTTGCGGGGAGGGGAGTTTTATGTCTTGTGCAATCGAGAGTAAGCTGCTTGTTACGAATAGAGATAATAGTAAACCTTTGATTTTCATAATACTCTGTTTTGTGTTTCGAACAAAGATAAAAAATTATTCGGTAGAGTGTGGAAATAAAAATGTGAAATTTATCAAAGTCAAAGAAAATAAAAGAGTTACATACCGAGGTAATTAGATGGAAAGTTGTACTTTTACACCGATTTTGCTGCAATAATGTGGAGTGTTTATGAAGAAGAAACTATATATAATTCTGGGTTTTATTCTTGTGGTCTTGTTTTCCAACGAGAAAATACAAGCGCAGGAATCAAAACCGGGAATCTTGCCCGATACTTTACAAGTGAGTTTATTGACTTGCGGACCCGGAACGGAGGTGTATGAGTTGTTCGGTCATACGGCCTTGCGGGTGAAACAGCAGAGGCCCGGAGGTTTCGATTATGTTTTCAATTATGGCATGTTTAACTTCGATGCGCCCGGCTTTATCTGGCGGTTCACGAAAGGTGAAACCGATTATTGTTTAGGAATAAACGATTTTCCCGATTTCTTATTAAATTATCAGTTTCGGGAATCGAAGGTCGATGAGCAGGTGTTGAACTTGACACCCATACAAAGCAGAGCCTTATTCGAGGCTCTGTTGGTTAATGCCATGCCTCAGAACCGGGTTTACCGGTATAATTTCCTGTTCGATAATTGTGCTACCCGTCCTCGTAATATGGTAGAGATGGTATTGGATAACAAGGTGCGATATAAAGAGCCGGGGGAGTCTTTGCCTACTTTTCGCGAGGAGATAGACCGATATGCGGGTATTTGCCCGTGGTTGATTTTCGGTATCGACTTGGCATTGGGAAGCGGTTTGGATAGGCCGATGACTTATCGGGAACAAATGTTCGGTCCCGAAATATTAGAGAAAGCTTTTTCCGAGGCGGCCGTTCAAATGAGTCCCGACTCGGCGGCTGTCCCGTTGGTGAGCCGAACGGAGGTGCTGTACGATCCTGAGGTTCCGGCGTGTCCTCCCGAAACACCATTTTATTTGACGCCACTTTTCGTCGCATGGTTGTTTTTCTTCTTTGTCGCGGCTGTGTCGGTATATGGTATTTCCCGAAAAAGGTATTCCCGGGTATTCGATACAGTCTTGTTTTCGATTTACGGATTGGGCGGCTTAGTCGTGTTTTTCCTTATGTTCGTTTCTGTTCACCCGGCGACTTATCCCAACTATTCAGCGTTTTGGTTGCATCCCTTTTGGCTGTTGATGGCTCTTTTTATTTGGTTTAAATCTCTTAAAAGTATCGTTAGATACTATCATTTTGCTAACTTTGCAGGGTTGTTGTTATTTGTGGCCCTTTGGCACTGGATTCCACAACAGTTTAATGCCGCATTTAGTGTTGGTATTGGTAATTCGTTCGTTTACCTATTTGGCGGTATCCGTTCGTTTGAAAAAAACGGAGAAAAACAAAGATGAAAAATAAAGTATTAGCGACAATTCTCTTTTCTCTGCTGGTCGTACCGTTGGTGCAGTCTGCCGACAACAGTCCTCGTTTGGTGGTGGGTATTACGGTCGATCAACTGCGTACCGATTATTTGGAAGCCTTGCAACACCTTTTCGGGGAAAAGGGTTTTAAACGGTTGATGCGAGAGGGAGTTGTCTGTGAAAATTTGGTTTTCGATTTCCCGAATATCGATAAGGCTTCGGCAACGGCTACTCTGTATACGGGAACAACTCCGTTTTTTCATGGCATTCCGTCGGAGCGTTTTTTCAATACGGCATTTCTGCGGGAAGAGTTTATTCTGAACGACCCGTCTAAGATAGGGAATTATACCGATGAAACTTTTTCACCTGAACGTATTCGTACTTCGACGCTCAGCGACGAGGTAAAAATCGTGAGCGGAGGATTGGGACGCGTGTATGCCGTAGCGCCCGATGCACAGCAGTCTATTATCAGTGCGGGACATGCGGCTAATTGTGCTTTCTGGATTAACGATAGGAATGGCAAGTGGGCGACGACCACTTATTATCGTGATGTTCCCGCTTATGTCGAACAATTCAATTATGTGCGTTCTTTATCGGCTCGTATCGATACGCTTTCTTGGACTCCGCTTTATACGCCCGACCGTTATACGGCCATACCGTATCTGACGAATGATTTTTCTTTTAAACGAACTTTTGCCCGAGACGGCCGTGATAAGTTCGTGCAGTTTAAGACGACGGCTTTGGTTAATCAGGAGATTACCGATGTTGCCGTGGAGTTCTTGGATAAAGGACTTTTGGGACGCCGTGGTGTCCTCGATATGCTGAATGTCGGTTATACGGCCGGCGTGTATCTGAACAAGACCATACAGGACTACGGCTTGGAGTTGCAGGATACTTATGTGCGACTGGATAGGGATATAGCCCGTCTGCTCGATGAAATAGACAAGAAAGTGGGTCTTGCCAACACGGTCGTTTTTTTGACCTCTACGGGATATTTCAAGGGGGAGGCGAAAGAGTCGCCCATTTATAATATACCTTCGGGAGAATTTTATCCCCGGCGTGCAGTCTCTTTGTTGAACGTTTATCTGATGGCTCTTTACGGTCAAGGAGATTGGGTGATAGGTTACCAGAATCGACAGATTTTCTTGAACCGGAAACTGATTAAGGAGCGTGACGTCGATGCCGATGAAATGCGTAATCGGGCGGCTTCGTTTCTGATTCAGATGACGGGTGTACAAGACGTTTATACGTCGCAACGTCTGTTGCTGAGTAATGGAACCGATCGTGTCGCCGCCATGCGAAACAGCTATTATCCCAAACTGTCGGGCGATCTCGTGCTGGATTTGTGTCCCGGTTGGGAGGTCGTCTATGAGGATGCGAACGATACCCGCGAATATGTTCGTGTCAATGCTGTTCCTGCACCGTGTTTTATTTTGGCACACGATGTGAAGCCGGTGCGTATCACCTCTCCGGTGCGTGCGACGGCCATCGCTCCTACCGTTTCTCGCCTTTTGCGGATTCGTTCGCCGAATGGTTCGGCCGATGCTCCGCTTCCCGAAATACAATACTAATTCATTCCTTTTTGCGGAGTTAGCAAAATTTGCACTATTTTTGCGGGGTATGTTATACCTTTGCCTTATAGGTAATTTTTAACGAATAAAACAAATACTTTATATGGGATTTAATGATTTATTAAAAAAGCTGTTCGGTAATAAGTCGCAGCGCGATTTAAAAGAAATAGAGCCTTACATTCAGAAAATAAAGGCTATTTCGCCCGAACTTGAAAAATTGTCGAACGATGAGTTGCGTCACCGTATCGATGTGGTGAAACAACATATTCAGGATTCGGTGGCCGATGACCGTAAACGTATCGCCGAACTGAAAGAGCATGTAGAAACGCTCGATTACGATAAACGCGAGTCTACATGGGAAGAAATCGATAAAATCGAGAAAGAGATATTGAAAAAAATAGAAGATGTTCTCGACGAATCGCTTCCCGAAGTTTTCGCTGTGATGAAAGAGACGGCGCGTCGATTCAGCCAAAATGAAACTGTCGAGGTTACGGCAAATGATTTTGACCGGAGCTTGGCGGTAGACCATGATTTTATACATATCGAAGGCGACAAAGCTATTTATGCCAATCACTGGATGGCCGGTGGTAATGAGGTCGTTTGGGACATGGTACACTACGATGTGCAGCTGATCGGCGGTGTCGTGTTGCATAAGGGTAAAATTGCCGAGATGGCTACCGGTGAGGGTAAGACTCTGGTCGCTACGCTCCCTGTATTCTTGAATGCTTTGTCGGGCAATGGCGTACATGTGGTAACCGTGAACGACTACCTTTCGAAACGTGACTCCGAGTGGATGGGGCCTCTTTATATGTTCCACGGTTTGTCGGTGGATTGTATCGACAAGCACGAGCCGAACTCCGAAGCCCGTCGTAATGCATATAACGCCGATATTACATTCGGTACGAACAACGAATTCGGTTTCGACTATTTGCGTGACAATATGGCCAGCTCTCCGCTCGACTTGGTACAGCGCATGCACAACTATGCGATAGTCGATGAGGTCGACTCTGTGTTGACGTACGCCGTTGATTATATCCGGTCCTACCCCCAAAGGCGATGACCAGATGTTCGAGCAGTTCCAGCCCAAAGTGGAAGAATTGGTGAAGATGCAGCGAAACTTGGTTACGAAGTTGTTGGCCGAAGCCAAGATTAAGATAGCTTCCGATGATAAAAAGACTCGTGAGGAAGGAGCCGTACTGTTGTATCGTTGTTTCAAAGGATTACCTAAGAACGGGGCGCTTATCAAATATTTGAGCGAACCGGGTATTAAACCTTTGTTGCTCGAAACCGAGGCTATCTATATGGCAGATAACAACCGTCGTATGCCTGAGATCACGGACGAGTTGTATTTCGTGATCGACGAGAAGAACAACAGTATCGAATTGACGGATAAAGGTATCGACCTATTGACCGGTATGACGGACGACCCGACCTTCTTCGTACTTCCCGATATCACTTCCCAATTATCCCAATTGGAGAATATGACAGGAACCGAGGAAGAGAAACAGGCCCAAAAGGACGAGATATTGGCGAACTATTCCGTCAAGAGCGAGCGTGTACATACCATCAACCAATTATTGAAAGCTTACACCTTATTCGAGAAGGATGATGAGTATGTGGTTATGGACAACAAGGTCATGATCGTTGACGAGCAGACGGGTCGTATCATGGACGGACGTCGTTATTCCGATGGCCTGCACCAAGCGATCGAGGCTAAGGAACGTGTAAAGGTAGAGGCCGCTACACAAACATTCGCCACGATCACCTTGCAGAACTACTTCCGTATGTACCATAAGTTGTCCGGTATGACCGGTACGGCGGAGACGGAAGCAGGCGAGTTCTGGGATATCTACAAATTGGACGTAGTAGTGATCCCGACCAACCGACCGATCGCCCGTAACGATATGAACGATCGTATCTACAAGACAAAACGTGAGAAATATAACGCTGTTATCGAGGAAATCGTTCAGCTGACGGAAGCAGGCCGTCCGGTATTGGTGGGAACAACATCCGTAGAGATCTCCGAGCTATTGAGCCGTATGCTTACGATGCGTAAGATCCAGCACAATGTATTGAACGCTAAGTTGCACCAGAAAGAGGCCGAGATCGTGGCCTTGGCGGGTCAAAAGAGTACGGTTACGATCGCTACCAACATGGCCGGTCGTGGTACCGATATCAAGCTGTCCAAGGACGTGAAAGACGCAGGCGGTTTGGCTATCATCGGTACGGAACGCCATGAGAGCCGTCGTGTAGACCGTCAGTTACGTGGTCGTGCCGGACGTCAGGGAGACCCGGGTGAATCCAGATTCTATCTGTCTCTGGAAGATGATCTGTTAAGACTGTTTGGTTCTGAGCGCCTGATGCACATGTTTGAGGCAATGGGTGTACCGGAAGGTGAACAGATCGAGCATAAGATGCTCTCCAGTGCGATTGAGAAAGCACAGAAGAAGATCGAGGCGAACAATTTTGGAATCCGTAAGAATCTGTTAGAGTACGATCAGGTTATGAATGATCAGAGAGAGATTATTTACAAAGAGCGTCTGCGCGTGTTAAATGGAGAGAGCATGAGAGATGCGATTTTCAAGATGATCACGGATCGTGTGGAAAATTGTGTAGATACCTGTATTTCTTCTGATATTCCGAAGGAAGAGTGGGATCTGAATGAATTTAACGGTGTTCTTACTCCGATCATTCCGATCAGACCGCTTACAGCTGAGAGTGTAAAAGGCAAGAAACGCGATGAGATCAGACATGAACTGAAAGAAGAGGCAGTGAAGCTCTATGAAGAAAAAGAAGCAGAGTTCCCGGAACCGGAGCAGCTTCGTGAATTAGAGCGAGTTGTACTTCTGAAATGCATTGACAGCAAGTGGATGGATCACATTGATGATATGGAAATCCTTCGTCAGGGTATCGGACTTGCTGCTTATGGACAGAGAGATCCGGTTGTTGAATATAAAATGAGTGCGTTTGATATGTTCAACGAAATGATCACATCCATTCAGGAAGATACTCTTCGTATGCTGTACCATGTACATGTAGAGCAGAAGATCGAGCGTGAACAGGTAGCTAAAGTTACCGGAACAAACAAGGATGACAGTGCAGGTCCTAAGAAACCGGTTCAGAGAAAAGAAATCAAAGTATATCCGAACGATCCCTGCCCATGTGGAAGCGGTAAGAAATACAAACAGTGCTGTGGACGTAAGAATAAGGTCTGACTCGTTTATCTCAGTTGAGAAGACTCCCATTTCTGTATGTGGTGAGTTCATTACTACAGAGCGGGCAGTAATGATTTTGTAAAAAGAACATTGTGAGCAGATCATGTCTGCTGCAAAATAAAAGGGCTGAATCATGAGGCCCTTTTATCGTGCGCAAAAACACGTTAACGCGTTGAATTGGCAGATTGTGAATATCTGTCTGAACTGTTCAGTACATCCACAGCTATGTGATTATGATTGATGAACAGTCACATAACAATTCCATAAAGGGGGAAAAACAGTATGAAAAGAGAGTCTTTCGGCTCACGCCTTGGTTTTATCCTGGTGTCAGCAGGATGTGCCATCGGTATTGGAAACGTGTGGAAGTTTCCGTATATCTGCGGGGCATATGGAGGCGCGGCCTTTATCCTGATCTACTTATGTTTTCTGGTTATTCTCGGTATTCCGGTTCTGGTAGCAGAATTTGCGGTAGGACGGGGAAGCCACACAAGTGTTGCGAAATGTTTTGACAAACTGGCACCTGCAGGAAGCGGCTGGAAGCCATTGAAATTTATTGGTATTATTGGATGTTATATGCTGATGATGTTTTACACAACAGTAGGAGGATGGATGATCTACTATTGTGTGAAGAGTCTGCGGGGAGATTTCGTTGGAGCGACTCCGGAAGCAGTAACACAGTCTTTTTCCGATATGCTGGGAAATGCACCGACGATGATGTTATGGATGGTGATCATCTGTCTGATCGGATTTGCAGTCTGTTTCATGGGATTGCAAAATGGTATTGAAAAAATCTCCAAAGTAATGATGAGTGCACTGCTTATCATTATGGTGATCCTTGCGGTTCATTCAGTAATGATGGAAGGCGCGGGAGAAGGAATCCGCTTCTATCTGATTCCTGATTTTCAGAAGATTAAGGAAGCAGGAGTTGGTAATGTAGTATTTGCGGCATTGAGTCAGTCATTCTTTACATTATCCATTGGTATTGGTGCCATGCTGATCTTCGGAAGTTATCTGGACAAATCCAGAAGCCTTACCGGAGAGGCGGTAAGCATCACCGTACTCGATACTTTTGTTGCGCTGACAGCAGGATTTATCATTATTCCGGCATGCTTCTCCTATGGAATCCAGCCGGATGCAGGTCCAAGCCTTATCTTTATCACTCTGCCCAATATTTTTGCAAAGATGAGCGGAGGGGCTTTGTGGGGAAGTCTGTTCTTCCTGTTTCTGACATTTGCTGCGGTTTCAACGATCATTGCTGTATTTGAGAACCTGATCGTGTTTAATATGGAACTGTTTGGCTGGAACCGTAAAAAGAGTGTTGTTGTCTGCGCAGTTCTTGTTGTGATCTTAAGCATTCCATGTGTGCTTGGATTCAATGTACTTTCCGGATTCCAGCCATTCGGAGATGGAAGCAACATCATGGATCTGGAAGACTTTATTGTTTCTAATAACCTTCTTCCTCTTGGAAGTCTTGGTTACCTTCTGTTTTGTACCAGAAAGAACGGATGGGGATGGGACAATTTCATTGCAGAGGTGAATGCCGGTACAGGCATGAAATTCCCGAAATGTCTGAAAAATTATGTTGCCTATGGAATTCCGGCGATTATCATTGTGATCTATCTGAAAGGTTACTATGATAAATTTGCAGGTCTGGGAACAGCAGCACTGGCCGGATGGATGATCGTGGCACTGGTACTGCTGGGATTCGTATTCTACTGTGCGACAGCGAAGAAGAAAGTGAAACAGTAAGCGGAGCGCGAATATCTGCCCGACCTGAGAACAATAAAAGATGTAATTATGTCTGAGAAGAAAGATTCTTTCAGACATGGTTACATCTTTTTTGTGTTATGGAATTGTTGTGTAAAGGTAGTGGATATATTATTTTAGAGGATTGCTATAATGAGGCAGTTCTTCGCTGGGGTTGGTTTTGAACTGTTTACGGTATGCCCGGGAAAAAGTGCTGTATTCTGCGAACCCGCTTTCCTGTGCTGCTTTTGTCACAGGCATTCCATTTGAGATCAGAGTACGTGCCATAAGAAGCCGCTTGTTTACAATATAATTATGAAGGGTATAGCCGGTTTCTTGTTTGAACTTCCGCATCAGATGGTACTTGCTTACATAATATCTGGCAGAAAGCGTTTCTACAGACAGATCTTCTTTCAGATTGTGGTTGATATACTGAAGGATACTGGCAATCTGCGAGTCAAAGGTGTAGGATTTTTTATCAAATATGTACTGCTTTTCCAGAAAGATACGGTTCAGATAAACCATAAACTGAAGAAAAAGTGACTGTGTCAGGATTTCCCTTCCATATTCATCGGATTTTGCAGAATTTTCCAGTTCAAACAGGATGTCTTTCATCTTTTCCTGAAGAGCAGAGTTCAGACGTACCAGATTATAGCTTCGGTCATTTGCTTTCTGGAAGCATTTCAGCAGTTCCTGCCAGGGAATATCGTTTTGGATCCAGAGAATAAAACGTTCATATGGAACAGATGGATCAATCTCCGGGCGGTGGATGGCATGGCGGTTTACCAGAAGAATGTCCCATGGTTTCAGTTGATAAGCTTTTCCTTCTATATGATAAGCAGCCTTGCCGGAGATGAAGATAACTACCTTGTGAAAATCATGATAATGGTAAGAGAATTCCTTTCTGGTCTGGTCTTTAAGATGAAAAAGTCGGAATTGTTCGTTCAGGTATCCTGTTTTTTCTGTCTGATAGAACTGTTCTGATAATAACATATCTGCCTCCGATATCTGCAATGATTATTTAATCGAATCAAGCAAGTCCCCTGTGGAGATTGTGAAAAGAAATAAGCAGTGGAAAGCAATAAGCGGAGGGAAAAGTTTGATTCATGGTATAATCATATCATTTAATGCGCAAATGTACAATTATTACTAAGAATGTAACAAATAGTAACGAATATATTTTATAATTTCTGAGAAAATATGCTACAAAGATATTGACATTATTACACGATAATAGTATCATACAATTACAAA
>OHRQ01000848.1_pt1 | contig 11545 bp, 4 predicted proteins | sample 1578471 | NCBI WGS metagenome assembly OHRQ01 (sample SAMEA3879602, study PRJEB24766) | human gut metagenome | biome: human-associated habitat; feature: feces | place: USA | collected 1985/1987 | reverse complement strand
GGCTGTTAACCGAAGGGTTGTTGGTTCGAGCCCAACAGGGGGAGCCACGAAGGGTGAGCCGCCATCCGAAAAGGTGGCGGCTCATTTCTTTTACTCAGAAAGCCAGCGTAGACTTGGGCCTTTAGCTCAGTTGGTTAGAGCAGACGGCTCATAACCGTCCGGTCCCGGGTTCGAGTCCCCGAAGGCCCACCACACAGGGGTATAGCTCAGTTGGTAGAGCAGCGGTCTCCAAAACCGCGTGTCGAGAGTTCGAGCCTTTCTGCCCCTGCCAAAAGAAGCCATGACGTTGTCATGGCTTCTTTTTTTGCGCCGGTGGCTCCGCTTTTGCGGCAGATGCCCGCGCAGCCGGCCACAGGCGGCGGGAAAACGCCGGAATTGTGCGGAGAGACGGCCTTTGACACACGATGCTCCGGGTTTTGTCGATATTAAATAGAAAAAAACGGGAAATTTTGTGCGGAAATAAAGTTGATTGTTTGTCGAAATGGTGCTATGCTATCCCGTGTATATTCAGAAAAGGGAAATCACCCCGCAATGGGACGATTTCCCAGCCCGCGCAGGTGCAAGGGGCGCCTGCATTGGAGGGAGATTCCGGCAGAAAAGGGTACCCTTTTCCCGTTTCAACCCAGTTGAAACGATGGCTTTTCCGCATGGGACGGCGTCCCGCGCGGCGGAGCCTGCCACTGATCCGCAGGGGGTGCGGACCCGCCGGTGCAGTGCCGCGGGCACGGTGCGGACAGCGCACAGCATGATTCCGCAGACAGACCAAAAAATCACATGAAAGGATGGGGGAACATGGACAAAACAAGAATGGGCAAAAGAGTGGCGTCATTACTGCTTTCGCTGGTAATGATGCTGTCTCTGCTGCCGACGGCGGCGTACGCTGCGATGGGGTACGCCGACGACACCCAGGGCGCGATCGTCTCCGAAAACGGAACGGACGTGTCCGACGACAGCAACAGCAGCGGTGGCACCGGTGACTTGCAGGTCGAAGACAGCGAGGGCAACGGTGACACCGGCGCCCAGCAGGTCGGAGACAGCAGCGGCAGCGGCACGGCGGATGATACCACCGGTGCTGAGGGCGGCGCTGATCCTACCGATTCTGTGAACGGAAACGATTCCGCAGACCCGCAGGATGGCGATGGCGCGGTGACACCCGCTGCCACCAACGTGGCCAAGGTGGGCAACACCGAGTACGCCACGCTGGACAAGGCCATCGCGGCACTGAGCGGCAGCAGCTACACTCTGGAGCTGCTGGACGAGTCCGCTTGGGACGTGGCCACCCCTGTATACTGGGCTGCCGGTTCCCAGAGCGGCTATGCTGCCACGCTGGCGGATGCCCTGACCGCGGCCTATAAGGCCAACGGCGACATCACCATCGTGTGCCGCCCCGGCACGGATGTGGGCAAGCTGACCCACGGCCACGTGGCGGACAATATCACCATCTACGGCAATAACGCCTATATTTCCAGCGGCGAGTGCGACCTGGAGGTCGACACCTACATGTTCAGCCGCGACACCGGCAAGCAGGTCACGACCGGCGGTGCTTATCTGGACAAGGACATCACCGTCACGGCCTATGAGCTGGACAATCTGGGCGTGTGGGGTCAGCGGCACACCGATCATAAGGTGACTGTGAACCTGACCGACTGCGACAGCGTAAACGGTATCACCGTCCAGCGCGTGTACATCAGCGGCACCACCGGCGTGAACGACATCACGCTGACCGGCTGCGACTTTGCCACAAAGGCTACTTCCGTCTACTCCAATGCGGACGGCAAAGTGGTCATCGACAATTGCTCCTTCACGGGGGCACAGGTGCCGGTGAACTTCAACCACAAGGCAAACGGTACGCAGACTGTTACCGTCAAGAACAGCGCGTTCACCAACTGCGGCGACAATGGTGATTGGAAGCAGTTCGCTGCGCCCGTGCGCTTTGTCAACAGCGGCAGCGGCACGATGAACACCACCGTGGGCACCTGCACCTTCACCGATACGGTGGGCGGCAACGGCGACATCCTGCTGGGCGATGGCCGTGAGGGCGAGAAGTCCAACGATGTGAAGCTGACCGTGGAGAACACGGCGGCCAATGTGCAGGCGCAGCAGCCGGGCTACTACGCCAAAGACGGCACGACGGACGAAACCAAGCAGGGCACGAAGACTGTCGCGGCTGGCGATAAGCTGACCACCAGCGTAACGCAGCTGACCACCAGCAGCGAGACCACCTCCGTGGCAGAGGTCAAGGGTGTCAAGTACAAGACCCTGCAGGCGGCTATCGACGCGGCCGGTAGGAATGCGACCGTGAGACTGCTGGCGGATACCAGGGAGAACGTCACCATTTCCACCAGTTATCTGACCCTTGACCTGAACGGTCACACCCTCAACGGCGGCACCGAGAAGGGCAAGCCCGCACTGACCGTTACGGCCCGCGTCACCGTCAAGGACAGCAGCGAGGAGCATACCGGTACCATCATGCGTGAGGATACCGCGGCGAACTCCGGCGTCAGCTCCCACTATGTCATTGACATTCAGGGAGCCGGCTGGCTCACCTTCGAGAGCGGCAACGTCAAGAACAACAGCGGCAACGTCAGCGGGAAGGGCGCGTCCCTGGTGCGCGTGGGCGATGACAGCGTCGACAAGTACCCCGGCCTGAATATCAAGGGCGGCACGTTTACGCAGGACAACTTCATCGTGATCAAGGTCGATAGCGGCGATCTGTTCCTGAACGGCGGCACGCTGAACTCCGCCAATAGCTACGCCATTGAGGACTGGCACAGAGCTACCATCAAGGGCGGCACGGTCAACGGCACAGTGGCGGTCTGGACGTACAGCGACGGTCACAACAGCGATCTGTCGATCAGCGGCGGCACCGTCAACGGTAACGTGGCGTCCGTGAGTTACGACAAAGCCGAGGGCAAGGTGGCCAAGGTCAGTATCAGCGGCGGCACCGTCAATGGTACGCTGGGCACCTATACCTACGGCGATGGCTTGATTCCTATCAACGACGCCACTAAGGCGACTATCGCTGTCACCGGCGGTACGTTCTCCAGCGACCCCACCAAGTACGTGGTGGAGGATTCCGGCGTTACTAAGAACGACGACGGCACTTACGGTGTGGCGAAGGCGTATCTGGCCAAGGTCGGCGGCACCTCCTACTACACCATGGACGAGGCGTTCAAGGCGCAGACGGCCAGCGGCGAGGCTATCGTCTTGCTGCGCGATTATACCACCGGTTCAACGTTCAGCTCCGGCAGCATCAACCGCACGGTGGATCTGAACGGCCATACCTGGACCTGCACCGGCACGGATGCAAACAGCGCGGCCTTCGAGATCAACTACTCCGATGCGTCGCTGACCGTGAAGAACGGCAAGGTGGTCAGCAGCCAGCTGGTGGGTCTGATCCCCTCCGCCATGGGCGGCACCATCAAGTATGACAATTCCAGTCTGGTGTTCGAGGGCGTCGAGATGACGACCACCGCCCGCAGCGGCATCGAGACCAACGGCAACAACACCAACGATACCGTGACGCTGAGGAACAGCACGCTGAATGTGCCCAACGGCTTCGGCATCTACTTCCCCAGCTCCGGCACGCTGACCATCGACAACAGCGTCATCAACGCCCAGACCATGGGCGTGCAGGTCTGCTCCGGCAGCCTGAACATCAGCGGCGCTGGCACGGCCATCACCGTCTCCGGTGACGGCATCGACAAGACCATTAACGACGGCGCCATCGAGGACGGCGCGGCCATCTCCATCGTGAACCGCATCGGCTACAAGGGCCTGGACAAGATTAAGGTCGAGAGCGGCACGTTCAAGGCCAAGGGCGACAACGCCGCAGTCAAGGCCTACAAGTGGGAGAACCAGACCGAGAGCGCGTTTGACAACAGTAAGAACGTTGTTGCCATCTCCGGCGGTACGTTCTCCAGCGAGGTGGACAAGTCCCTGTGCGCTGACGGCTACATCCCCACCCAGAACGCGGACGGCACCTACGGCGTGAAGGAAGGCAAGTTTGTTGCCGAGATCGGCAGCCAGGGCTACGAGTCCCTGCAGGCGGCCATCGAAGCGGCGCAGGACGGCCAGACCGTGACCCTGCTGGCGGATGCCGCTGAGGACGTGGTCATCAGCAAGAGCATCACCCTCGATCTGGGCGGCAAGACCCTGACCAACACCAACGCCGGCAAGGCCACGATCTCTGTGCAGAGCGGCACCGTTACCGTGAAGAACGGTAATGTTGTGGGCGGCAACGACTACTACAACATCGAGGCCAAGAAGGATGCCAACCTGACGCTGACGGATGTCACCGCCACGGCGGGCAACAATGGCTCCTCCATGATCGACAACTGGGGCACCCTGACCATCACCAGCGGTACCTACACCGGCGGTCTTAACGTGGTCAAGAGTGAGGAAGGCTCCAAGCTGACTATCACCGGCGGTACGTTCACGCTGGATTATGCGACGAACGGATACACAGGAGTTATCTTTGCGTACGGTGATACCACCATCAGCGGCGGCGAGTTTATCCAGAATTTGACCACCACAGGACGGTGGAATCACCCGACGGTCATCCTGACCGGTGTTGTGGAGGGCTATACCGCTATCACGCGGGTTACCGGCGGTCACTTCGTCAACAAGATGTCTGGGGAGAGCATTTTCCGCGGTGTCGGCAAGGCCACCTCTGACAACTTCAAGGTTTCCGGCGGTACGTTTAACAAGAGTATTTCCGATGCCTATTGCGCTGACGGCTTCATCCCCACCAAGAACGCGGACGGCACCTACGGCGTCAAGGTAGGCAAGTATGTTGCCCAGATCGGCAGCAAGAAGTATGAGACGCTGGCCGACGCGATCCGTCTGGCTACAAAGGGCCAGACCATCACCCTGCTGGCGGATGTGGCAGACTGCGGCAGCCTCACCATCAGCAAGAACATCACGTTGGATGGCGACGGCCACACCATTTCCGGCAATTCCAGCATCTCTGTGAACATGCCCGGTAAGGCCGCCGCGGATGTGACCATCAAAAACGTGACCTTCAAGGATATTGCCAACGGCAATAAGCTTTCCGCATTCTACTTCTCCCAGGTCAAGGGCAAGCTGACCATCACCGGCTGCACCTTTGACAGCATCGAGTACGAGGCGATCCAGGTCACGCCGATGGAAGGTGCGGAGATCAACATCAGCAACAACGTGTTCAAGGCCAAGGCTGACGGCACGCAGGTGCGCCATATCCACATTGAGATGGCTTATGGTAGCGGATTTGACTGCGAGGGCCAGAACATCAAGCTGACGGTCACGGATAACCAGCTGCACGGCACCGTGAGCGGTGACGCCAGCATGGGCATCTGGTGGGTCGGCACCGACAGCACGCTGAAGGTGGACGGCAACTACATGGAGCATCCTGAGACGGTGTGCATCACGCTGTCGAACAGCGGTGTGCGCTACAACAGAGGCGACCTCATCTATCCGGCGAGAAGGCAGGCGGATGCGGACGTGGATGACCTGATGCCTGCCGTCATTGTGGCGGAAAAGGCCAGCGGCGAATCCAAGATCAAGGCGTACAGCACTCTGGCTGAGGCCATCAACGCGGCGCAGGCCGGCCAGACCGTGAGACTGCTGGCGGATGTCGAGCAGAACGACCAGCTGACCATCAACAAGAGCATCACGCTGGACCTGAACGGCAAGACCATCAAGAACACGGTGGACATCTGGGGCGATAATGCCAACGCCATCCTGTCCATCACAAATGGCGCCAAGGTGACCATCACCGGCAACGGCACCATAGATGCCAAGGAGAACGACTGCTACACCATCAACGTGGTGAAGGGCGACCTGACCATCGAAAACGGCACCTTCTACGGCAACGTCAGCGTGGTTCAGGTGGAGGAGGGTACCCTGTCCGTCAAGGGCGGCACCTTCGACCTGCACCAGAAGTGGGAAGGCAGCAGCAAGTATCTGTTCAACTGCATCGATAAGGCGTATGTGGACGGCAGTGCGAATGTCGCCATCAGCGGCGGTACGTTCGTCGGCTTCGACCCCAACGTCTCCCCCGAGCAGAAGGTGGACGGCAAGACTCCCAGCTTCGCGGCTCCCGGCGCTGGTATCACCAAGAACGAGGACGGCTCCTTCACGGCTGTTGACGGCATGACCGCCCAGATCCTGGACAAGGACGGCAATTCCGTCAACGCGTACAACACGCTGGCCGACGCCGTTGCGGCGGCTCAGGACGGCCAGACCGTGAGACTGCTGGCTGACGTCGAGCAGAACACCCAGCTGATCATCAACAAGAGCATCACGCTGGACCTGAACGGCAAGACCATCAAGATCAGCGGCTATACGGCCGAAAAGGCGCAGGTGAGCGTCAAGGGTAACCTGACCATTCAGGACAGCAGTGAAGCTCAGACCGGCAAGATTTGCTCCGACTACACAGGCACAGCTGGACGTGTGGTGTCGGTTGAAAATGGCGGCAAGCTGACCATTGCAGGCGGTACCATCACCACCGAGGGCATGAGTGGTCTTTCCGGCAGCGCTGTGTATATCGCATCCGGCGCTGAGGTGAACATGACCGGTGGTACGGTCAAGGTTGATGCTAAGCGCGGCAACGTGGCGATGAATGTCAAGGGATCGACCGGCGTGTTCATCATGAGTGGTGGCTCCGTAATCGCGGAGGCGGGCGATGGCACCGAGACCTACATTACTGCTATCTCTGGCAGCCCTAGAAGCACTATCCAAATCAGCGCCGGTACTGTCAGCGGCCCGCAGGCGGTGTTTGCGGGGAGTTCTGCCACGACCATCACCGGTGGTAACTTCACTGGCAGCATCACGGTCAAGAACGGCAGCATCTCCGGCGGTACGTTCGACCGTGCGCTGGACAAGAAGGCCTGCGCTGCGGGTTACGTTCCCACCCAGAACGGTGACGGCACCTACGGCGTGGAGATCGGCAAGTTCACCGTCAAGGTGACGTCCCGCACCACCGGCAGCAACAGCCCCGTGGCCAATGTGACCGGCGGCGGCAGCGACATCACCTACGCGGTTGGCACCAAGGTCACGGCGTCCGCCATCAGCGGCTACAAGTTCGTGGGCTGGTTCGTCAACGAGTACACCGGCACGCCGTACAGCACCGACCTGACCTGCGAGGTCAAGCCCACCGCTGACTGCACCATGATCGCGGTCTATGAGCCCATCAGCGGCGGCAAGTTCTGGCTGACTGTTACGGCTTCCGAGTTCACGGTCAACGGCGGCGCGGTGCAGGATTCCTACCTGTATGAGCAGTTTGCCGTCGGCGCATCTGTGACGGTGAACTTCACCGGCAGCGAGAACTTCCTGTACTGGGTCAACGCATCCAACAAGGTGGTCTCCACCGAAAAGAGCTACACCTTCATCATGGGCAGCGAGACGACCCTGAAGGCTGTGTACGGCAAGGCGCGTCAGAATCAGGCCACCGTGGTGTTCATCTCCCACAGCGACCAGATCATCAGTTCCAAGACCTACACCACCTCCGATACCATCCAGTTCCCCGTGCCTCCCATCAAGATGGGCTGCACCTTCACTGGCTGGTCCATGACGGAAGCTGAGATCCGCGCGGCCATGGCCAACAACAGCGGCATCATTCAGGTGCGCGCACTCTATACGGAGCCCAGCATCGCCTGCAAGGTGACGGTGGTCTATCCCGAGGGTACCGACAATCAGGTCGTGAACGCAGTGGTCGGTAAGGCCATCGACGTGACGGCTAAGGACATCGAGGGCAAGACCTTCTCCTACTGGACGGACAACGACGGCAACATTCTGGGCTATACCAAGACGCTGAAGCTGGCCCCCAGCGGTGACATGACCGTGAAGGCTGTCTACGACGAGGCCGCCGAGGCCAAGCCTGTCATCACAATGAGTGAGGTCAGCGCTACCAAGGCGAATGAGTCCTATGTCGTCACCTTCATGGCGACGCGTGCCGTGCCCAATGGCTACAAGGTCGTGAAGCAGGGTATCCTGTGGAGCAGAGATGCTGTCTGCGGTGAAGATGGTGCAGCGGCGTACATGCAGTTCGATAGCAACGGCAAGCTGCCGGACGGCGTAAGGGCCTATATCGGCAACAACCTGGAGCTGAACGGTGTGACGCGCTATGACATTACCACCAAGTTCAATGATCGGACGTTCTACGGCCGCGGCTACATGGTTCTTGAGAGCGATGCAGGGGAACTCCTGTACATCTACACGGATACGATCGCGTCCGGCAGTTACGACAGCCTGACCAAGTAAAGGAGGAAAATCAGTGGATAAAAAGCAGTATGAAGCTCCGGAGATGCAGGTCATTCTGACCACCGGTGAGGACATCATCACCACCAGCGGCGACAGCGAAATTGATTCTGGCTTTGGTAACGGCGATGACTAAATCGCGTACCCATCTCCGACCCTAACCCAAAACAGGGGCATAGTCCGCGCGGACTATGCCCCTGTGCGCAAAGCAAAGGAGCGACCTATGAAAAAACTCATCCCCGTGCTGCTGTCGCTGCTCATGGCGCTGGCCATGACGGCCACGGCGCTGGCTGCCACCGTCTACACCGAGGGTGCGCTGCACTACACCATCGCGGACGAGTCCATCACCATCACCGGCTATTTCGGCAAGGACGCCGCAGTCACCGTACCGGCCAGCATCGCCGGTATCCCTGTGAACAGCATCGCCAAGGGCGCGTTCACGGGCAATGACAACGTGAAAACGGTGGACCTGCCGGACACCATCACTGCCGTGGAGGAGGGGGCCTTCGCCTCCGGCATCACGGTGAACTACAACAGTAACGTCAACGGCGGCAACACGCCGGACGACAGCAAGCCCGACGACAGCAAGCCCGATGACAGCAAACCCGATGACAGCAAACCGGACGACAGCAAGCCCAATGACAATAAGCCCGACGACAACAAACCCAACAACGGCGGCTCCGGCGCCGACACGGGCACCGTGGACGTGGACAACTCCGGCACTGCCGGAGACACCACCGGTACCACGGGCGGCACCGGCGGCGCAGAGGACACCGGCATCGACGAGGGCACCGTCTCCGTGGACGACCTGCCGGACTCTGCCGACAGCCAGACCGGCGCACAGGACAGCGCCGCCGTTCCTCAGCAGAGCGCGGGGCTCACATGGCTGTGGGTGCTGCTGGGCGTCATCGCCGTGGCGGCGATCATCGGCATCGTCGTGACGCGGAAAAAGAAGCACTGAGACACGAAACCGCAGGAGGGTAAGCCCTCCTGCGGTTTTTTGCGCAAAAAAAGGAAGCGGACGGGTCACGTCCGCTCCAAGTGAGGAGAAAAATGATGGAAAATCAATTTCAAACGGGCGCTGCCCGCTGAAAACATGGGAAGATCAGAACAGGGTACACAGCAGCCACGTCAGTCCGATGGCCGCCGCGCCGATGGCGGCCCACAGCCAACCGGGGACGCGGACGCGCCGGCGCGGCAGACCCTGACAGCGGGCATAGTTCTTGGCGATGCGGACGGCCTGATCCACCAGCTGCTGTGAGCTGACGCCGCCGCCATCGGTGCGCAGAATGAAAATGGCCTGTTCGAAGATCTGGGGGTCCGGAGAATCCACCACGATGACGCGGCGGGAAATACCTTTAACCAAGCATATGCCCTCCTTGCTGTCCGTTTACTGCGCCGCCCTATCGCATCGGGCGACGGTAGTAGTATGGACGGCGCGGCGGCAGATTATACCTGCGCGGGGCCATTTTCTTCGCCCCGCAGCCGGTGCAGCACCAGCACGGCGCAGTCGTCGGACCGCCCGCCGTGATCGGCGGACATGGTGAGGATGCGGCGGGCCAGGGCGTCGGGAGTGCCGCCGCACCAACCGGCCAGCAGATCCTGAAGCCACTCGTCCCCGTCGCCGCCGACCACGCCGTCGGAGACCATCACCAGCCAGCCGTCCGGCGGCAGGACGAAGCGGATGACATCGGGCTGGCGGTCCGCACCCTCCAGTCCCGCGGGCAGCGCCGCGCCGCCGTACCGCGTGACGCGGCCCAGCTTTTTCAGATACGACGGCGCCGCGCCGTATTTATAGAGCGCGGCCTCACCGGTGCTGCGGTCCAGCCGCAGCAGGTCGATGGTGGTGAAGCCCGCGCCCTCACGGCAGCGCAGCAGCAGCGCCGTGTTCAGTGTTTTCAGGGCCGGCAGCGGCTCCACGCCCGCCTGTAAAAACTGCTTCAGTAACCGTACGGTCATGGCGGCCTCACGGTGGGCGGCCTCGCCGCTGCCCATGCCGTCGGACAGCAGCAGGCACGCCGCGCCGCCCGCCTCAAAGGACGCCGCCTGATCGCCGCACAGTGTCTCACCTTCCCTGGGCCGCAGGGCGATGGAGGTGCGGCAGGCAAAGCGAGGCGGCGCCGACACCGGCACGCCGGAGGACAGTACCTCCGACATCTGGGCGTACTGCTGCCGCGCCACCTGATACGCTTCCTCCAGCTGGAGCCGGTGGGCGCGGCGCAGCAGGAACTGGTGCAGTTGGTCGTTCAGCGCCTCTAGCAGCTGGGGGAAGTGCAGGCAGCGGCTGGCAAAATGCAGGGGGAAGTCCTCTGCGCAGGCGCTGCCGCGGCGCAGCAGGCGGGGGCAGGCGTCGTTGAAGGCATTATAGGTATCGTTGTAGTGTGCCTGCCAGCAATCCCGCTGCAATAGACACCCTGCGCAGATCTGCTCCGCCGCGCGGTCGAACAGCACGGCGGGGTTCTCCGGCCGCGGCGGCGTCACCTCGGTGAAAAAGCTGTCGTACACGGCACGGAACGCGGCGGCGGGGGTGGCCTCCGGCTGGGCCGGCGGCACGGGCGCCTGCTGGGCGAGCCGAAGCGGCAGGCGCTGAGGCAGCAGGAGATAGAGCCCCGCACCCGCCATGCTCTGAAACAGCAGGGGCAGCGGGTCCGGCCCGTCCAGCAGCGTATATCCGGCCATGGCTGCGGCAGTATACACCAGCGGCACGGCCAACCGGCCCCGCTCCCTGACGGCGGAGGCGGCTCCCATCCCGCCGCAGCACACTGCGGTCAGCAGCACCGCATCGCCGGTGAACAGATCCATGGTCAGACCGGCCACGGCTCCCGCCGCCGCGGCGGAGGCGGGGGACAGGCACTTCGCCGCGGCCATCAGCAGCGCCGCCGCCAGCACGCCGCCCACGCGGAAGCCGGAGAACGACCAGCCGTAGGCGGTGAGGGACAGACCCAGACCCAGCAGGAACAGCGCCTGCCCGCGGCTCACCGCCGGGGCATTGGCGTCCGACAGCGACGGCAGCAGCGCCGCCGCAGCGTACAGCACGGTACAGGCAGCGGCGCACAGCGCCCACTGCCGCGGCTGCCGCTGGATGAGATAGGCCGACTGCACCAGCAGCGTCATCAACACGGCAGCCACCGGCCGGAATACCGGACGGCGGTACAGGCGGGTGGTGCAGAACGCCGTGTTGGCACAGAAGATGAGGATGGCGGCGGCGGTGTGGCGCAGCCCCGCCTGAAAATCCAGAAAAAGGAAAGCGCCCAGTCCCGCGCCCAGCAGGGCGCTGAGCCCGGGCCAGCTGACGCCTGCGGCGGAG
>OHRQ01000842.1_pt1 | contig 11663 bp, 10 predicted proteins | sample 1578471 | NCBI WGS metagenome assembly OHRQ01 (sample SAMEA3879602, study PRJEB24766) | human gut metagenome | biome: human-associated habitat; feature: feces | place: USA | collected 1985/1987 | reverse complement strand
AAAATGGGGTCGCAGGGGCGTAGCCCCCGACAGGGTCTAGGGGCGGTAGCCCCAGTAAAATCCCCCTTTCTCGGGGAAAGGGGGCAGGGGGATAGGGGTAGTGAGTTAGAAGTTTGTTTCAAAAACATACTTTTTCTACAATCTGTGCTGTCCGGTGTAAAACCCGGCAGTTTTATTTGTTGTATTGTTACAATTGCCTAGTGTAAAATGCACAATTTTGATTTCAGCTTTCTAACAAACATAATATAAATTGATTTAAACTGTTGATTTCAGAAACGAAATGTGGTATACTTTTATTTAAATAAGTATATCCGGAGGTCAGAAAACAAAAAGTCTGCGGATATAAAGGAGGGAGATTACTATGTTGAATATAAAGCACAGAACAGAGATAATTTCAGCGATAGCGGCTTTATGCATAGCGATCTTCGTGGTAATGGTGTCTTTGTTTATGGCAAATACCATATCTGCACTTGACGGAGAGGTCAACAATTATATAGACAGAGCGGCTTCTCAGAAATGTGACATAGTGGAAAGCGCAATAAGAAACGATGTCAATACGGTAAAGAATTTTGCCGCCTGCGCAAGTAATTATAAGAATACCGATGAGAATCTTGTTATCAAGATGATAAAGGACCTTGAGAACAGCTGTTCAACGATAGACGCATTTATAATCGCCGATGAGAACGGCGATGTTATAACAAGCAAAAACATAAGCAAGAATATATCCGCCCGTGAATATTATAAACGAGCTATGAACGGCGAGGTGTATTTTTCAAAGGCGATATACAGCGAGCCTGACGAAAAAATGGTAAATGCAATTGCTGCACCGATCTATGGCGATTACAAGCGTATTGTGGGCATGGTTGCGGGAATATGCGACACAAGGAGTTATAACAATCTGATTGATATGTCATTCGGCGGTAAAGAAAATGACAGTAACGGATATGTGCTTAATTCTGACGGTGAAGTGATAATGTCCGGTGAAAATGCGCTTGGCGACTATGTTCCTATGGGAGATTTGTTCTTCTCGTCCGATATTCTTGCAGGGGTGGAAGAAAGCGTAAGAAATGCCGTCAAGGATAACTTTGCAAAGGTCGGCGGAAGCGGTATTGTAAAAAGCGTCTGCAAGGGCGAAAAGTATGTAGCGTATTACAGCGGTATGTCGGGCTTTGATGATCTGCACTATCTGCTGATATTCAAAGAGAATGTTGTAGCGGCAGAGCAGAATCATTACGCAATGATAAACATATTGATGTACGCATTCTTTGTGCTGATACTGATTATTGTAATTACGGCATACATAGTGATAGTCAGGGTATCGTTCCGAAGGCTTACAAAAGCCAACGAGGAGGTCAGCAGGATAGCGTATACTGATAGCATAACCGGTTACGGTACATGGGATAAGTTTGTGCTTGACGCAAAAAGTCTGCTGAGGCACGAATACCGCAGATATGCGCTTGTCAGCTTCGATATTGACAAGTTCAAGGCTATCAACGATATGTACGGTCACGATGAGGGCAACAGGATACTTAAGCTGATTGCCGATACGGTAAACAGAAATCTTCAGGATGGCGAGACCTTCTCCAGAATAAACTCGGACAATTATTATATACTTATGATTTATAGCAGTGACAGTGATACTGCAAGACGTATAGGCAGTCTGATACAGGCTATCGAATACGAAATAACCGAGTTTGTGCCTGTGCTTTCATTCGGTATTTACAGGATAATCGACAAGAGCGTGTCTATAAGACGTATGGGCGACCTTGCGGATATAGCAAAGCGTACCGTAAAATACGGCGACGACAGCGCATATACGTTCTACAGCGAGAGTATGCTTGAAAAGATGCGTGAGGAAAAACGCATCGAAAACGAGATGCAGACAGCGCTTGATATGCATGAATTCAGCGTTTTCTATCAGCCTAAGGTTTCTCTTGACGGCAAGGTTAATCTTACGGGTGCGGAGGCTCTTGTAAGGTGGATAAAGGACGGCACGGTCATTTCTCCAGGAAAATTCATACCGCTCTTTGAAAAGAACAGATTTATTGTCAAGCTGGATTATTACATTATGGATCAGGTATGCCAGAAGATCAAGCAGTGGGAGAGCTATTATCCGCATCTGCTTATATCGGTCAATATGTCAAGAGCACATCTGAGAGATCCGCAGTTTGTCGAAAAGCTGAACGATATATGTTTATCTCACGGCGTTTCAACGTCAAGCATTGAAATTGAGATCACAGAGAGTGCGGCTTATGAGTCGCTCGATGTGCTTACGGCTGTGTTCAAGCAGCTCAAGGATTACGGATTCCATATTTCGATTGATGATTTCGGCTCGGGATATTCTTCGCTCAATATGCTCAAGGATTTACCTGCCGATGTGCTGAAGATAGACAGGGCATTCCTAGCGGAATCAAACAGCAACAAGAGAGCCAACGATATACTGGGTTATGTTATCAGAATGGCAGGCTCGCTTGGTATGCATACAATATGCGAGGGTATCGAAACCGATGAGCAGGCAAAGCTGCTCGGCGGTCTTGGCTGTGAGATGGCACAGGGATTCTACTTTGCAAAGCCTATGCCGAGTGATTCCTTTGAAGAAATTCTTAGAGGCAACAGCAAGACTATCAATATTCCGAGTAATGATCCTGAGGAGGATAAATGAGCATTTCAAATGATTCTTTGCCGATAATTGCAGGTATTATTACCAATACGGCAAGGTCGATGACTACGGTAATGCAGTATATCTATACTGTGTCCGACAGCGATTTTTACAATATCAATATAAAAGATGTCTTTCGTATCGCACTGATGGACGTTACCGAAACATCACGGCTTGAAAATCTCGGAATCAGGATAAAGACGCCGGAAAATGACGCAATGTTTGAAACGGCTGAGTTCGGCAGGGTACAGCATCTTATTATGTACAGCCTGGCGGCAAGACTTCCGCTTATTTCAAGGCAGATAGAAGATTTTCCGCTGTCGGATAAGCAGCTTAAGCAGGTGTACGAGCTGATGATAAAGAACGGTGCGGATAATTTCGGAGAGATTATCTATGAAAGCTATGAGGGCAATTTTAAAGTCAGAAAGCAGAAAAATCCTTTGCCGTCATATTCATCGGACTGGTTCAGACGTTATGTTTACACATATATGCCGAAGTTCGGTGAGATAAATAACCGTAACCTTTATTTCCTCGGCTGTGTTGAGGCTATGTTTCCGCTGTATTATTCGGCAATGACGGCACAGCTTAAAAAGGTCATGTTCCTGCTTGATAAGTGAATTAAAATCAAATCCCACAAACGTTTTAAGGCGGTTGTGGGATTTTGTTAATCGGAAATCAATTACCGGATTTTATTGTAGCAACTGCAACAATGCAAAGGAGGATAAATATGAGAGAGATTGAAACAAAAAGGCTGTTTCTCAGAAAACTGCGGTCAGATGACGCAGAGAGTATTTTCAGAAATTGGGCGAGTGACAGCGAGGTTGCAAAATATGTTACATGGAATGTGCATAAGGATATAAACGAAACCAAGGCGATTCTTGATATGTGGCTTGCGGAATATGATAACGACAAATGTTACCGTTACGGCATTGAGAATAAGGCTGACGGGGAGCTTATAGGAATGATAGATGTAGTCGGTTATCATCACGGAAATCCCGTGATAGGATATTGCTCTTGCCGCAGGTACTGGGGCAACGGATATATGACCGAGGCTCTGGGCGCTGTTATGAAAGAGCTTGCGGAGGACGGATTTGATACATTTGTCATTGAGGCAGCGGATGATAATGTGGCAAGCAACAAGGTTATTTTAAAGAACGGATTTAAGCTTGTTGACAAAAGAGATGACAGAATATCGGAAATGAAGCCGCAGGTCGTTACGATTAATTCGTACAGGTATTATGTTGACAGATAAATTGAACAGCCGCCCGTGTGGCGGCTGTTGTTTATCGTTGCGGTTTTATGAGATAATATCTATATTATACTCGATTTTCATGCGTTTTTCATTTAATTTTATCAGACACCCGCCGCAGCTTTTCCACTGTGGGTGCGACTTTTGTATTCATTCATTATTTCACGGCGGACAATAACGCAATATAATCATCCTCATTGCCGTCATCTGCCTTATACGTTCTCTTTTCGGCATAAACAGGTATTATACTGCCGTCCTTTGTTTTTGCGTAAGTAAGTATCATATCATTTTCAGCTGTATACTCTGTTTTCAGAAGCTCATTGTGTGTCGGGCAATAATCATTATCCTCGCTGTCTTGTTGTACACCCGGCTGAACGGCGTAAACACCGTCGTTTGCCGCCATTTTCTTCTTGGCATCATCATACGGCAGGATATTTACCGTACCTGTTTTCTTGACATACGGTGCTATTCCTTCAACCGTTATATAAGTATCACAGCCGTTATAATCGATAGTGACGGTCTTGCAGAACATATCGTTATAATCGAGTATCTTCTCTTCTGCCGTTGAGGCCTTTTTCGTTTTCGCCGTATATCTTATCGTGGGATAGAATGCTTTATCTTCATTTATCTCATACGTTTCAAAAGAGCTTTCCTCATATCCTTCGCCGAAAACCGACGAGTGATTTTTGATATACTCCGCAAACTCACTCTTTATCTTTCCAAGCTGTTCATCGGTTACATAAAGCGAATCCGTCCGATTTTTACGGTGTTCAAGCGCCAATGCATACAGCGTTTCCGACGGATATATTCCCGCTATATGTGCCACGGAATTATCATCTGTGCTGAACGACTGTATATGCATAACAAGTACGCCCTTGTCGTCTACCCATATGCAGATATCCGGAAATGAAAGCTCTCCGCCGTAAGCAACCTTATACAGTTTATTCCTTATGTCATACCATACGCTCTCACCGTACAGATAATCAACATCGGGATAATCCTTGCATGTAAAGAACGCTTTATCGACCTGCTTTATTCCGTCCTCACTGTACAGTTCGATTTTGCTGTTTTCGTCAAAGCTGTATGTATCAAGCTGAGTTACCGATGCAAGATCGTCTACCGTGTATCTGTTGCTCACATCACCCGGCGCACCAAGACCGACAGAGAATTTATCATGTTGCACCTTGATGAAATCTCTTGCGAACATTGTTTTTTCGTTAATACCGTTTGAGGTGGAATAATCGCTGTGTGACGATGTGTTGCTGTTTCCGCTGAAAAATGCGCTGAGATATTCTGAACCTCCGAGCGCTATCATTGCGGCGGTCGCTACTGTGATAAGACAGAAGCAGGCGGCTGAAACGCCGAGAAATGCAGAGCTCAGATACCACTTTTTTTGGCGCGGCGTTTCGTCAAGTGCATCGGAAACGTACTTCTCGTTTATGTCACCGAATGCAGTAAAAAGCGGGAATGCTTTATGCTCGTTCATGATTATTCTCCTTTCTGAATGTATACATCTTTATCCGAAAGATATTTTCGGAGTTTGGTTCGTGTGCGGTTTAAAATAGATGTTGTATTGGTTTCGGTAATTGCTAACCTTTCTGAAATATCGGCTATACTGTAGCAGGCAAAATAACGTAAGACGAAAATTTTGCGTGTACGCTCGTCAAGCTGAGCTAAAAATGCGTTGAGGACGGATTTAAGCTCATTGTTTTCTGCCGATTTTTCGGTGTTGTCCGTTGCGGGAATACATTCTTCAAGTTCTGACAGCAGTGCATCGGTTTCACCGCATCGTTTTGAACGGTTGTTGTATCTCAGCTTGTCAAGGGAAAGATTGCGAACGATTTTAGCCACATAAGCACAAAGACTGCGTGGTTTTTCCGGCGGTATTGTGTTCCATACTTTCATATATGTATCGTTTGTGACTTCTTCGCTGTCGAGGACATTGTATGAAATTGATGAACACAGTCCGCCGTATTTTTCTGACAGGAGCTTTAATGCCTGTTCATTGCGGTTTTCAAGCAGTGTGGTGATATTCTTGTCGGATATATTCATATTCACTCTCCTTTTTCTCTCTTTATATATTAAGACGATATTTTTCCATAAATGTCACAGGGTATTGCAAAAAAGCCGTCCTTGTGGGCGGCTTTTTTATAAGCGTTTGTTATTTCAAGTATCAGACCTGTCGGTAAAGCAGATAATTCATCAATTAATAAATGAATCCGTACTAACAAGTTGCTACCGCCGGTAACGTAACTTGCGCAAATCGCCAACAGTCAGAACGGCGAATTGGGAGTGGCGACTCGCCACACAGCCGCTTATTGTTGCTTTTTGCGCAGGAGGAAACCGAGAAGCGAGAAGATGAGGAACATTCCGAGGTTTGCAACTACTACGCTTGCGCCTGCAGGGAAATTGTCGGCATAGTAGGTTATCGCTATACCGATAATGTAGCTGACGCAGGAAACAACCGCAGAGCAGATCGTTACGCTGCGGAAGCTCCTGAATACTCTCATTGAGGTCAGCGCAGGGAAAATTATAAGGCTTGAAATAAGGAGCGCACCCATAATTCTCATTCCCACTACAATAGTAAGAGCAGTGAGGAGCGCAATTATCGTGTTGTATACACCCGACTTTACGCCTGTCGCCTTGGAGAAATTCTCGTCAAAGGTCACGGCGAAAATCTTGTTGTAGAATAAGACGAACATTACGATGACAATAACCGAGCAGATTATGCTGAGCGCAAGATCATCGTTGCTTATAGCCATAATACTGCCGAACATATAGCTGTTCATATCCGTTGCACTGTTAGTCTGCGATATGACGATAGCGCCTATCGCAAGCGCACTGCTTGAAAGAAGGGCTATTGCGGCATCTCCTTTTATCTTGCCGTCAGAGCTTATTCTGAGCAGAATAAATGCGGCTACGATTACAACTGGGATAGATACCTGCAAAGGTGCTAAATTCAGTGCGGAGGCTATTGCGAGCGCACCGAAGCCGACGTGTGATAATCCGTCGCCTATCATAGAAAAACGTTTTAATACAAGGCTTACACCAAGAAGTGCGGCGCACAGCGAAACAAGAAGTCCGACTACAAGCGCACGCAGAAGAAATCCGTATTGAAAAATCTCAAGCATTTTAACGAGCCTCCTTTGAGCCTGTGTGATGGTCGCAGGTGCAATGACAGTCACAGGTACTCATTGCGTGGAATATATCGGTACTGCGGTACTCGGCAGTAGTTCCGAAGAAGTATGCGCCGCTCTCCATGTGAAGTATCTTTGTACCGTATTTCAGTGCGCCCTGCAGATCGTGGGAGATCATTATTATCGTTATGCCCTGCTCGCGATTCAGCCTGCTTATTATCTCATACATTTCGGCAGTAACCATAGGGTCAAGTCCGGAAACGGGCTCATCGAGGAGAAGAAGTTTTCCTGTCGCACAAAGCGCACGGGCAAGCAGTACACGCTGTTGCTGACCGCCAGACAGATTGCGGTAGCTGCGGTGGGCAATGCCGGTTATGCCGAGAAGCTCTATGTTATCCTCGCAGAGCTTCTTGTCGGCTTTTGAATAAAAGGGAGAAAGCCCTTTTCTGCCAAGACAGCCCGAAAGTACTACCTCACGCACGGTAGCGGGAAAGTCCTTCTGTGCGGCGGTCTGCTGGGGAAGATAGCCTATCTCGGTCTGTTTAAGACCGTCACCGAAGATTATCTCTCCCGATAAAGCAGAGCGCAGTCCGAGAATGGTTTTCATAAGGGTGGATTTTCCGCTTCCGTTCTCGCCGACTATGCACAGATAATCGCCTGCGGAAACATTGAAGCTGAGATCCTTTACGACAGGCATTCCCTCGTAGCCTGCGGTAAGATTTTTACATTCTATAAGATATGACATTATTAATCCTCCTGTCAGCCGTTAAGGGTCAATTTAAGATTTTCAAGATTCTGTTTCATAAGATCAACATAGCTTACGTTGTTTTCTATGTCCTGCTTTGAAACGTTGTGGCAGGAGTGAAGCATCAGCTTTGTTGCTCCTGTTTCATCGCACAGAGTATCCGCTATTTTGGTACTGCTGAATTCAAGATAGTAAACTGCGGGAATGTTGTTTTCCTTTATCGTTTTTGTCAGCTTTATCATCGTAGAAACGCCAGGCTCGGATTCGTCGGAGCAGGCGGCGAATGCGGCATTGAATTCAAGACCGTATTCGTGCGCAAGATACCTGAACGGGAATTTGTCAGCTAAAACTATCGTCTTGTTCTTTGCGTTGTCAACCGCCGACCTGTAAGCATTATCAAGGTCGGAAAGCTGTTTTGCGTAAGCGTCCTTGTTTTTTGTGTAGGTCTGTTTACCCGACGGGTCAACCTTGCAGATTGCGTCATATACCGCCGAAAGCATAAGCTGAGCGTTTTTGGGCGATGTCCATATATGCTCATCGGTTTCGTGTTCATGCTCATGCTCGTGGTCGTGATCATGGTCGTGGTCGTGATCGTGGTCATGCTCGTCCTCGTCTTCCGAGAGGGTAGGAACATAATCAATCAGCTTTACCGCTGTGACATTTTCAGTATCGTTTGAATTTATCAGCTTTTCAGCCCACTGTTCGTTTTCGCCGCCGATGTAGAGAAATATGTCGCAGTTGCGTATTGCGATCATATCCTTGGCGGACGGCTCATAATTATGAATCTCGCTTCCCGGAGGGAGAAGTATGCTGATTTCGGCATTGTCGCCGGCTATCTGCCTTGCAAGGTCATACGGCGGAAATACGGTCGAGATGATTTTCAGCTTGCCGCTGTCGCTGTTTGAATAACCGCTTTCCGACGAGCAGGCGCACAGGCTGAGAACCGTTGCCGCCGCTGTAATCACGGCAAGCAGTTTTCTTTTTAACTTCACTATATATCACTCTTTTCTTTTGCTGTCGGGGTCTTTTTGGCACATTCTCCGCAAATACCGTAAAAAACGGTGCGTGAGCTGTCTATTGTAAAATCGTGCATTTTCGAAATATGCGCCGCAATATCTTTCAGGTGGTCGCATTCAAGATGAAACAACTTTCCGCATTTAAGACATTTCATATGAAAATGATCGTGACATTGCTGTTCATCGTTATATTGATAGCAGGCGCTTTTTCCCTCGCTGAGAATGAATTTCCTGACGATATTCTGTTCGCATAGCTTTTCAAGATAACGGTATACGGTGGTTTTGCCGACCTGCTCCGCTTTCAGCGCATCGGCTATATCGTCTGCGGTAAGATGCTTTTTTGCGTTCTTTTTAATATAATCAAGTATCAGCTCACGCTGACGGGTATTGTATGACATATTTATCCCTCCGCAGTAATTACGAATATTAAAATGAAAATGAAATTCATTTTCAAATCCTTTGATATTATACACTCATTAGCCGTGAATGTCAAGCGGCAACTCAAAGAATCTTGAAATTTCCATTTAAATATGATAAAATAATACTATATAGCCTATAGCGAGGTGTTAATATGGATAAAATCCGCATAACCAAAGATGAGAACGGTGCTGTTATACTGCGTTTTGAAAAGCGTGAGGACTGTGAAAAGTACACGGTTTATTTCAGACGTGAGAACGGCAGATTCAAATTTCTTATAACCACAGAGAAAACGGCTGTCAGAGTGAACGCTGTCGAAGGGCTGTGCTATTTCAGGGTAACAGGACAGACAAGCGGCGGAAGAACGGTGAATATAGGCACTGTGGATACTTCTTCGCTTATGAAGCGTATCGGCTTTATTACTATGGGCTCTTATAATGTACAGAAGATAGTCGAAAGAAGCCCTAAGTTCACAGCCGATAACACTGTAAGAAAAATATCTCCGCTTGCGGCATTTTTCCCTGAAAAAATCGACAACAGTGATGCTCAAGTTGAGAGCAGGACGTTTGAATATATAAAAGAAAACCGCTCGGACTATTTTATTTTTGACTTTTACGGTACTGCGGTACACGGACTTGTCAAGACCGAAAATTCATTTCTGACGGGCGGTATTGACGGCAATGAAAAGCACGGCGAAAAACTGCCGAACATATTGCCCGAAGACGTTTATAAGCCGCTTGTCGATATTTTTGCAAAAGAGATATTAAAGCTGTATCCTGCGGAGAGAATCATTCTTGTAAGGACGATTTCTCCCGAATTCTACGCAATAGGCAGACAGGTCAGAAAAAGCACGCCGAAGAACAAGCTGAACGCATTCCTTGAGGATATTGAGAATCATTTTATCAAAAAGGTACACCCTGTTATAATAGACCTTTCAGGAAGATATTTCGGTGATTTGTCGTTGACCGGCGACGGAAAAGAGGCGGTGTTCAACCGTTTCTATTTTGCGGACTGCGAAAAGGCACTTGATGAGATTACATCGGGAGAACCCGGCAGAGTGTACAAGGAGCAGGATATTGATTCAAGGCTTGAACAGATACTGTGCTATTATGACAATGCGTGTGCAAGGGGACTGCTTACCGTTCTGCTTGACAGAAAAGAGCCTGCAGACGCACTTATGTTCCATACTTCAAGAGAATTTATTGCGGAGAACAGGGCTGAAATAAAGGATATAATCGAACAGCATTACTCAAGCATAACCGATATTTACAGATATTACGATTTCGGCGACAATATCGAGATGAAGAATGCGGTGAAGGTTATTGCGGCACTGGAAAGCAATACGTTGCAGAATGTGACTCACGGCGAGCTTATAAGACTTCTTGACAGGCAGTACAGGATAAAGCGTCCTATCGCAAACTTTGTTAGGGCTACGCTTGGCGGCGCACTGGGAAAAGAGGTAGATGTAAACGAGCAGAATCTGCGGTTTATGACAAGGGTCGCATACGAGCTGTGGAACGGCGGCGATCCTAAGGCAGTGCCTCAGAAGATAGATGAATATGAAAAGATACACAACTTCACATTGATAGATATGTGGGGTACGGGCGTCATAAAGAGAGCGCTTGCAAAGGCTACAACTATCAGAATGAATGTGGCGGTGAGCGGAGAGTCGTTTGTGTGGGCGTTCGACAAGCCTCATTCCGGAGAGGAAAAGAGGTTTGCCACTGCAGATAAGTCGGGCGCTAAGGCTTTGGAACAGCTTATGAGGACAACTGTGCAAAGGCTCACGGTAAGTCAGTCACGGTGGATAGCGATAGATATGGCGGACGTTATTGCGGATAACGCAAAATATAACGGCGAGGGATTTACTGTGGACAAGCAGTATGCAAATTCTGACCTTTCGGTTATTCTCGGAAAAGCAGGACAACCGTTCACGCTTGACGCTCAAAAGGATAAGGAGCGTATTCTTGCCGCCTGTGATAAGCTGTCGCAGTTTGTGAAGCAGAAATACGGCAGTAATATAATTCTGTGCAAGGTGTCGCTCAATGACAAGGTTAGGGATTATGACGGCAAAATAAAGCCGCTTGTGACAGACAAGAAGAAATTCGCAAATGCAAAGGCACTGCTAAAGCTGTGCGAGGAGAGATTTGCAGAAAATACGGATTGCTATATACTGGATAACTCGAAGAACTATGTTTCTGATGAGAATTTTGCATCGGGCGGTGCGGGTATAGCAAGGTTCGAGGCGGATTTCTACTCGGCAACGGCAGAGTATGTGGATTATATCGTGCAGTACAGCCCTGTGCAGAAGTATTTTGACAAGCTGTAAACGGTACAGAAAAAACAAATATGAAACTGCCCCGTGAGCTTTCTCACGGGGCAGTGCAGACTGTCGATAAACCTCTTGATTATATAAAAATGGGGTCGCAGGGGCGTAGCC
>OHRQ01000822.1_pt1 | contig 11940 bp, 11 predicted proteins | sample 1578471 | NCBI WGS metagenome assembly OHRQ01 (sample SAMEA3879602, study PRJEB24766) | human gut metagenome | biome: human-associated habitat; feature: feces | place: USA | collected 1985/1987 | reverse complement strand
CACTCACGAAGAGCTGCTGCAAAGCTGCGAGGTATACCAGCAGATCGCCTTATCTCAGCTGTCAAAGGAGGAATTGGGCAAATGAGCAGGACACCTACAAAACGAAGAGGCCCAATGGGCGGCCACGGCGGCATGGACTTCATCATGGACTACCGGCTGGTCTATTGCCTGCAACATGGCCTGCCGCTGGATCAGGATGTCTACGATGCGGCCGAATGGTCGTGCATCGGCGCCCTTACGGCGATGTCGCTCGAACACAACAGCGTCCCGGTGGCCGTTCCCGACTTCACGCGCGGCGACTGGAACAAGACCGACGGTTACCGGCACGCGATGCTGGTGCAGTGATCCGGAGACCGTATGGACGAAAAGACGGCCCGGTCAACCGGGATTGACGCTGCGGGCGCAGGAATGTGAAAAGCGGCAGACCACAGAGGTTCGGTATTTGTAGGTAAACGAGAATGCAGAAAAGAGTAAATATCTTGTTTACAGGTATTTAATTCTCTGTTCTGCATCTGTTCCGAGCAATAAAATTGCATAATCGGGCAGGTTTGACGGTGAGTTTTGTTACTTATCCGTTACCTGCCCGAAATGCTTTTGTTTGCATTAAGGCGTTTGTTTTCAGTTTGTTGCATCGGATTTCCGCATAACAAATAACTTGACTTAACGTTTAACCCATCCACAAAGTTCAAGTTATTATGCAACGCAGCACTTTCAAAGTCCTTTTCTATGTAAAAAGGCAGTCGGAAAAACACGGTCAGGTTCCCGTTATGGGCCGTATCACCATCAATGGCACGATGTCGCAGTTCAGCAGCAAACTCTCCGTTCGTTCCAGCCTTTGGGATGCCAAAGCCAACAAAGCCTCCGGCAGAAGTCTTGAAGCCCAGCGTCTCAATGAAAAGTTGGAGAACATCAAGACCAATATCGGCAAGCAGTACCAACGTCTCTGCGACCGTGATTCATACGTTACGGCCGAAAAGGTCCGCAACGCTTTCCTCGGTATGGGTGACGACTGCCGCCTGCTGTTGCAGACCTTCGACGAATACCTTGCAGATTTCCGCAAGCGCGTGGGCAAAGACCGCGCTTATTCCAGTTATGAGGACTACTGCAAACGCCGCCGGCGTCTGGCCTCCTTCCTCGAATACGAGTACCGCGTCAAGGACATTGCGTTCAAAGAGCTGAAGCGGGATTTCATCGAAAAGTTTGTGGTCTACCTCTCCTCGGTACAAGGGATGCGTTCCGGGACGATCCATTCTACGCTCAAGAAATTGAAGCTGATGACCTACACGGCGTATAAGAACGGCTGGATTGCCGCCGATCCTTTCGCAGGTTTCTACGTGAGGCCGGAATACTCAGAACGCCGTTACCTTTCGGCTTCGGAGTTACAAGCCGTGATAGATGTCAGGCTCCCCAATTACCGAACGGGTATCAACCGGGATGCCTTCGTCTTCTGCGCCTTTACGGGTTTGAGCCATGCGGACGTAGTGAAACTCACCCACGCGGACATCCATACGGACGATAACGGAGAGCGGTGGATTATCGACAAACGGCAAAAGACAGGTACGCAGTTCCGTGTTAAGCTCCTTCCCGCCGCTGAAATGCTCTACAAGCGTTATAAGGATACATATCGCACAAGCGAGAAGGTTTTTCCGCTTAAAGGCACTTATAAAACACTGAACATGTCCTTGCGGCATGTTGCCAGACATGCCGGTCTGTCGTTCAACCCCACGATCCACCTCGCGCGGCATACCTTCGCCACGACGGTTACGCTCACGCAGGGCGTACCTCTGGAAACGGTCAGCAAGATGCTGGGACATAAACGGATCACCACGACCCAAATCTATGCCAAAATCACCAATGACAAGATCGGACAGGATATGGCGGCATTAAGCGAGAAACTCAGCAGCGTCTTCAAGGTCGCACGGTAATGGCCTCCTATCTTACAGCTAATTCGATTCCCGATCTTACTTCGTCAATAGCAGGGTAATTTTCGATGTAAGTTTTCCCACCAGCAGGGAATTAAACGTCAGAGATGGAAATATGCAAGGCCATGCGAATCGCCCGAGGGGCGAGCCTTGCGTATTTCCCTCTTCGGCGTTTTGCTGGTCGCATGTAGATTTGCAGCGTGATGTAATCACAGGTAATTTCGATATGGAGTCGCAGTGAACCGGGGCTTGTCGTAAGCTTTGAGGCTTGGCGGTAGATTTGGACTGCGACTCCATTAACCAGAGAGAATGGCTGTTTAGAATTGTAGGTTTGAAGACCTGGTACATGTGATAGCATACGACTCTCACAAAACTAACAAGTTATGCACTATTTGTATTATGTGGGTCTGGATGTGTCGAAAGAGACTTTCGATGCGTCTTTGGTCGCCTTCGAGGATGCAAACGAGATGGCTCACCGCAAATTCGCCAACTCCCGAAAAGGGATCTGCTCGTGTCTGCACTGGGTTGAGAAGCGGCATGGTATTCGGCTCGACGATGTGATTTTCTGCGCCGAGGATATGGGGAGCTACATATCCGAGATGGCGGTTTGTGCTTCCGACAGGACGCTGAATTTCAATTTTTCACTGATCTCGCCGTTGGTAATCAAGTATTCGATGGGTATTGCCCGTGGCAAAACAGACAGAGTGGATGCCCGGCGTATCGCCGAGTATGCGATCACTCACTATCGGAAGATAGCCCTTTATCTGCCGGCAGAGAAGGAACTGTGTCAGTTGCGCACATGGCTGATCTTAAGGGCTCATCTGGCAAAACAACGTGTAGCGAAACTGGTGTTGCTCGAAAAATTAGACTACAAAGAGAAATTCGCGGATGTATCTATTCAACGTTCCATGCTCCAGGAGGAGATCGCGTATGCAGAAACTCATATGAAAACCATCGAACGGGAAATGAAGGAACTGATAGCCGCCGACAGCAACATTTGCCGGAACTACAAGCTGCTGACCAGCATCAAAGGTGTAGGGCCGATCACGGCCATTGTGATGCTCTGTTCGACGCTTAATTTCACCAAAATCACAGACCACCGCAAGTTTGCCTGCTATTGCGGGCTGGCTCCGTTCGAACATAGCTCCGGCACAAGCGTTCGCGGGGGATGCCACACATCGAGCATGGCGAATCGAGACATTAAAGTACAACTGAACCGCAGTGCACTGATTGCCATCAGGTGTGATCCGCAACTAAAGGCATATTACGAACGCAAAGTGGCTGAAGGTAAACATAAATTCAGCGTCCTGAATGCTGTGAGGGCCAAAATCGCCGCCAGATGCTTTGCCGTCGTAAGGCGTGGAACACCATATGTAGCGTTGCAGATATAATCCGGCATACATATCTGCCATTCGATAAGATTTTGAGATCATTCAAAATCTCAAAATCTTATTGTCGGAACAGTCCGTCTAATTGGGAGCCGAACCTACTCATAATTAATGTATTGTCATTTCCGTACTCCGCAAATTAACGATTCTGACTATGGGATGCAAGGCTATACAAGCGCTTCGCGGCCTTGCATCCCATAACCAGAATCATTTTGCTAAACGCTACGACAAAAAATGACAATTTCCGGGCATGAAACTTTTTGCAGCTTTTATTTGGTTTTATCTTAGAATTCTACCGTCGGAAAAGGCGACATTCTGCGGCTCCTGACGATCCGGTTCTGATGTTCAGCCGCGATCGGCGGATTTCATCCCGTCCTGTGATCTGCCGTCGAAATTCCTCTGCTTTTTCAAAACGGCCGTCTTTTATTTTTCTTTTCATGGAGATAATTCAGCTCGTCGCTATAAATGTCCATGACAAAGCGCAGCATATTGTCGACCAAAGCCGTAAGCCTTGTGCTTTCATTCCCCAACAGGTGGAGGATTTCCGACACTTTGCGCTTGGTTTGCGCACTGACATAAATCGCCGAGCGGTTACGGCAATCTACCGGAGCGAAGAAGGTGCGTTCGAAATCCGGCAGTATGATCTTTTTCCGTCGGAATCCAGCAGGCTCCTTTACAGTAGTCGTTTGGGTGTCGACATTTGTTTTTTCAGCAGTTGGTGCCGATGTGTTTCCCTCGGGAGCGTCCGTATTTTCCTCTTCCGGCTCGGGAATCCTACGGACGACTTTCGAGTCCAAAGGAGCTTGTCCGGCGATCATCTGACGCATCAACTCCTCATCGACTTCGATACGGGGATGCTTCGGAAGGTTTGTTGCAGGTTTGTCAGTTTCTTTTAATGAATCCATGGTACAATGTTTTTGAGATTGAATATTCGTTATACGGTCATAAAGCTCGTGTGTTTGGTTTTATGTTTTAAACCATTCAAAATACCGTTTTCTGTTTAATACAGTTTATATCGGGATAATGAACGCAATAAGAAAATCGACCTTTCATGCTGCAAGATACAACCGGGTGAAATACCTCGGTTCCGATGTCCGCTCCAGACCGCTCCAGTCCGCACCGATGGCTTTTTTTTGCCCCGAAACGGTTGTAATATTGCACCGGGAACAGACCCGGCTATGGAAACCGTAACGGAGGATTTTCAAAACTTCTCTCAAAGATTCTCCGGCGCGGATTTTTGTTGTCGCCAGACAACAGCGAGCTGTACCTTTGTATGCCGAAAAGTTTTTCGGCATACGAAAGGTGCTCGCTCTGCGAGGCCGGGATCGCTCCCGAGTCGAACGCCTTTTTAACCGATATCATGAATACCGACCCAAAACAGACAAACAGAAATGCCCGGAAATCTGAAACACCAAGCTACAAGTACTCTTTCTGGTTCAATGAAGAGCACATCCGCTTCAAGAAGCTACTCTGCAAGTCCGGATTGGAGCATAACAGGAGCCAGTTTATCGTAAAACGCATTTTCGGAGAAGAGTTCGTCGTCATCAAACGCGACCCGTCAAAGACGCAGTTTATCGCCCGGCTGAACGACTTTTATTTTCAGTTTCAGAAACTCGGCAATAACTATAATCAGATTGTAAAGGCTGTCAATTCGCACTTTTCCAACGTCGCTATCCCGCATCAGATCGCTATGTTGGAGCAGCGAACAAGAGAATTAAAGGCTCTGAGTATCGAGATTCTGAGCTTTGCGAAACATACTGTGGAGTGGTTGCAAATACGACCTGCTGGGACAGATCACCGAGGACGGTCCCATGTCACAGGAGGAGTTCGAAGCCATGCGCCGAAATCTTTCACGCAAGCGAAAGCCACGGCGAAAACGGACTATATCACGCTAAATGAACAGGCCGGAACATTTATTCCGGCCTGTTGCTAATGTGAAGTGTGCGTCATCAACGGAGGAGCTACAAAAGAGCAATGTCCTCCGGGAGAATATTAAAAACCCACGAGAAGTTTAATTGATCGCTATGACTATATTTTTTCGTATATAGCCGCCAATAAGATTCATTGAAGAATTGTCTGCCCTCTGCGTTCCGGTCTATATATTTCCATATTTTCAGTAATTGACCATCTTTGGAACAGATGCTTATACACCATTCTTGTTCCGGCTTACCGTTCCACGCATCGTAAAATGTGTCAAAAGTGGGTTCTCCTAAATATTGAAACGGACTGAAGCTATGAACTAATACCGAATCTCCGGGATCGACAACAGCATCAGTATCAATGAACGGTGACGTAGTAATAATTAAAATCTGATCGGTATTGTTTTTTGCATACCATGAAGTTGCATGCGTAGCCACCCATTTCTTCGGGTCGCATGATATGCTAATTAGTGTAATCGCAAATATGAAAGCAATCTTTTTCATGGCATTTGTAAGTTACTTAATGTCTGTGGGGTAAATATCGAAAACCCATGTAAAGTTTAATTCGTCGCTATGGCTATATTTTTTCATATATAACCGCCAGTAAGATTCATTGAAGAATTGCCGCTCCTCTGCGTCTCGGTCTGCATAATTCCAACTCTTTAATAAGCTCCCTTCATTCGAAAGAATATCAGTATGCTGATCTTGGACCGCTGTTTTTTTCCAAATGTCATATAAGCCGTTGAAAGACGGAATACCCCAATGTTGCGGAGGACAAAATGAATGAAAACAGACGGAATCACCCGAAATAATTGTTAATATCGACATTAAATGTCCGGGAACAGTTGTTATACTTATTGGCTCATTAGTTGCGTTTTTCACATACCAGTAGGTATAATGAGTCTTTAAATGCTCAGGTGGATCACATGAGACACCACCCAGAATGATTATACATAGGACGAATATTTTTTTCAAAATAGATTGATTTTAATTTATTACAAACTCATGGCATTTGTGAACTACTCAATATCTGCGGGGAGAATGTCAAAAACCCATGCAACCTCACAAGTAGATACATGTTGGAGTTGTGGTTTTTGATAAAATCTCCATGAAGTTTCTTGGAATATTCTTACTGACGGATCATTTTTATCCGAAATTTTCCAAGTTTTAAGTAATTGCCCATTTTCTGACAGGACATCCAGATTTTGTTCCACCCCATTCCCGTTCACGTTCCATAATTCATAAAATAGATCAAAAGAGGGAAATCCCAATTTTTGCATAGGTAATCTATGAAAAACAGATATAGAATCTCCCGGATTCAATAGCCGTTCCGTCCTGAAATCACGCTTCTTAATTACAATTGGTTTCCAAGTCATATTTTTTACGTACCAATGTGCACTATTGGTCGGCTCGGTAGTATGAAATATTCTGCATGATACGAACAAAGTAAGGCTGATAACAGCAAAAATTATTTTTTTCATAGACCATAGTTTTCGTGTAAAGATACAAAGGTTCAGGGAACAATGTCCCTGAACCTGTTAAATATATTAATTACCGCAAGTTATTTCAAGCTGCGCGCCTTGATTAATTGTAAACGGAGAGTTTATAGTAACAGACTTGTTGGCCCGAAAGGTCAGTTTCGCACTATTCGTTACAGTAACATTCCGCGTAAGAATATTATTCCCTGAAAAAACGAAAGACGAAGAAACCGTTTTGTTGGTATAAAAGGCATCATGCGTCAAATCTCCGGTATCAGGTTTGGGGACATTCGGGGTAATCCCGTTGTCCGTAAATGCCTTTTCGATCTCATCAGCCTTTTCGGGATATTTTTCGTACATTTTTGCGACTAATCTGTCATAGGTATCGACCCCAACGACCAAACAATCATATATCTGCTTCTTAGTTAATACTTTATCCCTTTGCAGGTCCCAAAACACATGAGGTTTAAGCCAAGTATGCACATCCGGATAATCATCCAAAAGACCTGACGGATTGTATTTTTCATAGGCCCGGATATGTCCCATTGAGTAACCCCACATTTCACCAATTCCACAAAGTTCTGCATTCTTACCCGTCCCGTTTCCATAAGAACCGTATGTCATAATATAGCTGATATACTTCGCCCAATGCGCACTTCCTACTTGACTGAAATGACCGGCGTGGGACAACTCGTGATTTACAACGTCATAAACCTTCCGGTAAGAGTGTCCACCTGTTCCTATCGTAATATCAGGTAGAACCTTTTTTAGCATTTGATTCAGCACCGTTGCAAGAGTACCGTAACCGATATTGATAAAAAAGTTTTTCCACGATGAATTACCGTTATACCCAATAGGATGTACGATTCGGCGCAACATAGGTGTCGAGGATGTCGTCCAGCGTTTGAAAACCCAAATTTTAAGATTACGGGGCGGTTTGGCAATTCCTGTTTCCTCGCACATTTTATAGTAATCGTAGGTTGCATTATTAACAGCCGCCCAATCCCAAGCAAAACTTCCAGCATTTATATCGCGTGAGTGTCCTCGGTTACTATGCCAACCCATATTAAGATTGGCCCGTGCAATCGGCCCCCAATTACCCCAGATGTCAAAACCTTTCCTGTTGTCAAAAACAATCGCGTAATGCGGTCCGAATCTGAATTTGCTGTCCATTGTATAATGGCCGCTTTCGTCCGTAAATGTCGTAGACCATTTAATAAATCTATGGCATCTGATTTTAACTCCTTTTACCGGAACAAAAGTACCTGCATAATCATCATAAACTCTGATAGTTCCCTCCGGTCTGCGTTTTCCGCGAGTTTCCGGTTCCTGTTCTTCAAGGGGGTAGCCAAGACTTAAAAAAGCAGCTTCCTCCACATTTATAATACCCCCGCGAGTGGGTGAGATTGTTTCATCTTCTGCCGGAATATAGCATTCTTCAATCACCTCATAAGGTATTTCTTTGGGAAATGCGAAGTCTGGCTTTACGGTTGTATACAACCAAGTAAAACTACCCTCCGGAATAGTCGTGTCTTGATAAACCGCATCTTCCGGAAGTTCGATATTGAGCGGATAGTCGAACAGTTCGAGGTCATAATCGTTTTTCAGGGCAATAAGTTGTAAACTGTCCTGCGGTAAGAATCTGACGTACAAATCCGTCGGTTCAATAGTTTTAGAAACATTATACGAATCGTAAACTCCCTGTATGACATCAACCGTGTACGGATTCGGTAAAAGTTCATATTCTACCATATCGCTTCCATCCGAACGGGTTTTTGCGAGTGCCGGCGCGTTGGAATTATCATCGGTCATAATGTCTGTTTCGTCTTTGGTACAAGAGGACAGCATCACAGCCAATAATAATATCACCGAATATATTTTCTTCATAAAACAGTTTTATGTAATTCCGTCAAAATTCAATGATTTCCTATTTCCCGGCGGCTTTTAATTGACTTTCCAATGCAGCGACGCGCGCGGTTAACTCCTGAATGGCGCCCGTCAAAATCGGGATAAGGGCGGAATAATTGACAAGACGGTCACCCTCTTCTGTCATGGCGACTGCTCCGGGAATGATAGCTTCTAATTCCTGCGCCAAAAAACCGTATTCCTCCACACCGCTTTGCACGGGACGAATATTGAATCTTTCGTATTCGCTTTCATCCCTCCAATGATATTTCACGGGATTCAATTTCAGCACCATATTCGTTGACGGGTTAGATTGTGCAGTAGCTATGTTAATGGAAAAAGCAGACCGGGAAACGGGTGTCGTTTTCAATGAGCGAATATTGGTTTTCAGTTTTTCATCCGAAGTCTGATACATCGTGCGGCAATAAAGGTCGATATACAAGGACCTGTCGCTATCCAAAAACACAAGTTTATTGGTTGTAGTAGACATACGGGGATCGGCTGCATGAATGTGCATTTTGATACCGTTCTGGTCCGTGGCCCCCCAATAGTGCGCCCATCCCGCCCAACTCGTCGTATAGGTTTTATACATACCTCGTCCTACGGTGAGTTTGCCGTCCTTGTAGGTCATTTGGGCCAAGCAGTTAATCGTAACTGAAAGAACAAACAGAATGGTGAAGATCGTTTTTTTTCATAAGACAAAATTTTAAGGGTTAAAAGTTATTTTGAGGTTTGGAAATTGGCGTTTTGAATATTGTGGACACGATCATTTTCCGAACGTGCGGGTATATGAAACCGACGGCATGATAGGTATCAGCACCGTTGCCTTATAGCTGCCCCGGTAAGGGTAAATGCTCACGGGGTTTTTGTGCCATGTGGCGTTGATGATCGAGAACTGCCAGTTGCGCACGCCGTTGCGCTTGCGGCGCTCCATGTTGTAGCTGACATCGGCGCGGAAATAGTTGCGCATCCGCATCGTGGGATAGGCCGTGATGCCGATGATCGGATTACCGTCCGTATCCGGATAGCTTTCGTTCGTCAGGCGATACGGAAGCCCGGAGCGCCATGCAACATTGAGTGAAAAGGTATGTTTTCGGCCCGGTCGCTTCACCACGTCGTAGCTGACGAACGCATTGAAATCGTGCGGCACGTCATATTCAAACGGATAGGTTACGCCGTCCGAGCGGCGGCGGGAATCGGTATAGGTATAGGAAGCCGTCAGGCTCAGGCGTTCGGTCTGGTACTGGAGCATTGCTTCAATGCCGAACGCTCGTCCCGTGCCGTAAATGAAGCCGCCGTTGCCCAGCAGGAAATCGTCGCTGTCGTAGATCAGCGGCAGGTTGCGCATTCGTTTATAATAGCCCTCTACCGAAAGGGTCAGGTTTTCGTGCAGCTTCGCACGTCCACCGAGCGATACCTGCCATGCGTGTTGTAACCTGCCGTCCCGAAACGGGGTCCAGAAGTCAATCGGCATCGAGTAGTAATAGCGGTTGAATTGAACAAGCGCCTGAGAATTTATCGTCCCCGAAAGCCAGACCGCATTGTCGCGGCCAAAATCATAGGATAGCTGCGCACGCGGCTCTACTGCATATTTTGTCTGCTCCGAATTGTCATAGGCCGCGCCCCGCACGCCCACGTCGGCCCGCCAGCCTCCCCATTGAAAGCGGTTGTTCAGGAACAGCGCCCCCGAAACAAGCTGCTCGGAAGAATAGCCGCGGTTCTTGTGCTGTCCGTTGATGATGCTTTTCGTGTGCATCGGTTCGAACCACTGGTGCGAAAACGCAGCTCCGTACTCCAGCATCCAGATATGCGAAAGCCGTTGGTCGAACGTCATGCGTGCTCCGAACTCGTGGGTTTTGAAAGTCGTTTTGCCCCAATTACTGAAACCGTCGTCTTTAAATTCTGTTTCCTGACGGTTTTGCAGGTAGGTATAGTAGGCCACCACCGAGGAGCGCAGATTATCATTCCAACGCGATTCCAGCCGCAGGGATGCCGTAGTATTGCCCCAGCCGAACCCGTTTTCTGCGTGATCTTCCTTGTTCTTCATGTGGTCGTCGCCCGAATAGACGCCCAGCGAAAGCGTATGATTCCGGTGAATGTCATAAGTCAGTTTCCCCGTTATATCGTTGAAACCGTATCGTATATCGTTATCGGCGATTGCAAGCACCGCTTCGGGAAAGAAGTAGCGGGCCGAAATGAGGTAGGAACCCTTATCGCGTTTGATAGGCCCGTCGAGGGTCCCGGCCAACGACAAGGTTCCCACCGTGAGCGACTGGCGGTGATTTTGTCGGTCGCCCTCGCGTGTGCGAATCTGCGTCAAGGCCGAAAGCCGGGACCCGTAGGCGGGTGATATGAAGCCTTTCGACACCTCGGCCGATTGGACCGTTTCGCCGCTGAAAATCGAGAGGATGCCGTAGGCATGCGCCTGATTGTAGATCGGCACGTCGTCGTAAAGAATTAATGTTTGGTCGTTGCTGCCGCCGCGTACCAGCAGCCCCGACATGCCGTCCTTTCCGGCCGAGACGCCCGGAAGCAGTTGCAGGAATTTGAATATGTCTTTTTCGCCCGCGAACAGCGGGGCGTATTTAAGCTGCTCGATGTCCACGGCGATATTGCCCGTCTGCTTGTAGACCATCAACGGCCTGCGGGCGGTGACGACTACCGAATCTATCGCTTCGGTGCGTGAAATGCTGTCGGCGGGAGTTTGCGCCGTAAGTAAGGCGGGAATGCAAAGCGCCAGACAGCCTGCGAGCAGTTTCCTCATAATTCGGGCGTCGTGTAATAGTTATATCCGGCGAAGATGCCGATACCGTTGTCGATGTTCGAGTAGACCGTGATCTGCTCGATAAAGGGATTTTCCTGCGCACTTTCCCCCGTATTCAGCTCATGTTTATATCGGGAGCGCATATAGCGGTCGTAGGTATCGGACGCCGCAATAATCTGAAATGTGTGCCTGTTTTCAACGGCTCCGAAAACCGAGAAGCGGAGCGGGAATGCTGCGCTGAGATTTTCGCGGGCGACACGCAGAAAATATTCGAAATCTATGGTGCTTCCTTTTTCGTCGGATTCGTAGGCGTCGTTCGCGCCGTTCACCTGATCGACAAATACAGAAGTCGTATAGAACGCATATATATCTTTTTCTCCGTTATTGTCCCGTTCCGTACCCCGGAGCCAGATAGCTTTGGCATCCACGCCTGCAGTAAGGTCCGTCATGTCGAAATGCCGATACCATCCCTTTTGGTGCGCGAACGATATGCGGGCTGCGGGCGCTTCGGGAATCGTCGTCCGGGCAGATAACTCTCCATAACCGGGGACCGATACAACAAGA
>OHRQ01000797.1_pt1 | contig 12202 bp, 5 predicted proteins | sample 1578471 | NCBI WGS metagenome assembly OHRQ01 (sample SAMEA3879602, study PRJEB24766) | human gut metagenome | biome: human-associated habitat; feature: feces | place: USA | collected 1985/1987 | reverse complement strand
CGTTTCGCACGACTGGACGACGCCCGAACAGGTGCGTGACGTCCTGCGCAAACTTTATGCGGAAAACGCTTTGGAGGGATGCGTATTCATCGGCGACGTGCCCATCGCCATGATCACCAAGGCGCAGCACCTCACCTCGGCCTTCAAAATGGACGAACGCGACCACCCGCTCCACGAAACCTCGGTTCCTTCGGACCGCTTTTACGACGACAATGTCTGGCTGGGCATTGATTTCTGCGATATCTACGAAGCCACGGGCGACAAAAAGTACCTCGCCGAAGCCGAGATGATCTGGAAATTCATCGAGAGCGGCACGGACGACGTGCTGGGCGGCGGCATCTACTGGTGCGAACAGCAGAAACATTCGAAGAATACCTGCTCGAACGCGCCCGGTACGGTCTACGCGCTGAAACTCTACGCCGCCACGGGCGACGAACGTTATCTCGCGCAGGGCAAGGCGCTCTACGCTTGGACCAAGGAACACCTGCTCGATCCCGAAGACGGCCTTTATTTCGACAACATCGGCCTCGACGGCAAGATCGGCCGCGCGAAGTTCGCCTACAACAGCGGACAGATGGTGCAGGCCGGGGCGCTGCTCTACAAGGCGACGGGCGACGAAAGCTACCTGAAAGACGCTCAGCGTACGGCGGCCGCCTGCTACGACCGCTTCTTCGGGGAGTTCACGCCCCAAGGCGGCGAGACCTTCCGCATCATCAACAAGGGCAACGTGTGGTTCTCGGCGGTGATGGTGCGCGGACTGGCCGAACTCTACGCCATCGACGGCAATGCGGCTTACCTCGGCGACGTGCAGCGCACGCTCGACTATGCGAGAAGTGGCTGCTGACGCAGGGTGCCATGGCCGAGATGTACGGACGCATGAGCGGCGTGAAACTGGATCAGACAAAATAACCATACTCAACTTACACATTGCAACAAAATGAAAATGAAGAAAATCCTTAACATCTGCCTTGCGGCCGCCGTGGTGTGCGCCGCAGAGGGCGTCTCGGCCCGCACGGTGAGCCTTTCCGCTCCCGCCGAAGCCCCGCAGCCCGCTGCGCGCGAAGCCGCAGCTCCGATGCCTGCCGACAATACGCGTATGGCCAAGCCCGGCAAGAAGACCAAAGCGCAGACGCCGGCCGCATATGCCGCGACGAACCGTCCCGCCGAAGCCGAACGTCTGTTCCGCTCAGAAGCCGTGGAACAGGAGATCGCCCGCATCAAGGGCGTGCTGACCAACGCCAAGCTGGCGTGGATGTTCGAGAACTGCTTCCCCAATACGCTCGACACGACGGTCCGCGCCCGCAAGGACGCCAACGGCAAGGACGATACGATCGTTTACACGGGCGATATCCATGCCATGTGGCTCCGCGACTCCGGTGCGCAGGTGTGGCCCTATCTCCAGCTGGCCAATAAGGACGAGCACCTGCGCAGCATGCTGGCGGGCGTTATCCGCCGCCAGTTCAAGTGCATCGAACTCGATCCCTACGCCAACGCATTCCTCGATCCCTACGATCCGAATCCCGACCACCAGTGGATGAGCGACCAGACCGAGATGCGCCCCGAACTCCACGAGCGCAAGTGGGAGATCGACTCGCTCTGCTACCCGCTGCGGCTGGCTTATCAGTACTGGCTGACGACGGGCGACGCTTCGGTTTTCGACGAGCACTGGATGGCCGCCATCAAGAATATCCTGAAGACCTTCCGCGAGCAGCAGCGCAAGGAGGGACTGGGTCCTTACACCTTCATGCGTGTGACCGACCGTCAGCTCGACACGGTCTGCAATGCGGGCAAAACTGTCACTGTACGGATTATGTGAGCAGCGGATACAGTTGTAACCGAAGGATTTGAGTTGCAGCATCATGCGTTCGATGGCCTTGTCGTAACAGGTGGCTCCCAGTGCACCCAGATCATGATGGTTGGCATTGCCCTGCAGGAATATCTTCTTCCCGTTGAGTTTGAAGCCGAACTCCGGTGAGAATTCCAGACTGCGGATACCGAACTGTTCGGTCAGGCTGTCCACCACCATACCGTCTGCCGTCACCACCACTTCGGCATTGTAGAGCTGTGGGGACTCACATGACCAAAGTTGCGGATTCTCCAGAGTAAGCGCCGGTAACTTCACTTCCGTGCAGGTCTGGTGCGTATGTTCGGGCATACCGGATTGCACGGAGCCCACTATGACACCTTTCGGATTGCGGAGGGTGGTCCGTATCCGTACATCATGCTTCTGCCAGCCGTTCACCTCAACCTGTACGGCTACCGTTGCCCGAGAGGAGGAAACTTCGGGAGTGGTGATATACACCCCGTGGCGGGCGATGTGTGTGGGATTCTGCACCTGCAGATACACATCACGGAACAGACCGCCTCCCGTGTACCAGCGTGAGCCTTTCTTGGGACCGGTGGAGGCATAGACGGCTACCACGTTTTCTCCGTCGTGACGCAGAAAAGGGGTAAGGTCCGCTTCAAGTCCCACGTATCCATAATCTGTCGAGGCTATTTTGGTACCGTTCAGATAGACATCGCCCAGATAAATGATACCTCCGAAATCCAGGACCACCCGTTTCCCTTTCCACGACGGATCGGTAGGGAAAGACTTGCGGTACCATCCTTCGCACATGGGTTTGAATCCGCGTGCACCTCCACCATTTTCAGTCCAGGGTTGTTCGAACTGGAAATCATGAGGAAGGTCCAGTGTACGCCAGGAAGAGTCATCCAAGGCAGGAGAGGCGAAATCGGTATTTTTATTCTCGTTTGTAACCAACTGGAATTTCCAGCCAAAGTTAAAAAGGACTTTCTGCTGTGATGCAAAATTTTCCAAAGGTACATTGACCAGAGGAGCTTTTTCCTGTGCTTTCTGATATTGGGCTGTTACTCCGACAGGAGCAAGCATCAAGAAGAAAGCGATAATGATGTTTTTCATTTGATACATTATTATAAAGAATGAACACCGATTTGTGTCGGCTCGTTTATTACGCAAATATCGGAATTATAAAGAGTTGCAGACATGGAATTTAGTTGCAACACCTGTATTATCGTACAAAAAGTACATACAATGGCTACTCTTTTCTTATCAGTCGTATGATATCAAGTTATTAGGGCATTCCAATATTTTATGATTGGAATGCCCTGAAACTTATTTTTCAGCAGGCATATCCGGTACTATGGGCCAATATGGATTTTGATAGATAGGAGAATTTTCTACTGTTTTGTTATCGGGGGCGGTGATCAAAAACTGCTTAATCATAATGGGGTGCAGATAATGAGCCATACGCCAAGTAAAACCATTATAACAGGTCTGTTTAGAATTCTTTTGGTAAGGGCGCAAGTATTCGCTGACATTAGGTGAAGATACATTGGATGCGTCTGATCCATCATACAGCAAATCTGTATACCAAGCCTGCATGGGGGTATCCCATAAATGGAAACCTTCCGGTATATAAGGATGTTCAATCAACTGGTCCATAGCACGCCAACGGCATAAGTCCATATAACGAAGCCCATCCGCCATAAATTCACATCGGCGCTCACGACGTATATTATAGAGAGTTGCGTCTATTAATTTACCACCGGAATACGCTCCCCAATCATTTTCAGCCTCTTTACTCATATCCGTTAAAGCAATGGTCTTTTGAAAATCCTCATCTACATGAGAACGACGGCGAATAATTTTCCAATATTCGGTTGCTGTTCCGTCCAAAGTACCATTCTTTTCATAACTGGCTTCCATGTAATTCAACAAGGCTTCTGTCGCACGATAAGCAATAGAGGCGGTATATCCTTTTGAATTGGAATAATATTTCTGATGGAAAGCTCCTCCTTTGCGTAAAGCATACCCAGTTACATAACGACGGGCACCATCTGTAATGGTAATCAATGGATAAGTTTCTTCAACATTGGCTGTCTCACCAACCACATCTTTTATTAAGATGTTATGTTGTCCGGGGTCTTTCAGAAAGATAACCAATCGGCTGTCTCTGTTTTGACGAACGTCGTGTATGGTTTTGTCTCCCATATAATATCCGTCTCCGTTCATATAATCACCGTGGGTATAAACAGGAGTGCCGTCAGCCATCAAAAAGTTATTCACAAAGCTACGGGTGACGCCTACGCCATTGTTTCCCCAGCTAGCATAGACATTTACGTTGTGGTGTACTAAGTTATAAGCGTATCTGCGCCATAACAAAACTTCATCGACAGAAGATAAATCTTCTTGAGCAAACATGTCAAAATAGGGGTTTGCAGCTTCGCTAGTTGACTGTTGCAGGGTACCTGTATTTTCTGTAAGCTTATTTTTGTAGCGTTCTGCGATATCTTTAGAAGCTGTCATGGCGATTTCTAAGAAATAATCTATCTCACTATCAATATTCCCGCTGGGATATTGATAAGTGGAATTGTAATCTTTTGCCTTGCCAGGCCAACCGTTACCATTGGGTACAAAAGCCGTATTCTTAAAATATTTCAACCAAGTACCTTCAAATAGAGCTACGCGCGACTTTAATAAAATGGCAGCATCCGCATTAATTCTAGTCGTCGGCATGTTTTTAGCTTTTAATAAAGTAATAGCTTTATCCAAATCACTTAGAATAAAGCGAGCCACCTCATTGCGTGGTGATCGTTTACTGGCTTCACTCAATGCTTCTTTGTCATCTGGCAATGGGTAGATAATTATGGGAAAATCTCCAAACAACTGATAACGTTTAAAGTATTCACAAGCACGTAGGAAAAATAATTCACCGATATAGTGTTTTATGCTGTTAAGGTCACCATTGATGGTATTGGCATTACCGCTCAGGTCGTTCCCATTAGCATTATTATCCCCAAATTTGGGCAACACATTCGATAATACAAAATTGATCTTGTATATTTTATCGAAGTTCCAATTACTGTTTTCCGCATTGTCCACTTTCCACAAAGTGGAAGTAAAACGATTGGGAGCTGTAACTTCTATTTGATTGTCCGTTGTTGCATCATCTTTGTAGATGCCATATGTATTTCCAGTTCCGTGAGAGGGAAGAATATCAGAGTACAAATTATCTGCAGAGGCTTGAATATGGGTTGCCTCTGTAAAATATACTTCCGGGGAAATAGATGCTTCAGGTACTTCATCCAAATAGTCATCGCAAGCAGTAAATGCAAATCCTGCCGAAGCGATTAGTACAGATAAGAATATATGTTTTGTTTTCATTGTATACGTATTATTAAAGTGTTAAACTTAAGCCAAAAGACCAGGTGCTTGATAACGGATAAGCATTACCACCATTACCGCCACTAATTGTTTCCGGATCAAACAAAGAAGACAATGATGTTCCGGTCCAAAGATTTTCTCCGGAAACAAACACACGGCATCTGGTCAAACCCATACTTTTCATCCATTTTGCTGGGAAAGTATAACCTAATTGGAAATTTTTTAAACGGATATAGGATGCATCTTGCAAATAACGTGTCTGAATTTCTTGGTTCTTACCTCCTTCGGAGAAAATAGGACGAGGATAATAAGCGTCAAGATTTGCAGGAATGGTATGACCTAACAATCCTATATCCTCTGCACGAAAATAATCCTCATGTTCCTTAAGTCCACGAGCCCCCCACATACTTTGAGTTCCATAAGCACCAAACAAATAACCACAGAAATTATTTGTACCCCAAAAATCACGCTTCATTACACCTTGAAAGAATAAACGTATGTCGAATCCTTTCCAATCAGCATTCAAGTCAATACCAAAGAAATATCTAGGAGTACTATTGCCTATTACTTTCAAATCTCCATGATCATCCAATGTACCCGCACTTTTAGATATTTTTCCATCTTCATTCAAATCACGATACATAATATCACCGGCAGACCATTTGGAACCAATCGCATCCTGTCCTCCATTAGGAAGGGAAAGGAGATGGGCTTGCATTTCATTTTCAGATTTTGCTATTCCTATTGTTTCCAATCCCCAAATCTCGCCCACTTCGCGTCCTTCAACGTATTTGTTCAAACCGATAGTATTTGTTGCGTTGCTCGGATAGCTGGTAACAATTGTTTTAGCATCGGAAAGAGTTAAATTAGCACTATATCCAAACCCGTTTTTCAAACGGTCTCTCCATCCAATAGATAGTTCCCATCCATTCGTTCTTAAATTACAATTGTTGGTTTTAGGAGCAGATGTACCCAAAATAGATGGGAGTTCAGGTGCAGGCCCTACCATACCATCCGTATAACGAATATAGTAATCAAAACTACCTGTCAAACGATTACTGAGAAAGCCATAATCAAAACCGATATCCCAAGTACGAACCTTTTCCCAAGTCAAAGAATTGCTGACCAAATTTCCCGGCTCTGCTGTATTAGGTTTCACTCCATCTTGCAGCCATGTTCCATTAGAAGACTTTAGTATCATATCACGATAGGTGGGGTACCATACTGTTGTGTTCTGATTACCCAACTCGCCATAAGAAACACGCAATTTCAATGTATTGGCTACATCAGTCAGAGACTCCCAAAATTTTTCTTGAGCGATGTTCCAACCTAAAGAGAATGAAGGCGACCATTGCCAGCGGCTTCCCCGACGGAAACGGGAGGAACCGTCATATCGCATATTGATTTCCGCCAAATAACGTCCCAGGTAATCGTAATTCAAGCGACCGAAGAAACCTGCCGTTTTCCATCTTTTCCCATTTCCACCCGCTTCTGTCGCTTTGGGGTTACCTTGTCCGTCCAATCCGGTTGTGACATCAAAATAAGGCATCCCCCCCATCATTACACCATACTTTTTTGTAGAAGAAAATTCCTGTTTCATATCTTCTGTCTGGAAGCCAAGCATAACTTTTGCATTATGGGCATTATTAAAAGATTGGGAATACTCACTATAAATATTTAGGTTCAGATAGTTCTCTTTAGTCTGATCTTGATAAAGATAAGACGTACCATGAGTATCTATTAAATTGCCTTCCACATCATGATTATAAGTAGGAATTGAAGTTTCTTTTACCGATGAGTTCATTATACTGTAATTAAACTCCACATGTGTAATCCAGTTTTTGATCGGTTCAATTACTAAAGACGCTTGTTGATAAAGACGATCTGTTTGTGCATTACGTTTTCCACCTTCAACAAGGTTTTGGACTGGATTAGTCCAACCATTATTGGTATAATAGCCATTGGGATCTTTTACAGGCATATTAGGCCAAGTAGCTCTTCCTAACTGGTCATAAAAAGAACTATTGAAACTGGTAGGACGCCATACATCATTACGAGTAAAACGGGTACTGTAATTGAATTTTAACCATTGAGTCAAATCAGCATTGATTTTAGCTGTTACATTGTAACGATGAAGTCCATCGTCACCAGCTTTCAAAAGTCCTCCTTGACCCAAATAATTGAAAGAAGCATAATAAGCTACAATATCACTTCCTCCATTTAGACTAACGTTATGTTCTTGAGAAAAACTTGAAGATTTGTAAACTTCATCATACCAATTTGTATTAGCCCAAGCAGTTGTAAATGGATCATAGTCTGGTTTACCCCATTGACCGTTGGATGAAGCTTTTACTCCCCCCGTACTTCCACCTCCGGCAGCTTGCCAATCCAGCATATCCTGCATCAGGTCTTCTGTAAAGATAAGCCCACCACCCTGATTAAGCGAACCGGCGTTCATAAAGTTTGCAAAAGTGTAGGAATCCATCATCTTCGGCATATTTACAGGAGTAGATATACGGAAGCTATTGTTATAATTTACAGAAGTCTTTCCTTTTTTGCCCGATTTGGTAGTCACCAGAATTACGCCGAAGGGTGCCCGGGAACCATAGATGGATGATGCCGCAGCATCTTTCAATACAGAAATATTTTCTATATCTTGAGGATTGACTGTATTCAAATCTCCTTCCATTCCGTCAATTAGAATAAGAGGTGCACCGCTGGAACCCTCACCAATAGTTCCTGTACCACGGATACTGATATCTGCGGTCTTGTCCAGTTCACCCGAACTCGTTGATATCTGCAAACCGGGTACCAATCCTTGCAGGGCTTGTGTAGCAGAGGTTACAGGACGAGATTCTAATTCCTTAGCTGTAGCAAGCCCTACAGCTCCTGTCAGATTCACCTTCTTTTGCGTACCAAATCCAACCACCACCACTTCGTCCAAGGTCTTGGTATCTTCTTTCAATACAATAGTAAGTTCTTTCTTTCCAGAAACTTTCACTTCTTGAGAAACATACCCGATATACGTAATCTGTAAAACGGCTTCTTTCGGGGCATCCAACACAAACCGCCCATCTATATCTGTTATCGTACCTATTGACTGACCTCTCACTGTTACATTGGCACCGATTACCGGCTCGCCATTCGCATCTTTCACAATACCTGTCACTTTATTTGCCTGTTGGACAGCTTCCCCGTCTTTCGCCTTACTCATCAGCATGATATTCTTACCCTCCATGGCATAATAAATATCAGTACCTTCAAAAACCTTATTCAGCACTTCGGCTACAGATTTGTTCTGCGCATTCACCTTCACATTGCGCTTCAGATTCACCTCGTTCACATTATACACAAACAGATAATCTGTCTGTTTTTCTATTTCACTGATTACCTTGCCTGTTGACACGTTATCCGCCACAACAGTCACCTTCATTGTCTGAGAATAAGACTCAGTGGCAAAGGCTGTTCCGGCAAAGACAAACAGAGCTAAGAGTGTGTTTCTCATCATACGGAATAAATGTTTAATTTCTACAATAGATTCCTGATACAAAATATTTTTCATATATTTGCATTACTAATTTTAGGTTCAACTTAAGATTATTTGAGAAAAAATTGTCAATGCGTCATTGACATTCCATGGGATGGTGTTGCAGCACTATCCCATTTCTTTTTTAGACCAAGTGTGTTATTTCATAGGCATATTCTTTTTTAAGGGTTAATTAATTGTTATCACATTTGTCTCATCATCCTTTGTATAAGTAAACTTATTATTGAGTTTCAAAACTTTCAGTACGTGTTCCACCCCATCTTTCGTGCGGAATTTACCTGTATAACGGTTCTTTAGAATCCGGGTATTATTTACTACAATATCCACCCCATAATACAGTTTCAGTTTCTCTATCATATCACGTACGGATATATCATTGAAACAAAGCAAGCCCTCACGCCACAAAAAATAATCAACCTCCTTGATGCGTCCTTTCACCAGTCTGTTGCCTTTCAAGCTGGCCATCATGTTCGGTTCCAGCCTCATTCCACTGTTATTCGAACCGGGCACTAAAATTTCTACAGCACCTTCCAACAAAGAAGTTTCCCATACGCTATCCGCTGCATAAGCCATTACATTGAACTCTGTACCCAGCACCTTCACATTACATTTGTTCGTCTCTACAATAAAAGGCTGTTCCACATTCTTTGTCACCGCAAAGTAACCCTCACCATCCAATTTCACATTTCGGATATTCCCTTTGAAACTTCCCGGGAAAGTCAAGGTACTGCGTGAGTTCAACCAAACCTTCGTACCATCCGCCAACATCAATTCCGCCCGTTGACCCGCCGGCACATAAATAGACTGCCATGTTTTGTCTTCCGGTACCTGATGTTTTCCTGTCCAATAATGTGTACCCAACAAGACGATCGCCAATACCGCTGCTATCTTGGCAGCTTCCATACATACTCCGCGTAACGAGAAATGTTTCCTTTCCCGGCTATTCTCCTCCGCCACAGGTTCCGTACGCCACAATGCCATGTCATGCAACCTCCGTTGTGCCATATATTCACGCATGTTCTCAGGATTTTCCTGTATCCATTCGGTCACACGCTGCTTTTCGGCTTCAGTAGCATTTCCGGCTATATATTTTTGCAATAATTCAGGATTCATATTCTATGCTGTTTTATTAAAAACGACTCAAGAAGAAACTACCCTAAAAGAAAATGAAGAAAAATATAAAAAAATCATTTCTGTCCTCAAAAACATCCGTATCCCCATCCGGTCAGGCTTAATAATAAAAGAAGAAATAAAATAAAGGAAGATAATCTTTTAAAGTCACCCGCAGTACTTTCAATGCTTTTGATATATGATATTCCACCCCCTTTATAGAGATTTCCATCTCTTCGGCAATCTCTTTATTGGATTTATTTTCAAAACGGCTCAAAATAAATGCCCGTCGCGTCTGTTCCGACAAGGTACTTAAAGTAGCACTGATGATTTTTTCTACTTCTTCCGAAAAAATCTCATCAGGATTGCACGCTTCCAAGGCAGACATACGGATAGACAATTCCTGTTGTTGCCAGTCGGCCATCACTTCAAAAGCACTGCGTTTTACCTCCTCGTGCTTTAGATAGTCCAAAGCCTTGTTCTTCAAAATTGTCAGTAACAATGGTAAGATATATTTCTCTTCAACAGGCTCGGCCTTCAACTTTTCCCACAACTTTATTAATGCCTCGGAGGCAATATCTTCTGCCGCCAAATCATTATGAACGTATGATTTGGCAAAGAAAAAAGACTTCTTATAATAAGAGGTATAGATATCATTAAAAGAATTTCCAGGCATTTTGCTCATTTGTATATCGGTTGTGCTTTTCATCCATATTACGATGGTAGAGCAAAGTTAGCAATAAACCTTCGATAAAAACAAAATTATCCTGTTAATTCTTTCTCTTATATGCTATGAGCTTGCCTTATATGCAATCGCCCTCCACCGTCAGACCAAATGGCAAAAAGGGAAAGTTGCCATAGATATGAAATTCACGGACAAACACCCCTATGCTGTCCGACCGGAAAGAAACTTTCAACTGCAAAGTATCTCCCGGAGCAGCATGAAACTTGGAGCATCTCGTTTCCGGACAATCCCAAGAAGAAACAATATAATAAATATGTAAACTGTCACTTCCATGTTTTTATAGATAAAAACGCCACCACTAAAAAAGTCGAACAAACAAATCGCCAAGCAATCTTTTTCATTTATTTCTCCTTATACGATTCCCCCTGAAAAATCCTTCAAAAGCTTCAGCCCTTCCGCAAACCCTTTGCAGAAGGGCGTTCCGGCTGAAGGATCACACCGGAAAAAGGTTTCAGGCTGCGGAAGAATCCTTCAGCTTCACCAGCCGGTACACATTGCCATACTCGGTATGAACACGCTGTATCCCTAATGCAACCATCATCCTGCCCAACCGGTTCGGAGTCACCCCACGCATGGCCGCCGGATAATGTTTCTGCAAATAATTGAACAAATCCGTCGTGGTATAGGGCTTGAACAACTCCCCTTCCTGCGGCATCCGGAAACAACGCAAAAACAATTCCTGTTCGGCAGGCATTTTATAAAAATTCCGGTTGCTGTGCTGTATCTCCTTTTCTTCCTCTTCCGAGAACCAGTAACGCTCTCCTCCGGCCAGCTCCGCTTTCAGCTGGGCGAACAGCTGCGCATGATCGGGCGGTGTGCAGTCAATCTTGCCGTCCACTTCCGCACAAAGGAAACGGCGGCTTCCTGTGGGATCAGTCAGCAGGTCCGTCATATTGGACGTACCGATGAAAGAGGCGATACGGGGCAGATGACTGAATGCCGGACGATGTGCCCTGCGGAAAGTCAGTGTGGTCATCTGCATCAGATTCTTCAAGGCAGGCATCTGCCCGGCACGGTACTTGTCGAACTCATCCATATTGATCAATCCGAAAAGCGAAAGTTTCTGTTCACATCCACTCTCGCTCGTCAGGTCGAACTTATCTATATAATAAGGTGTAAGTTCCTTGGGCATCAAAATCTTGCAAAAAGAAGACTTGCGCTTCCCCTGCTCACGACTCACCAACATAGGCGCCACCGCATTGGCGCAATCCTGCGCCTGCCCCAGCCATTGGGCGGCAACACCCAGCATCCAACGGTGAAACCCTTTCACCCACATCGGCTTACGCGATATACGCACGGCCAGCGGAGTTACACGATCCACTCCGTCCCACTGAGGCAAGTGGCTCATATAATGTAGAAAAGGATGATAGTTTTCCACCTTTCTGGAATGGAGCAGACGGCTCACATCCTTATCCCAGCAGTTGATGCCACCGGAACGCGCCTCCAGACAGAATGTATTCAAATCGCGTTGAGCCACTATACCATACTCTTCATCCGGCATCTCTTTCCCACGATACTCCGTCTGTTCGGTGAGAAGGTTATAACGGAAATTATACCGTGCAGTCAAAAAGCACTGCAAGGCCTCCAGCATATTCTCCGGTTTCTTGCGCCCCGA
>OHRQ01000781.1_pt1 | contig 12520 bp, 14 predicted proteins | sample 1578471 | NCBI WGS metagenome assembly OHRQ01 (sample SAMEA3879602, study PRJEB24766) | human gut metagenome | biome: human-associated habitat; feature: feces | place: USA | collected 1985/1987 | reverse complement strand
ACCGTCTCAGCGCGGTTGGCGACCTGCCAATGCCAGTCGTTCCACAGATTCTCGGGAACATCGGCGAACAAACCGTTGCGAGTCTTCATAGTGTTTCTCCTTCACAAAATCATGTTGTTGAGGGGGGGTAGGTCAAAGGCTGGGAGGCCTCCTGGGCCCCCCAGCTTTTGAAGGAAGTCGTTTAGCAGTACTTCTCGTCGAACAGCTTGCGCAGCTTGGGGTTCTCACGCAGCACGTCCAGAGTGATCTGAGCGTGGTTCTTGGTGTAGCCATTGCCGATGATCATGGTCACGTCCTTGCCGATACCCTCAGCGCCCAGAGCAGCCTTGGTGAAGGAGGTAGCCATGGAGAAGAAGTACACCATGCCGTCATCGCGGACGGGCAGAATGGCGGACATCTCGCAGGACTCGATGTTCACGCAGCAGATGGACAGATCGTACTCCTTACCATCGTTGACGGCCAGAGCAGCCTCCATGACCTCAACGGGCTTGGTGCAGTCGGCCACGATCACGTCGGTATAAACGCCCAGCTCCAGCAGACCGGGAACCTGCTTGGGGTTGCGGACAACGCCCACGACCTTGCCCTTGGGGCCGACCTTCTTCATGGCCTCCCAGCCGCACAGCACGCCGGACTTGCCGTTGGCGCCCAGGATCAGGACGCTGTCGCCCTCGTGGGGCAGCTTGCGGGCCTGCGCGGGAGCGCCGGCCACGTCCAGAGCGGCCAGAGCCAGAGGCTCGGACATATCATCGGGCATCTTGCAGTACAGAGCGGACTCGAACAGGATGGCCTTGCCGACGATGTCCACGCGGTCGATATCCTTGTGGATGGCCAGGATCTTCTCGATCTTCAGCGGGGTCATGGACAGGGACACCAGAGAGACGATCTTGTCGCCTTCCTTCAGGTCGAAGCCGGGCTTCTTCTTCAGGTCCTCGCCGACGTGAGCGACGACGCCCTTGAACATACCGCCGGAACCGGTAACGGGGTTCTGCTGCTTGCCGCGCTCGGCCACGATGCCCATGATCATCTCGCCGATCTTCTTCTCGTCGCCGCCGCAGGCCTCGGAGATCTGGGTGAAGGAGGCGGAGTCGATGTTCAGGGAGGTCACGTCGCAGACGATCTCGTTGGAGTAGACCTTGCTCATGTCATTGTCGATCTTCCAAGCGGCCTGGGTCAGCACGCCCTTGGGCTCGATAACGCGGTGGGTACCGTACTTGTTGCCTTTCAGTTCAGCCATTTTAGTTTCCTCCTAAAAATATTTATATGATTCTTTCTTGTGTGTTACTTCAGGGGCTTGAGGGACAGGATCTCGCGGGCCTCAGCGGGGGTAGCGATCTCGCGGCCCAGCTCCTTGGCGATGCGGACGACCTTGGCCACCAGCTCGCCGTTGGACGCGGCCTTCTGGCCCTTGCCCAGATAGATGTTGTCCTCAAAGCCGACACGGACGTTGCCGCCCATGGCGATGGCCGCAGCGGCCATGGTCCACGCAGCACGGCCCACGCCGGACACGGTCCAGGTAGCGTTGGCCGGGATCTTGCTGGCGAAGAACGCCAGATTCTCCACGGTGGCAGGGGTGCAGCCGTGCACGCCCAGCACGAAGTTGAACTGCATGGGGTGGCCGGGGACCTCGCCCTTCTTGGCCATACCCAGAACGGTGTCAATGTGGCCCAGCTCGAAGCACTCGTACTCGGGCTTGATGCCGTTCTCGATCATGCGCTTGCCGAAGGCGCGCATGGTGGGCATGGTATTGTCGAAGATCTCATCACCGAAGTTGCAGGTGCCGCAGTCCAGAGTGGCCATCTCGGGGAACAGCTCGGTGGGCTGCAGACGCTCCTCGGGGCTCATGCCGGTGGCGCCGCCGGTGGAGGGGATCATGATGACGTCAGGCAGCTCCTTGCGGATAGCGTCCATGACGACCTTGAAACGATCGCGGTTCTGGGTGGGGGTACCGTCGTCCTCGCGGACGTGGATGTGCAGGATGGCAGCGCCGGCCTCGTAGGCGGACTTGGCCTCGCGGACCATCTCCTCCACGGTGTAGGGCACAGCCTCGTTCTGGGCCTTGGTGACCTCGGCGCCGCAGATGGCGGCGGTAATAATGAGCTTCTCCATCGTTCCGCTCCCTTACTTCTCGATCTTGTTGCGCTGGCAGTCCTTGGGGGTGACGCAGGTGCCGTGGGCACGGCAGACCACCACGGGCTCAGCCAGAACGTCAGCAGCGGAAGCGCTGATGTCGGGGCGGGAGACGATGACCTTACGGGCCTCAAACTTCATGGTGCGGGAGGTGTTGCCGATCTTCTCGATCTCGCCGTAGGCTTCGATGTAGTCACCGGCGTACACGGGAGCCAGGAACTCCACGTTGTCGTAGGCACAGAACAGGCCCTCGTCGCCATCGCACTTGATCAGCAGCTCCGTGGCGACATCGCCGAACAGGTGGACCATGTGGGCGCCATCCACCAGATTTCCGCCGTAATGAGTATCCTTGGCGCTAATACGCAGGCGAAGCATAGAAGTCATCTTTTCCATAAGTTTTTCCTCCTTCAGAATTTTGGACGTGCAATTTCGCAAACACCAGATCCGGCCGTTACCGCTTCTTTTTGGGTATGAAAAAAAGCGCTATCGGTCAAGGTCATTGACCAATAGCGCTCCATGTATGGACGTACATGACAACAGCGCCGCTTACACCGCGCTGCCAAGCGACAGAACGCAGGCGGTCCTGTCACTTTCGGCGGAAAACTCCTTCCTGCAACGCTACACAGGTGCCTGTCCCCACACGCTGCAGTACCCCGTTTCCCGCGCCTCTATTGACTGATATCTATGAAATTTTACTCTTAAATTATAGCGCTTTTGGGGCATTTGTCAAGACAGTTCGTGACAGATTTGACAATAATATTTTTGCACGGTGCAAAAATTTCTCTGTTTTTCCTCTTGAATTTTTCGCGCAGCGAAAATCAGTAGGATTCCTCCACCATTTTCAGGATTTCCGGCTTCAAAGACAGCATTCTGCAGATATTCAGGGCGTCCCGCGGGCAGTCGGACCGGCCCTCTACGCGGTAGAGACCGTAGTTCATGTGGCGGGCAATGACGGCCACGCCGTCCTCGTCGGTGACGGACAGCTCGCGGCGGATCTTCTCGGTATCCACATCGCGCAGGCCGATGATCTGGTAGTGCAGGCGGGCGTACTCCGCCACCTTGTCGTAGTGGGTGGTCAGCAGAGAAATGGCGTTGACGCCGTTGAGATAACGGGTGACGGCCTGCACGATGACGGCGCCCTCGTCGGGGTTGGTGCCTCGGGCGAACTCGTCCAGCAGGAACAGAGAGTAGCCCTTCTCCACCTCTGTCAGCGCCTTCTGGAACTGGACGATCTCGGAGCCGAAGCCGCTGAGTCCCGACTGGATGGACTGGAGATCGTCAAAGAGCATTTTCACGCTGTGAAACAGCGGCATGCGGGCCTTCTTTGCGCAGACCAGGAAGCCCGCCTGAAGCAGCAGGGCGTTGAGGGCCACGGTCTTCATGGCCACGGACTTGCCGCCCATGTTGGCGCCGGTGATGACGGTAGCCCCCTGCTCCAGACGGATGGAGACGGGCACGAAGCTGCGGCCCTGCTCCGACAGCAGGTCGCAGATCTCGGGATTGATCATGTCGGTAAGCTCCAGCTCCGTCTCCGTCAGCTCGGGGCGGATGCCGCCGTAGCGCACGGCGAACAGAGCCTTCTGGATGATGAAGTCCAGCCGGCCGGAGGTCTCCGCGTCCGCCAGCAGGTCGTCCACCATGGGGGCCAGCGCCGCGCCCATGGCCCTGCGGACGTGCATTTCCTCGGCGTCCTCCTCGGCGCACAGACGGGTGCGCTTCAGGCGCAGGTCGTCCTTCTCCGCGTCGGTACGGGCGTGGAACAGGCGCTCCTCCACGTCCTTCTTGGCCTGCCGTACCTCCTTGAGCCTGGCGGTAGCGTTGTCGGGGATGTAGAAGCCGCGGCTGCCGGTGCCGTCGGGGTCCAGGATGGCCAGCGCAGGCTTGGGGTCGTGGAGAGCGATGCCCTCAAAATGAGTAACGGCGTCGATCTCCGCCAACAGCGGCCGCAGGCCGTCCAGACGCTGGAGGTAGCCCTTGATCTCGAACAGCTCCACATGGTCCGGCGTCTCTCCCTCCGCGCAGCGGCGCAGGGATGTGCGGATGTCCTTCATCTGGCACAGACCGGTCATCAGTTTGGTGTACTGGTCCTTCAGCCGGTCCGCCGCCGCCGCGGCCCGCTCTACATTATATAGCTCCGTCTCCAGCTCAGCCCGCTCCTCCGGCATATAGAACCGCAGGCGGCGGATCTTCTCCTGCCCGAAGGGGGAGCAGCCGTGCAGGGACTCCAGAACGTATTGCAGGCCGATTTTTACGCGTTCCTCAAATCGGATCTCGATCATGCCAATTCCTCCTTTACATTGATGACGGGAACGTCTACCGCCTCCCGCATGCGGTGCAGAAAATCGTCCTTGTCGAACTTCCAGCCGTAGGCCGACACGGGGTTCACCGTGATACACAGGGTGCGGGCAGCCTCCTCCGTCTCCAGCCCCACCTGACGGGACGCCAGCTTGTCCAGCGTGTCGGCGGTGAGCAGCACCTTGCTGGGGTCCTTCACCACCAGGCGGCAGTTCCGCAGCACGCCGGAGCGCAGCAGCGGCAGCACCATGGTGTCCGTCAGCGCGCCGGTGATCAGCGCCGCGCCGTGCTCCTTAACGCAGGCCTCCAGCCCATCGGACGCCTCCGGCGGCAGTTCCGCTGCCTTAGGCAGGTTCATCAGCCGGTAGATGTGAACGGTGTCGGCGATGACCTTTTCCATGCTCATGTGGTAGCTGGCGCCGGTGCAGAGGATGACGCCCTCCGCCACGGACCGTGCGCCCAGACTCTTGCGGCCCAAAGCGCCGTCGATGATGGAGCGGTCGGCTCCCAGCTCAAAAAACGCCTGGGATACGGACTTAAGCTGGGTGGTGATGGACGGCCCCGCCAGCTGCACATGTCCGGCACTGCGGGCCCGCAGGATTACCACCTCCCCCAGCGGAGTGGGGATGCCGGTGGTCATCAGGATCTCCTTGGTCACGTCACCCAGCCGCAGCATATCCTTGGCTGTGGCGATCAGCGTGCCCTCCCGGACAAAGATACCCGGCTTTTCCGTGCCGGTGACCACATCGGTGGACTCGCCGTCCCGCCCGATGGAGGTCAGCCCCAGCGTGCCCCGCAGATGGCCCGCCGTCAGCAGCCAGTTGAGCATGGTGGTCTTGCCCGCGTTCTTGCACATGCCCACGATGGACATGGTCTTTGTCTCATTGAGCCGGCGGAGCAGCTCGTCGTGCATGTCGTACACGCCCTTTCCTTGTTATTCGATTTATCATCATAGCATATCATTCCGGAAAAAGAAAGGGGTGAAACATTTTTTGTCCCCTCTCCCCTGTTCCCCTGAAGCACACGCAAGAGTGGCCGGGACACCTGAGCTCTCGCCGAAAACCATGTACGCCGATACCTTGGGAGAAAAAAGCCCAGTTGTGTATCGAGCAGCCGGAGAACACGCGGGTTCCGCTCGAAAGCGCAAAGGCTGAGGTACAGAAGCCATTCCCCCAAGAGGAAGAGCTTGCGGCGAAAACGGCCCGTCTGAACGAGCTGAACGCCCTGTCAAACCCGGATAAGAAGGAAAAATGAGATCGTGGACGGTGAGCGAGGCGAGGCAGCGCCGCAGAAATCATCCGCAGACAGAGAACGCTAAAAAATCACAGCGGCAATGTGGAATACCTGCATTGCCGCTGTGTTCGCAAGCTGGAAAATGTGCCGGGTATGTGATATAATGATGCTGACAAAATCGGTATTTGCGGAGGGGAACAGAATGGACACAAGGTGCAAAAATCCCAGATCTCGTACTACAATCAGCACCTTTATGCCTGTGTATCCTTCTTGAAGGCAAAAAAGAAAGCGGAGCTGCCGGATGACTATTTTGTGCTGACGCTGGGGCTGTCCGCGCCGTTGGAATCCGACCGGGTGGCGACAAAAACCGAGCCGTATGCGGGTCGGTGGACAACGCATTTTGTCATCAGCAGTCCGTCCGATTTGGACGGGGAGCTGTTTGATTGGATCGAGCAGGCGTATCAATTTGCGCAGGCAAAATAACGGAGGAAACAGATGCAAGTCAACGAATATCAGAAAGCGGCTATGGCAACGCTGAATCCGGCGCTTGATAAAAAGGATGTTCTCATCAACAGCGTCATGGGCTTGTGCGGGGAATCCGGCGAAGCCATTGACATTGTGAAAAAGTGGCTGATGCAGGGACATGAGCTGGACAGGGAGCATTTGGCCAGGGAGCTTGGAGATGTGGCGTGGTATCTTGCCGAGGCTGCCACGGCATTGGATGTTCCGCTGGAAGCTGTTTTTCAGGGGAATCTGGACAAGCTGCGTCAGCGTTTTCCCAACGGCTTTGACACCGGGGCTTCGGTAAATCGCAAGGAGGGGGATTTATAAAGGCAGGATTTAGGCGCATTTCACAGCCTCGGCGCCCTGTGGCTCAGGGTGCTGAACGAGCTGGAAGCCAAGGGGCAGAAGCCGTTTATACCGACAATGCAGGCGAAAGCGCAGAGGTCAGGGAGCTGCTGTATCTGACCGCAGTGGTGCAGGATGCCGCGCTGCCTGACGCGATCATTGAAAAGCGATCCTGCCGCACGCTCTGCGGCCATCACCATGAGCCGCTGACGGACGAGGGCTATATCCCCTGTGTCAGCCTTCTGGATTTTCAGAAAACCGGCGGAAAGCTGGATATGACCGCCTATTGCCGTGCGTTGGACTTTGGCTGCAAGGCGTATGTCAACCTTGTGATGCTCCACCTCATTCAAAAGGAAATCGCAGAGAAGACCGGCATTTCCTGCGGAAAGCTGATCTTGATCGTAAAGTCGGCACGCTTCTATTTGCGCGACAGAGAAAAGGTGCTGGCGATTATAGACAAGGTGCTTTGAGCGCAACAGCCGCATAACGAAAGCACAGCTTTCCGTTTCCTGACTGCTGCACTTTCATCAGGCTGACGCAGTTGCTTTTCAGAAGATTTTCACCGGTGTGCGTCAACACCAATTCGCCGCAAAAAGTGTTGCTTAAACGCGAAAGTTCGTCGTATTTTTGTATTCCGGTCGGAAAATCGATCCCCAGATTTCGCAATCTTTTTTCCGTGAACTGTAAGCAAAAACGATATAGAATCCATTATCATGAAAGGAGTGTGTCTGCATGGCTTATAACGAGCTCATTAAAAACTTTGAAAAAGTCAGAGCCTATATGCGTGAGTTTTATGTGTATGGCTTTAAGAGCAGAACAGAATATAATGCCAAGAGCGCACGCTCCTATGATGATGAGCGCCGCAGGCTGGAGAGCTGGTTGGGAGACTACATGCGGTTCACGCAGACGCCGGAGGGAAAGAATGTTTTCCTGTCGGTAGATAGCCGCGTGACCCGTAAAAACCCATTCTATAAGGCGTGGAAGGCCAAGAGCTTTACGGATGGAGATATCACACTGCATTTTGCGATTTTTGATATTCTCTATGATCCTGAAACAAAAATGACGCTTACAGAGCTGATTGAGGAGATCGATCAGCGGCTGTCATCCCGTATGGCCTTTGATGAGTCTACATTGAGAAAGAAACTCAAGGAGTATGCCGAAGAGGGTATCATTCGGATGGAGAAGGATGGGCGGAAGGTCCTGTATAGCAGAGCTCCGGATACGGACATCACTGCCTTACATGATGTGATCGACTTCTTCAGTGAGGTGGCTCCGTGCGGCGTTATCGGCTCATTCCTGCAGGACAGGCAGCCGAAGCACCCTGAGCTGTTTTCTTTTAAGCATCACTACATAACGCAGGCAATGGATAGTGATGTAATGGCCACACTGTTTGAGGCTATTCACGGCCATCGCTACATCACCGTTGCCAATTTGGGCAAACATTCAAACGAAGTCAGAACGGTTCGGTTAGTTCCGCTCAAGCTCTACATAAGCGCCCAAAACGGCCGGCAAAACCTTTTGGCCTTTCACGAAAAAGCCAATCGCTTGAATTCCTATCGCCTGGACTATATGTCCAACATCAGGATTGAAGATGAGATCTGCGAAAAGTTCGATGCGCTGCGCGCCGCACTCAGCAAAGCTGAAGCCCATATGTGGGGTGTGAACTGCAAATGGAATATCAAACATACCGAGCATGTGGAGTTTGAAATAAAGATTGAAGACGATGAGCAGTTTATTGTCCGCCGGCTGGAGAGAGAAAAACGCTGTGGGTGTGTAGAGAAAATCGACGACAACCACTACCGATATGTTGCAGAGGTATTTGACACAACAGAAATGCTGCCGTGGATATCTTGGAATGTCCGATGCGGAGTATCGCAAGACCCTTGTAGAGCTGAGAAAGAAAATCCGCATCATAGAGAATCATCTCCGCGAGGAGGACTACTCTTTCGACTATGCGAAGCAGCCGTCCAAGGCCATGTTCAAATACCGGAAAGCATTCCTGCGTAATGATGGTGAGCGCTATCACGCGTTCCTGGAGGCTGTAAGCAGCGGTGAAAAGCAGCTGCATGCAGATAACCTTGCTCCTTATGAGATCGTCAGATCTGCGCTGAATGCAAACCGGTGGGGCTTTCATGCTGACTTGACCGTCGGAGAGAAGGCTGCACTCAATGCGTCCTGGGCGTCACTTCCCGACTTCTGCGACAACAGAAAGGCGCTGGCAGTAGTGGATACATCCGGATCCATGTACTGCTATGACAACGCGCTGCCGGCGGCTGTTGCGCTGTCCTTGGGACTGTATTTCGGAGAGCGCAATACTGGTATCTTCCATAACCATTTTATCGAGTTTTCTTCTCGGCCGCAGCTTATTGAGATCAAGGGCAAGACCTTTGCCGAGAGGCTGGAGTATCTGTGCACCTTTAACGAGGTCGCCGATACAAATGTGGAAGCGGTCTTTGATCTGATCTTGGATGCGGCAGTGCGCAACAATGTCCCGCAAGAGGAGCTGCCCGAGACTTTGTATCTGATTTCGGATATGGAGTTCAACGCCTGTGTTCGAAATGCATCTGTGTCAAATTTTGCCAGTGCAAAGCGCAGATTTGCGGAGCATGGGTGCAAATTACCTCAGATCGTCTTCTGGAATGTTGCGAGCCGGAACAGCAATCAGCCCGTGACAAAGAACGAGCAAGGCGTTGCCCTGGTTTCCGGATGTACGCCGCGTCTGTTTTCCATGGTGGCAAGCGGAGACCTTTCCCCTTACTCTGTCATGATGGAGATCATAGAGTCGGAGCGGTACGCAAAAATTTCAGCATAAAGCGAAGGCGGTACCTACCGGTATCGCCTTTTCCCTTCATATGGATAATCCGAGGGCAGGCCAGACGAAGAACTCCCAGAATCTGGACAGGCATGAATTGATAACAGGCGTCGGCGTGGCCAGATCCACTACGCATCGCTACCTTCAGGAGCTGAGTGACCGTAACCTGATCGACTACGACAGAGACAGGGCTTGCGCTACCGGAGGGCGGCGACTTCGTAAGTCGTTGGAGGGAGGGCTAAGCCGAAAATCCGGAGAGAAAAACAAAAGTCTGCTTTGATCACTTACTCTTAGAAAAAGGTATAAGAAAAAAGCCCATAATCGGCTTGATTACAGGCTTTTTCGGTGGCGGAGATGGAGAGATTCGAACTCTCGCGTCGGTTTGAGCCGACCTACCGCATTTCGAGTCTTTTATGCAACTGTGACGGGGGTGCCCGTTTTGGGGTCGTTTCTGTAAGCCCCGTACCCGCCGAAAGCCGCTTAAAATCAGGCTTTTTCGCTCGGAAAGCCTTGCGGGACAGACTTTTTTGAAAGTGGGTTCAAATCGGCATTTTTTCCGATTTTGGAGAGAAATGCGGGAAGATAGGAGAGAAAAATCGGGAGACGGCCATACACCGCAGGATAGAGCTTCCAACCGACGAAAATCTATTTTTGAGGTGTTACAAATGGATGTATTCCCCGTTAACTGGGACAGCGTTCCCGAGGTAATGAACAAGGAGCAATTTTTCCGAATCTGCCACATCAGCAAGTCCACGGCGCTGCACCTGCTCAAAAGCGGCAAGGTGCCCTGTGAGTGGTCGGGTAAGAAAACCCGGTGCTATAAAATCCGAAAAGAGGATGTGAAAGCATATTTGGAGGAGCGGGCGATTTTCCCCGAACTCTACTCTGCGCCGAAGGGATGGTACGGCACCCACTATGTGGCGAGGCTCTCCAAGGAGCTGCCGGAGGACACGCTGCGGCAGATGCACGGCTACTATGAAAAGCTGCTGCGCAAATACCCGGATGTGGTCACGGTAAAGGATGTGGTAACCCTGACCGGCTACACCCTGACCACCGTCCACAACTGGTGCAGCCGTGGGTCACTGAAAGCCTTCCAGAAGGGGCTGAAGTTCTGCATCCCGAAAATCTTTCTCGTGGACTTCCTTTGCTCCCTGACCTTTCGCTCCATCACCCGCAAAAGCCTCTGGCATATCCAGACGCTGAACGAGTTCAGCAGGAAGATGAAGCGGAAGTGATCTTTGCAACGATTTAAGGGCATTTGCAAAGTTCGTTGTAAAAAGTGTGCCCGCACAGCAAAAGTTCGCTGCATTTTTTGTGGATACAAGGTGGGGGCCTGTTGCAGATGTACGGAATCGCCCCGTTCGGGCCAAAATACAGGTGCATCGTATTTTGGCCTATCGGGGAAGTGCTTGCCCAGGCGGACGAGGAGATTTATAACCGTCTGACCTCCCTGGTCAACGGCGAGACCTTCACCACCTTCATCGACACCGGCGTGATCTATCCGCAGATCAAGAGCAATCCCTCCACCATTTACAGCTTCCTGCTGGTGACCGGCTATCTGAAGGCACTGAAAACCACGCCCTCCTTCAGCGGCGATTTTATGTGCGAGGTCTCCCTGCCCAACCGGGAGATCTCTCTGGTGTATAACAAGGAGATCTTGCAGCGGCTGGAGAATCTGATCCCGCCGTCCACGGCGATTTCCGTTCAGGAGGCCATCTTCTCCGGCGATAACGCACGGCTGAAAGCGCAGATCCAGACGCTGCTGACCCAGTCGGTCAGCTCTTTCGATACCGCCGGGGAGAACTTCTACCACGGCTTTATGCTGGGACTGTGCGCCCTGCTGGGCGGCGCTTTCGTGACCTCCAACCGGGAATCCGGCGACGGGCGCTATGACATTCAGCTGAAGCCCACGCAAAAGGGCCTTCCGGGCATCCTGATCGAGCTGAAAGCGGAGAAAAATTGCAGCGACGAAAAGCTGAAAAAGCTGTCCGAGACGGCCTTGCAGCAGATCAACGACAAGAAATACGAAACCGAGCTGACGACCGCCGGGGTCAGGACGATTTATAAATACGGCGTGGCCTTCAGCGGTAAAAAGGTCGAAGTGACAGTCGGATGAGGCTGACGAATTTCAAAGTATCAAATTGATACTTTGGCGAAATTCCAAAGTGCCAGCACGGTGGTTCCAAAGTGCCAAATTGACACTTTGGAGATGTGCTTATATCAAATGCTAAATGAATTAACAAAAATCGAGGGAGACTGCTTATGAAATCAAATTTTGATTTTCTGAATCGATACTGGCCTGCATTGGCACAGATTGGCGCAACCGCAGAAACCTATGTCTATTCTGATCCCAATGCCTGTATCTATAAACTCGGAATGTTTGCCGAGCGCTTAGTGCAGGAGATCCTTGTCTTTGAGCACATTGCGGAGCCGGCTGTTGACAACACCCACGCAAATCGAATTCGCATTTTGAAGCGAGCCGGTTTATTGCCGCACGAAATTGACAATACGCTATATGTTCTTCGCAAGATAAGAAACTCGGCAGTACATATAGGTACGGACTCCGTGGACGAAGCAAAGACATTGCTATCCTTGACATACAATCTTGCTGTTTGGTTTATGGAAACCTATGGAGACTGGGGATATATTGCGCCTGAGTTCGTCATGCCGAGCGAGACTACGCACGAAGATTTGGAATCCGTTATTGCCGAGCAGGAAAGGAAAATCGAGGAATTGACGAAGCAACTGGCCGTGGTCAAGACCGCCGCTTCGGGCAAAACGCAGAAGGAGCGCGCAAGGCGGTCAGAATCTGTCTCCGCTATAACCGAATTACAGCATATACCCAGCTTGACATTTCTACAGGCTATTCTGTCCAAATCGACTATGTCCCATCATTCATTATGAAATCATTTCGGATGGAAATGTTGCTTGTATTGCAGCATATGAAGCTTCGACGCTCTTTATTTTGAATAAACTACTGGAACTATCGCAGCTCCCAAATAAAGGCCAAAAAGAAGTTAATGAAAGATACTTGAGAGATTGCAATATTGCTTTTTCTGATCCTAAAAAAGAAGAAACTCTTAAATATGCTTTTGTAAACTCCCGCGTACTTCTTATTTACGGAGCTGCCGGTACCGGAAAAACGACCCTAGTCCAGATTGATGTCCATAGGGTTAATGTAGTTTGTGGAAGTAGGGGAAATAT
>OHRQ01000775.1_pt1 | contig 12601 bp, 5 predicted proteins | sample 1578471 | NCBI WGS metagenome assembly OHRQ01 (sample SAMEA3879602, study PRJEB24766) | human gut metagenome | biome: human-associated habitat; feature: feces | place: USA | collected 1985/1987 | reverse complement strand
GCCAGATGCATTTGCTGTCATAAGAGAAGCTTCCCGCCGTGTGTTAGGAATGAGGCAGTTCGATGTCCAGCTTATCGGCGGTATTATTCTGCACCGTGGCAACATTGCAGAAATGGGTACGGGAGAAGGCAAGACTCTCGTCGCTACGGCACCGGTATATTTGAATGCATTAGAGGGCAAAGGGGCTCATGTTATTACTGTCAATGACTACTTGGCTAAGCGTGATAGTGAATGGATGGGGCAAGTATATAAATTCTTAGGATTATCGGTTGGCCTTATTGTGCATGATTTGGATTTTGAACAACGAAAAATTGCTTATAATTCAGATATTACTTATGGGACAAACAATGAATTCGGGTTTGACTACCTCCGTGACAACATGGTAGTTTACAAGGAAAACAAGGTTCAGCGCCCGCACGCATTTGCGATTGTCGATGAGGTTGACTCAATCCTCATTGATGAGGCAAGAACTCCTCTTATTATTTCGGGTAAGGGCGACAAGTCAACAGACCTTTATGCAAAGGCTGATGCTTTTGCAAAAACTCTTAAAGTTCAGCGTTTTGCAGAACTTGACGCAAAAGAGGATATGGAGGAATATTACAAGGAAAACGACATTGATTATGTTGTTGATGAAAAGCAGAAAACAGCAACCCTCACACAGAGCGGTGTTAAGAAAGCCGAAGAATTTTTCGGTATTGAAAACCTTACCGATCCCGATAACCTTACAATTCAGCACCATGTAAATCAGGCTATCAAGGCCAACGGCGTTATGAAGCTTGATGTTGACTATGTTGTCAAGGACGGCGAAGTTATCATCGTTGACGAGTTTACAGGTCGTCTTATGTACGGCCGTCGTTTTAACGAAGGTCTTCACCAGGCTATTGAGGCCAAAGAGGGTGTAAAGGTTCAGAGCGAAAGCAAAACTCTTGCAACAATCACATTCCAGAACTACTTCCGTCTTTACAAAAAGCTTTCTGGTATGACAGGTACTGCTCAGACAGAGTCGGAAGAATTCCAGGAAATCTACAAGCTTGATGTTGTTGAAATTCCTACAAACAAGCCTGTTTTAAGAAAAGACCTCCCCGATTCGGTTTATAAGACAGAAAACGGCAAGTTCCACGCTGTTATTGATGCAATTGTTGAGGCTCACGAAAAGGGACAGCCTGTCCTTGTCGGTACAATTTCAATTGAGAAGTCGGAGCTTCTTTCAAAAATGCTCAAAAAGAGAGGCATTAAGCACAATGTCCTCAATGCAAAACAGCATGAAAAAGAGGCTGAAATTGTTGCTCAGGCAGGTAAACTCGGTGCGGTAACAATCGCAACCAACATGGCAGGTCGTGGTACCGATATCATCCTCGGCGGTAACGCAGAGTATATGGCAAAAGCCGCAATGCGTAAGCAGGGCTTTACAGAGGAGCTTATTGAAGAAGCTACAGGTTATGCGGAAACCGATGATGAAGAAATCATCAATGCAAGAAATACATTCAGAGAACTGAATGACAAGTATAAGGAAGAAATTAAGGGCGAGGCTGAAAAGGTAAGAGAGGCCGGCGGTCTTTACATTATGGGTACGGAAAGACACGAGTCACGCCGTATTGATAACCAGCTCCGTGGCCGTGCAGGCCGTCAGGGCGACCCGGGTGTCAGCCGTTTCTTCCTCTCAACCGAGGATGACCTTATGCGTCTGTTCGGCGGTGACAGAATGAAAATGATGATGGAGCGTATGAATGTTGCCGAAGATATGCCTATTGAGAATAAAATGCTCACAAGTATTATCGAGGGCTCACAGGAAAAGGTTGAGCTTCGTAACTTCGGCATTCGTAAGGATGTCCTCCAGTACGACGATGTTATGAACAAACAGCGTGAAATCATCTACGGTCAGCGTGATCAGGTTCTTAACGGTGAGGATCTCCACGAAACAATCCTCAAAATGGTTGAGGATACAATCGCAACTTCAATCAAGCAGTATCTCCCCGAAGGTCCTGCAGAGCATTGGAACTTCCAGAGCCTTAAGGATTACTATGCAGGCTGGCTTATCAGAGATGATTCTAAGTACGATTTCAGTCTTGAGGATCTTGAAGATATGGAACCCGAAGAGATTCAGAAGATGCTCGTTGACGATGCTCTTGAAATCTACAAGGAAAATGAAGAACTTCTTCCCGAGGAAACAATCCGTGAGATGGAGCGTGTTTACCTCCTCAAGAATGTTGATACACATTGGATGGATCACATTGACAATATGGATCAGCTCAAGAGCGGTATCAGACTTCGTTCATACGGTCAGCACGATCCTGTTGTTGAGTACAGAGTTGAAGGCTTCGATATGTTTGATGAGATGATTGAAAGCATTCGTGAAGATACTGTCAAGATGATGCTCATTATGCCAAAGCGTGTTTATGAGATTCAGAAAAGACAGGATGCAATTGCAGCGGCAAAGAGAGCAGCTCAGAGGGCTGCCGCAGCGGCAAAGTCTGCATCCGATGATGAAGAAGCTGTTGAACAGTCGGACGCCGTAAAGCAGGCGCTTCACCGTGAGCAGGTTGCTCAGCCTACAGAAACTTCTGCAGACGGTACGGATTCTGTCAACAAGACTATCCGTAAGGGCAAGAAAATCGGCAGAAACGATCCCTGTCCGTGCGGCAGCGGTAAAAAGTACAAGAAGTGCTGCGGCAGAGATCTTTAATATGTTTGCATAAAGCGGTTTGTATAATTGCGATTTAAGTGAATTACATTTTGAGGGGCAGAGAGCAATACTCTGCCCTTTATTTGTGCCGAATTTTCAAGGTATTCGGTGATTAATTTTATCGGATATAGAAACTGATTATAAAAATATATCTGAAAATTTCAGTAAAATGTAGGTTTTGGGGCATTTTAAAAGCAGCAATCGCAAAATAATACATATTTCCGCACGCACAGCATGGAGTAAACCTGCATAAAAATTTTTGATATTTTTGAAAAAGAATTAAAAATCAACAAATTTAGTGCTGAAATTGACTTTTTAACTGCCTGTTAAGGTTGTGTAATGGGTATAATTTATCTTAAACACAAAAAATGGCGATAAATAAGTAATAAAATCACATTATGGTCAAAAATATTAAATCGTGCTTGCAGATATGCAAAATAACCAAAAATATTACCCAAAGTTTGGCTGTATTGCCTCTACAAATATGCAATAAAATATTATATAATTGTATACAAGTAAAAAAAGAAGAACAAATTCAAAAAATTGCGTTTCATAATTAGTTGGCAGATATATTGGACTGTCCTATGCAGTTCTGTTTAATTGTACTTTGACTGCCAAAACAAAGTAATCGGCAATGAAGGAGAAGAAAAAATTATGAAATTAGGTAAAAAGCTTTGCAGAACCGTAAAGAAAAGCTTTTCCCTTGTGCTTGCACTTACCATCATGCTTTCGGTATGTGCCGTGTCGGGTACGTTGCTTAATGTATTTGCGGCAACATCTTCGGGACAGAAGATTTACATTAACCTGAACAAGAATAAGGAATGGAATGGTTTTTCTTCTGTTACATGTCGTTTTGCTCAGGATGACGGCACGGTTCTTAAAACAGAAAAGGTAAGCAAAGATCCTTCGTCGGGAGTTTTTGAAGCCACTGCACCATCCGGTGCAACAAGAATTGAGCTTTCTTCCGGGGTTAATTTTACTCTTCCCAAAACGACTGTTGCAAAAGATTTTCGCCGTATCTATCTTTATAACAGCAATAATACCTATAATGAAGCTTATGCATATTCTTGGGTAAACGATACTGACTTCAACGCAGAGTGGCCGGGTGCTGCAATGACTAAGACATCTTCAAACAGCGATTACTACTATGTAGATGTTAAGTCATCCCATAAAAATGTAATCTTCAGCAACAAGGGCGAAACACAAACAAGCGACCTCGGTATTAACGACTCATACAGTGCCGATAATGCTCTTTATGATGCTTCAAAAAGTCAGTGGACTAACCCGTTCATCAAGACCATCGACATTTCTGGTGCTACGGGCAACACAGAATTTTATCTTTCTACCGACGGCTCGTTCAAAGAAAGTAAATACCTTTCTGTTCAAGCTCCCGACAAACAGTCGAAAGCAGCATATAAAAAAGTTTATGTTTCAAACGATGACTGGAAGTCGCTTACAAAGGTTTATGCAACTTTTGACTACAACGATGCCTATGAAGGAACAGTTGAGCTTACAAAAGACACCAAAGACACCAAGGTAAGCGGTTCTGTGGTGTTCAAAGGTGAAATTCCGGCGGGTGCGCTTTTAAGATTCCATCCGAACGAACATAACCTCAACGGTGCATCTTCTGCAACATCATATCCGACAGATTCGGGATATGATGGTTTGGGCTACAACGATAACACGGCTACATATGTTAAGACAGCCAGAGGCGAAGGCTGGACAAAATTCTCGGAAATAGACAATGTAAACTATGGTGCTGTCGTTGAAAATTCATTCTCAGATAATCCTGACATCGTAGGCGTTGACGCAACATACTTTGACTACTGGTCTGATATGGAGCAGGAGAAAGGGTATCTTCAGTGTCAGGGTAAGAAAAACGATGGTGATATTGAAAATTACTGGTATCAGTTTGATAACTTCAACAGCTACATAAGCAACATTGCTTCAAACTGTAAGTCTGACTGGAAGTATCCTCTCTACTTCGGTAATATGTTCAAGGGTGATAAATGGTACAGTACATTTGAGACCCACGCAAAAGGACTTACAAACATCAACAATTATAAAGATAACTATTACTATGCAGTAAACAACTCCAACGGTATGAAATGGGGTGGCGGTGATTATAACCAGTCCTTACAGGGTCTTATGTACAACAGGCTTGACAGCAAGGGCGATCTTCAGGTTGCAAATGGTGTCAAGGCTCCTTACTTTGATGCTGAGGCACTTTCAACCGCTAAATATAATGATGCAAAAGTTAATGATGCAAAAGTTGCCAATGTTTATAAGTCATCTTTCCCGTTCCGTACAACTACTGACGATGCAGGTGTTACTACTTATGAATTCACTTCAAAAAATGCAAAAGATAACATCTACTTTACATGGAACGGCCTCACACCTACCAAAATTAACTACGGTACGGGCAAACAGTATGGTGTACAAGATGCATTGACAAATTTCGGCGGCGAAAGCAACGGTTATGGTATTTTCCCGTTCAACAATACTTCGGCTACATCATCGGGCAAGGGTACTAACGATAACCTTGACTATGGTTTCGGTATCAGACTTGATATAGACTTCAGAGTTCCGAAGGACGGTTTACTTGCAGACAACAATCCTGCAACCTTTAACTTCAGCGGTGACGATGACCTTTGGGTTTATATCGGTGAGGATTCAACAGGTGCTGATGCAGAGCTTGCTCTCGACCTCGGCGGTGACCATAAAGAGGCAAGCGGTTCAATTGACTTTAATTCAATGACCGCAACTGCCAAAAATGTATTTGCCGATTACTCAACTCCGTCATCGACTTCATCATCATCGACAACAGTTACAGTTCCGAGTGGTGAGTTTTGGGTTAAGACAGGTGATTACACTGACTTCTGCGTTTATACATGGGATGATTCATCATCAGCAAAGTATGAAAAGCCCTACGCAACAGCAGACGGCTTCTATAAGTTCAGGCAGTCACAGTTTACAGGCAATACAAACGCTATCTTCTGTAGGTGGCAGAATGTAGGGAACGGCAAGCTTACAGAAGACCTTACACTTTCAGATCTTTACGGTAAAATGTGGAACGGTAACGGCACTCAGTATTCTGCAGACGGTCAGTTACATCATACAAACCTTGGCACCGTTACAAAGACAATCAACAATGGTGTTCAGCTTGATCCTAACAAGACATACCATATGGTAGTATTCTATATGGAGCGTGGTGAGGCTGAGTCTAACTTCTCAGTAAAATTCACAATGACACCTGCTAACAATGACCTCAAGGTTACAAAGGCACTTGATACAGGCGATGTTGTTTCTGAAATTTCAGATGACCTCAAAGCTAATGAAGCTTTTGATTATACAATCAAAGAGAACGATAAAGATACCTCCGGTAAAGGCTACAAGCTTACAAAATCAGACGAAAACATAAGCAATGAAACTCTTTCAAACAGCGGTTTCACACTTAAAGATAATTATATAGCTGACTTTGACAACTCATTCAAGACCGGCAATGAGATGAAGGTTAACGAGTCAACAAACAGCAGTAAGCTTAAATACACAACGAACTGGGAACTCGTTAACAACAGAGTCGGTTCAACAATCAAGAGCGGTTCAGCTACGGAGTCGGAATTCAATCTTGCGGATCCCGCTGATAAAAAGGCTTATGCACAGCTCCAGCTCGACTATACTAACAAGATAGTGACAGCACCTCTTGAAATTTCAAAGGATGTTGTTGGTGAAGACGGTAAAACCGATTACGATACAGATCAGCAGTTTACATTTGCGATTGCTCTCGACTTTGACGGCAAAGGTTCAACCTATGACTACAAGACCTATCCTCTTGAGTATCAGCTCAAAGAAAAGGATGCAAGTGGTTATTCAAACACAGTTTACCGCACATCTAAGGACGGTTCGTTCACAATCAAAAAGGGCGAAAGCATTAAGCTTCTCAATATTCCTGTAGGTGCAACCTATAAGATTACAGAGAAAAATGTTATAGGTTATGTTCCCTTCAAAGTAGGCGATCAGCCCTTCGACAAGGGTACATTTGTTGATACTCTCGCCGAAGCAGGAAATGTGCTTGACTTTATCAATAAGGTTAATCCTACAAACATTGCCATTTCGGTAAATAAAACTCTTGACGGTCAGGCTTACAGCGGCAGCAAGTTCGTCTATACATTGACAGGTCTTGAATCAATGGATACAACAAAACCTGATGCCGACGGCAAACCTATCAAGACAAACAGCGCAAAAACAATTTCCACGAATTTGGAAACACCTGACAAAAACGGTAAGGTTGAATTCAAAAACCTCAAATTAGTCACTGCGGGTGTTTACAGATTTAAGATTACCGAGGCTCTTGCCGAGGGTGAAAATGCATCCGATTATAAAATGGATACAAACACCTGGCTTGCCGAGATTGAATTGCTTGAAAGCGGTGAAGTAACGGAGGCTAAGTACATTAAGGTTAAGAACTCAGATATTGAAGGCAAAACCGATGCTCAGCTTGCAGAATACTTCAACGATCCTACTTCTGTTAAAGAAAATGAAGCCCTGTTTGCAAATGAAACAACACACGGAAGCGCAACAGTAAACAAGAAGAATCAGACAGGCGGTAATGTAAGTGATACGGAATTTGCGGTGATGAAGGTATCTGATAAGGATATCTTTACTGCAGATGATATCAATACAATCATTAATGATGCCTCAATGAAAACTCATATGGTTTCTAAAAAGACAGACAGCAACGGTCAGGCTGTGTTTGACAATCTGACAATCTTCAAGGACGGTAACGGTGAGTTTACAAAATCAGGCGAAGATGTTGTTTGGAACAGCAGTTCCGATAACTACTTAAAGGGTACTTCAACATATCAGACATACTGTCTGTTTGAGTACAAACCGTCAGAGGGTTACACCCCGAACTACACACTCACCTACTTCACACTTCCTGTTGAGGGTAAGTACGATGTTACATATGATTATGTTGACGGCGCAATTACAATGCCTTCGGCAAGCGGTGAAGGTATGAACGGCTATTTTGTTCTCGGTTTGTCGGTTGCAGGTCTTGCGGTGACAATGTTCACGGGTTATGCAATCTATTACGGAAAAGGTCGTAAAAAACGCAGAGCAAGACGCAGAAAGTAACCCAATATGATTTAACTTGTTAGAACAGGTGATTTTTTAATCATATGTTTCTTTCATAGAAAACCTCTTTGACTGCTACGGACACCGTTGTTAGCCGGTGTCTGCCATGCAGCCACCCCAACCCGTTTAACCATTCGGTTAGAATATAATTACATATATTAAATCAAACACAAAGGAGAAAGAAAAATGAAAACTACAAAGAAAATCTTTGCAGCTGTTCTTGCAGTAATGATGATCGCTCTCATGATCCCATTCTCAGCAAGCGCAGCAGAAACCGATACTTATAACGCATTTATCAAGGGCAAAAACGGCTTTAAAGTAAATGTTTATAAGGTAGCAACAATCAACACAACAACAGGCGAATATACAGAAATCCAGGGTGGCACAGCTGTTGCAACAGCTCTCAAGACTTGGAAAAATGCATCAGGTAACGATTCAAAGGCTCTTCTCGCTGCTTGCGAAAATGCAACATTTACAGATGCAGACAGCAAGGGTGACCACACATTCGCTTCTGACGAAGATGTTTACAACTTCGGTACAGATGAAGCAGGTGTTTACTATGTTAAGGTTACAGGCCAGCCTGCTGAAACAAGCGTAAAGAGCAAGGGCGGCGCTCTCTTTGCTCTTCCTGAGGGCACAAAGAAAACTCAGGGTTCAGCAGAAGCTCCAATCGAACTCAAGATTAACACAGGTGCAGTTAATGTTTCTAAGGAAATCGTTGGTGGCGACATCGATAATAAGCACACAACTGCTTCTGCAGGCGACACAGTAAAATTTAAGCTCACAGCTTCAGTTACAGGTTCTAAAGAAGTTCCGCTTACTGAGTACACAATCCACGATAACCTTTCAGATAGTTTTAGAGATCCAGCTGTAACAGAAGTTATGGTTGGCAACACTAAGCTTCAAGAAGGTACAGATTATACTGTAGATAAAACAAATCTGTCAGATATTCAGATTTCTCTTTCAGAGTCTTATCTTAAAGCTGCTAAGGAAGGCACAAACGACTTCTATGCAAGTTCAGATGTTGTTGTAACACTTACAGCAGTTCTTAAGGACACAGCTGTTTCAGGCTACAATACAACAAACAACAGCAACAGCGACAGCCTTACATACACAAACACATACGGTCAGACTTCAAAGCCGGGCGATGATACAGTATATGTTTACACATTCGACCTTCCTGTATTCAAGTATGATGGCACAACAACTGACAAGACGGGTCTTGGCAATGCAACATTCGTACTCAAGAAAGCAGATGGTACAGAGGTTGCTACTAAAGTAACAAGCGTAGAAGAAGGTAGCAAAGGTAAAGTTACATTTGAAAAGCTTGCTGCAGGTACATACACAGTTCAGGAGACAAAAGCACCATCAGGATACAACCTTAACTCTTCTGAGTACACAGTTGTTATTAGCACAACAGGTGTTATTACAGTTTCAGTTGACGGTAATTCAAGCGAAGTAAATCAGGTAGAAGTTCCTGATTATCCTGTAACAGTTCCTTCAACAGGTGGTATGGGTACAATGATGTTCTATGTTGGCGGTGCAGCACTTATCGCTTGCGCAGGCGTTCTCCTCTTTGTTCTTAAGAGAAAGAAAGCAGCTAAATAATTGATTGAATATCTTTTATCTTAAAATCTGTAATATATGTAATTTTCAGGGGATGCGGCAACGCATCCCCATTCTATTTACACAAGAGCCGTATATGCGGATAATATCTGTCCATACGGCGGCTCGCCGTGTATTGCCCTGCACGGCAAAATGTAGTATAATAACAACGGAACAAAAACACGCAGAAAAGGAAAATTTTATGAAACGAAAGCTGTCAATTTTACTAATAGTTTTAATATTCGTTGCAGGAATCGGCATAATGAGCTATCCGCTTGTCAGTTCCGCAATTAATAACTATGTCAGTAGAAGCAGGGTTAAGGAGTACACCGACAGGGTTGCTCAGATGCCGAGTGAGAAAACTCAAAAAATGTTTGAAGAGGCGACAAAGTACAATAACAGCCTTTCAAATAATATGATAATTACCGACCCGTTCGACGAAAAGGCTTTTCAGAAAATCGGTGCAAATTATGAGAAAACTCTCAATATTGATGATAACGGTCTTATCGGCTATATTGATGTGCCGAAAATCAATGTTTATCTGCCGATTTATCATGGCACAAGCGAAGAGATTCTTTCTAAAGGTGCAGGGCATCTTCAAAACACTTCCCTGCCTGTCGGCGGTGCAAGCACACATTCCGTAATTTCTGCCCATTCGGGTTTTCCGGGAGAAACTTTCTTTGATTATCTCACTGATATGAAAGTAGGCGATGAATTTTATGTTCATATTCTCGACAGAACGCTGAAATATGAGGTTGATCAAATCGAAGTTGTTCTTCCCTCGGAAATCAATTCCTTGCGGATTGTTGACGGCGAAGACCTTGTAACGCTCCTCACCTGTACCCCATACGGCGTTAATACTCACAGACTTCTTGTGCGTGGCAAGCATGTTGCATACGATGATACTAAATATGTTGAAACAGGTGTGTCACTTGCAAAGTTTGACAACGGTTACATATTCTTTCTCGGTTACAAAATCCCTTATGCAGTCGCAATCGGCATAATTGTCGGCTTTGTTGCACTTGTTGTGTTTGTGGTTGTATTTCTGCTCAAGCGTAAAAAGAAGAAGTCAAACGGTGCAAAACGGCTGAGAGATGACTCGGCTGACGAAAATCAGAATGATTCGGGCGGTGATTCCGATGATTAAAAAAATACTTACGGGTGTGGCAATAGCAATGCTCGTTGTCGGAATAGGTCTTGTCGCATTCCCCCCTATATCAAATTTTATCGGAACACAGATTTCAAACGGTGAGGCTGACGGCTTTGATACCCGTGTTGAAGAAGCTGAGGACGGCTCTTTTGAACAGGCGGTCAAGGACGGCAAGGTTGACGAAGATGGTTACAAAATTGACAGGGAAGGCAAGCGTACCTCCAAACAGCCCGTTGTTTTCAAGGCTGACCTCGACAGACTTTTCAATGACAGCGTTGCCTACAACAAAAAACTTGAAACAAACCAGTATGAAATGCTCCGCAACGATACCTATTCACAGGCTGCTGTCAATCTTGAAGATTACGGCATAACGGACGGCATTTACGGTTATGTTACCGCCGAAACAATAAATATGCGTCTGCCGATTTACCTCGGTGCGAACAGCTCAAATATGAGCTACGGTGCGGCACATATGAGTGCAACCTCATTGCCGATCGGCGGTAAGAATACAAACGCAGTCCTTGCAGGTCACACGGGATACATCGGTCGAATATTCTTTGACAACCTCCGCAACCTCAAAATCGGTGACAGGGTTTCAATTACAAATTATTGGGATACACTCAATTACAAGGTTGTTGAAACCAAAGTCAATAAGCCGAACGAATCAGGCGACTGCTATTTGCAGAAGGACAGAGATTTGCTCACGATGTTTACTTGCATAAGTGACGGCAACGGCGGTTTTGACCGTTACTATGTAATATGTGAGCGTGCGTCATAATTTACAGCAGACTGCATCACGGTGCAGTCTGTTTTTTTGTTTAAAGACCAATTGTTTAGAACAGAAATGACCGAGTATTTTGTCTGTCATTTGTAATAGTTAATATTTGAAAAATACGCATATATTGCCGTAAATGCCGAATTTATTTTAAAATTATTGACATAAGAAAAATAGATTGATAAACTTAGACAAGTATTAACAATTGAGAGGTATAATATGAAGTTGAATCTTCCGAAAAATCAAAAGTATTATTATTGGACTGCTATAGATTTGCTCGCTTCATCTACAAGCAAGCATTACAAATATGAGTTCAATAATACAAGCGGTGAAGATGCAACTGCTTTGCAGAAATATGTTGTCGGTTCGGACAGATAAACAATAAAAACGGAGGATAAACAATGAAAAATATAATTAAAAAAATAACTGCAATCGCAATGTGCGGTGTGCTTACCGTCGGTTCGGTTCTTATGACAGGTGCGGTAAGCGAGGATGGAAATCACAAGGACTTTGAAGTTACAGGTACAACGCAGAAAATCTCAAACAATCAGCTTTTTGTGTCAACAACGGGATACACTGAAAATACCGATAAAAATTTCGGTGCAAAGTTCCAAACGACCGAAGAAAAGGATTACGATATATGGTTTAAGGATTGTATCAATGCACCGAAATTTGTAAATCTTCCAAAGGGCGAAAAATTTGTAAAATATATGATGACGCAGGGGCACGGTTATTTCGGTAATGTTCAGACATTCTATCAGTTTGACAAAACAGGCGGTGAATATGTCAAGGTGAAAATCAAGCTTTCCGATTTTTCCCGTCTGTTCAATGAAAACGGAACAATGACTTCTGAGCTCAGCGACGGTTCTTACAAGGATTTTGATTTTACATACGAAGATTTCGGAACTGACAGCATCGGTGTTAATTGCTATGCGGAATCCGGCGCATATGCGACAAACGGAGGTGCGGTAACATCCTTTGCTCCCGATAAGGACGGCTATGCTGAAATATATGTTTCAAGACAGCTTGGTGTAGATACAAAAGTAATGTCATACCGCTATTGCAGACTTAAAGACGGCGCTCATTGCGATTACGGAATAATCGGAGATACTCTGGTCGGTTTAACTTGCGGTGATACGGATTTAAACGGATACATTTCTGTTACTGATGCAACGCTTGTTCAAAAATATGTTGCAGGTATTGAGGACTTTGACAAGCTTCAGCTTTTTAACAGCGATGTAAACCATGACGG
>OHRQ01000760.1_pt1 | contig 12976 bp, 14 predicted proteins | sample 1578471 | NCBI WGS metagenome assembly OHRQ01 (sample SAMEA3879602, study PRJEB24766) | human gut metagenome | biome: human-associated habitat; feature: feces | place: USA | collected 1985/1987 | reverse complement strand
ACTCATCCGGGTTTAAGGATTTGCTCGGCTCTATGCCTGTGAGCTGTCTTACCTTATCCTGTACAGCCGGGATACGTGTAGAACCACCAACCAGAAGAACCTGGCCTAAATCTGCATTTGTAAGACCTGCATCCTTCATAGCGTTCTGTACCGGTACTGCAGTTCTCTCTACGAGATCATGTGTTAATTCATCAAATTTTGCTCTGGTGAGGTTCATATCAAAGTGCTTTGGTCCCTCAGCAGTAGCTGTGATGAATGGTAAGTTAATATTTGTAGTAGTTGCGGAAGAAAGTTCCTTCTTTGCTTTCTCGGCAGCTTCTTTTAATCTCTGTAAAGCCATCTTGTCGGTAGAAAGATCAACACCCTCTGCCTTCTTAAACTCATCGATCATCCACTGTGTGATCTTGTTATCAAAATCATCACCACCAAGATGTGTATCACCGTTGGTAGATAATACTTCGATGACACCGTCACCGATCTCAATGATAGATACATCAAATGTACCACCACCAAGGTCATATACCATGATCTTTTGTTCTTTTTCGTTATCAAGGCCATATGCAAGTGCTGCTGCAGTAGGCTCGTTGATGATACGCTTTACATCCAGACCTGCGATGCGGCCTGCGTCCTTGGTCGCCTGACGCTGTGCGTCGGTGAAGTATGCGGGAACGGTGATGACAGCCTCGGTTACGGGCTGGCCGAGATAGCTCTCCGCGTCTGCCTTCAGCTTCTGAAGGATCATTGCGGAGATCTCCTGCGGAGTGTATGATTTATTATCAATGGTGACCTTGTATGCGGTGCCCATTTCACGCTTGATGGACGAAATGGTCCTGTCGGGGTTCGTGATGGCCTGGCGCTTTGCGACCTGACCTACCATTCTCTCACCGGTCTTGGTGAATGCAACGACCGACGGAGTGGTGCGAGCACCCTCTGCGTTTGCGATAACGACAGCCTCGCCGCCTTCCATAACGGATACGCAGCTGTTAGTTGTACCGAGGTCAATACCTATAATCTTACCCATAATGTAAATCCTCCTATTTGAAAGTCAATAATATACTAAATCAATTTATAATCAGTTCGCTACTTTTACCATAGCGAAACGGATCACCTTGTCATTGAGCTTGAAGCCCTTTTGGAACACCTCGACGACTTCGTTTTCTCCGAGGGACTCGTCCTCAACGTGCATGACCGCGTTGTGAACATTCGGATCAAACTTTTCGCCGAGCGCCGGGATCTCGGTTATGCCGAGCTTTTCGAGCGTCTGGTTAAACTGCACCATCGTCATTTCCACGCCCTTGCGGTACGCTTCGTCTGCCGTCGGCGTGGAGAGCGCTCTTTCCAGATTGTCGTAGACGGGAAGGAACTTGAGCAGCGTGTCCGCCTTTATATCGGCGTACAGGCCGTCGCGCTCTTTCTGGCTGCGCTTGCGGAAGTTATCGTACTCGGCGCATAGCCTGAGGTACTTTTCCTTTTCCGCCTGAATGAGCTTTTCGGCCGTTTCCTTTATCTCGGCCTCTTTTTTGGACTCTTTCTTCTGTTTCTTATCTTTTTTATCTTCCTTGGGCTCCGCTTTCGCTTCGTCCTTTATCTCTTCGGCAGCGGTCTCGACCTTTTCTTCCTTTATTTCTTCGGTCTGAGGCTCCTGCTCTTTTTTATCTTTGTTACTGCTCATCTATTATGTCATCTCCCTTGATTATAAGCTTATTATGCATGCCCGACGGCGGTGCGGAGCCCGCGCCGAGGCGCTTGGAAAGTCCGGCAGCCAGAAAGCTCAGCTTTGCGGCAACCGCAGAATAATCCATTCTCGTCGGCCCGACAACTCCGATCAGCCCCTTCGTATTATCGCCCATGTCATAGCTTGCTATAACAACGCTTGAATCCTTAAGCTCCTCGGCGATATTCTCCGGGCCTATGAGGACTCGCACCTCGGAATTATCATCGAACAGACCGTTTTCCGCGTCGGCTATGATATGGCCTCCGTCGGAAAGGTAATTCATCAGCTTATGCGCCTTGTCCGGGTCGCGGAACTCGGGCTGGCTGAGCAGCCTGTTCTCGCCGGTGATATAGGCCTCGACACCCTGCTGGCTTTCGAGCGTTTCCATCGTAAACGACGCTATGACCGCCGCAAGACCCATCGTGTCGCCGGCGGCGCGCTCTGTTGAAGATATCAGCAGCGGCGTTATCTTGTCGCTCGAGATGCCGGTGAAGTTTGCGTTAAACAGCGTTGCAAGCTTCTGTATCATCTGCTGATCGACCGAAACCGGGAGATTTACGAGCTTGTTCTTAACCGTATTGTTGCTCAGCATCACAACGATTATGAATGTGTTGGCATCAATATAGATAAGATCAAAGCGCTTTATCGTCGCCGGAGCGTAGGCCGCAAGTGCAAGCGCCGGATAATCGGTCAGCTGCGATGCAAGCTTTCCGACATCGCGCATCTGCTCGTCAAGCTGAGTGAGCTTTTCGTTCAGGCTCCGGTTTATGTCCTCGGCCTCCTCAAGGGAAAGCTTCTGCTTTTCCATAAGCTCGTTGACATACATCCTGTACCCTGCGGGGGTCGGGATCCGTCCGGCGGAGGTGTGCGGCTGTTCAAGATAGCCCAGCGCCGTGAGCTCCGCAAGCTCGTTTCGTATCGTGGCGCTGCTGCATCCGAGACCGGAGATGCTCGCAATGGCCTTGCTGCCGACAGGCTCGGCAGTTTTGATGTATTCATCGACCAGTGCGCCGAGTATTTTCTTTTTTCTTTCGCTTATACTCATTTAGCACTCAATCCTCTTGTCTGTTGGCACTCTTAGCCTTCGAGTGCTAATATAGCACTGTTTTTTATTCTTGTCAAGGCTTTTATTAAAAAATTCGTGCGAAAATTTATATATTTTTTCGCGCGAAAGTTTTGCTCGGCAAAAAAGCACCCGAAGCCGCAAGGCTTCGGGTGCTACATATTTAATTATAAGCCTCAGCTCCTGCCGGACGCAAAATTACTTTGCGCGGTACAGGAAGGTGACGGCCTGTGCACGGGTGCAGGTGTCGTTGGGAACGAAGGTCGTTTCGGTCACGCCGGTCGTGATCTTCTTTTCGACCGCCCACATAATGGCGTTGTAGTAAACGCTGTCCTTGCTGACGTCGGTGAAGGGATTGGTAACGTTCTCGGCGACCTCGGGCGAGCCTGCCGCGCGGTACAGGAAGGTGACTATCTGAGCGCGGGTGCAGCTGTCCTTGGGAGCGAAGGTGGTTTCGGTAACGCCGGTCGTGATCTTGCTCTTGTATGCCCACATGATAGCGTCGTGGTATACGCCTGCCGTCACGTCGGTGAACGGCTCGGTGTAGCTGATGCGGCCCTGCGGAGCCTTGTACTGCTCGCCGATGACACCCTTGAGCTCGGTGGTGATGTAGTCCATCAGTGCCTCGTCAAGAGGAATGCCGGTGTCGAACTGAGCGCTTGCGGAGGCGAATGCATAGTAGGTATCGCCGCCGGCTGCGAGGAAGTTGTTGGTGATGACCGCATAGGTTGCCTTTGCGTCAAACGCCTGGCCGTTTATGCTGTCGATGGTAACGCGGTTTATGGTCTTGGGACCGTAGTAGGTCGAGCCGGGATAGGTAGTGTCGTTTGCGTCATATGCCTTGGATGCATCGACGGTGTAGTTTATTCCGGAAACCTGGGGGAAGCCGCCGATCGCGCTGTCGGGCGAGCAGTAGGTCGAAGCCTCGAGAGCCTCGAGCAGCTCTGCGCCGGTAACATAGACGACTGCGATGGTGTTGCCGAAGGGCAGAACGGTGTTTACGTCCTTCTTGGTGACGTCGCCGGCCTTGATCGCCGCGCGGATGCCGCCGCCGTTTGTGACTGCAACGATGTTCTTCTCGTCAACCGTCACGCCGCCGGTCTTTTTGACCGACCATACCATGGAGTCGGTGATGAGGTCGCCGAGGTTAGTCTCGCCGTCGCGGTTGCCGTAGAGGTCGGTCTTGCTGCTGTAGCTTCTGTCGCCGTTAAGCTCGACCTCGCTCTTTGCGAAGACCGCGCCGTACTCGGCGTTGATAGCGTCGGTGATGTCCTGAGCTGCCTTTGCGACTGCCTCGTCCTTTGCAGAGTCTTCGGTCACTTTGACGAGCATGTTCTTTTCGATCTTCTTGGTGGCATTGTCGATAACGATAACGCCGACGTTTTCAAATGCGGTGCCGGTGGACTGGATGGGCTCGTTATTATCGCCCTTTTCCATAACGCTGTGGGAGTGTCCGTCGATGATAAAATCAACGCCGGTGAGTCCTGCCCACAGGTCGGTCGAGCGGTTGGGCTCGCTTTCGGAATCAACGCCCAGGTGAGACAGAACGACGATAACGTCGGTGCCGTCGGCCTTAAGCTTATCGGCCTCGGCCTGAACTGCCTTGACCATGTCGGCGCCTGCGAGCCAGGTCAGACCCTTTATGAGTGCCGGGTTTGCCTTGGTCTGGCTTTCGGGCGTGTTGACACCGATGAAGCCGACCTTCAGGCCGTCAATGTCGAATACCTTGCTGCCTTCGAATGCGGGCTTGCCGTTTTCGTCGAGGATGTTGCAGCAGATGGTGCTGAATGTTGCTTCCTTGAGGTTTTCCTTGAGCTGAGCATAGCCGTAGTCAAACTCGTGGTTGCCGAGGGTGGCGATGTCGTAGCCTGCCGCGTTCATCATCTTGACCGCGTTCAGGCCCTTGTTCGAGCTGACCTCGACCTTGCCCTGGCTGAAGTCGCCTGCATCGGCAACTATCACCTTGGCGCCCTGGCTTTCATACTCCGCCGCAAGTGCAGCAATGTTTGCATAGCCGGCTATCGCACCGTGAACGTCGTTCGAGTGTACAATAACGGTTTTGCCTGCCATAGATGGGGTCTCCCCTTCTGCGAATGCCGGAACCGCCAGAGCGAATATCATGGCGATGACCAGAAGCAGAGAAAGGAGTTTCTTGGTGTTTTTCATATTGCTCCTCCTGATAAAAATTTTTCGGTTGTGCCGATGTAAATTATTATAACATAGTCATATGCCGAACTTGAAGCATGAATTTTGCCACGCCTTAACATTTGACGTTTTAGCATAAAATCCGCAAATTATTTAGTGCATTATTGACAATCTTGTTCTTTACAAAATATTAATTTTTCGAGTAAGTGTCCGTTATTGACTTTTCATCATTAAATGTTATGATATTTTAGTCAGAAACGTCAGATCGATCTACAACGATTCAAAGGAGCATTTTACATGCCGTTTCATAAAAGGATATCCAAAAAAACACTAAAGCTTGCAATAATAATCCTGCTTGCGGCCGCGGTTTTGCTGAGCGCCGCGTTCACATGGTTCGGAACGTTTGAGCTTGCCCAGTTCAACACGCGCTCGCTCACCGACTGGCGGCTGGGTGGCTCGATCGACTACATCCGCAGCGCAGACGACGCAAAGCAGTATGACGCCGACGGCTTCGAATGGTTCTCCGACGAGCGCGGCGAGGGCATAATGCAGGCCGGTACCGACACGCGCTATTACCTCGGCAAGCACCCCGATTCCGGGCTTGGCGGTTACGGCGTGGTCGGCTTTTCCTCGGCCGAGAAGTCTTACTCCGTTCTCGGCATCCGCGTCGGCGACGATGAGCTTGACGCAAAAACGTCGCTGCTCGATGCGCGATACAAGATGGCCGACGGCGGCTTTAACTCCTGCCGCGCGGAAAAGGGCAGAGTGAGCATCGAGCTTACCTTCGAGCACGGCAAGGTCACAAACGTCGCCGCCTTCCTCTCCACCACCAACATTTTTTAAAAGCGAATTGACGCAGTTGCGGATACATTTATCTCTGGTAGCCCGGTATCGAAGGTGCGGAGGAAACCATAGTTGCCTCGCCATACGTTAGTGCGTTGCGTAGCAATCACGGTTTTATCCAATGTCACGAACCGGGCTACCGCAATATATGTATAAGTAATGCGCCAAATCGCCACTAAAAGTATGGAACTTGTGGTGAAACAATTTAATGAGCTTAATGAGCTTTACGCGCAGGAGCTGTTCGAGATATACAAATTGCGCGTATCGGTGTTCGTGGTCGAGCAAAGCTGCCCGTATCAGGAGGTCGATGACGCGGACAAGGCTGCATATCACCTCGTTTTGCGCGACGAGGACGGCATACCGCACATAAAAATGACGCTAAAATGAAAAATCTTCGTATCGAAAGTGATACGAAGATTTTTTGCTCATTTATGCCGGATAGGAGACGATCAGCGCGTCAACATACGAAAGGCTCGTGCCTGCAAAGCCGTAGGCGCCGCCATCGTTTTTTGCAAGAGTCACGCTGACGGTCTGCGCAGCGAGGTATTCGGGCGAAGCAAGGCGCGCCGAGACCATGCCGCAGATCGACTTTGCCCACCAGTCCTTGAAGCTCTGCGACGATTTGTCCAGCTCCCCGGCGGCAATGCGGTTTGCCGCATTCTGCGCAAAGCCGGGGTAATCGTTCTGCGCCGCCTGCGCGACCGCAGCAATGGGACTGACCGTTACGGAGACTGTGTAGCCGTCGCCGTTCTGCACCGTGGGACCGATCTCGTATTTTGCGCATTTATACATCCGGCGCATGAGGTCGAGAAGCTCGGTGCGCGTCGCGTCGCTGCACTGCGCAAGATCAATGCCGAAATATTCGCAGAAAACCTCAAGACTCACCTGCATGCCGCGCTCATAGCGCTCATCGCAGCTGTCCTTAGTCTCGCCGCCGAGCATGGCAAGGTATTCGTCGGAATACTCGCCGAGATACACGGCGTCGAGGCCGCCCCTGACATAGGCTGCCGGGTCAAAGGTCTGCTTTGTCGCCTCGGGCGTGGGATCCGGCGCGCCGCCCTTATCCTTTCCGCAGCCGGCAAGCAAAGCAAGGCACAGCGAAAGTGCAAGCACAAGACACGCAAAGCGTCGGGACATATTTTTCATGCTCTGAACTCCTTTTGGGTTTGTGTATAACTTTATACATTATAGTATTGGAAATTTGCCTCGCTGTCAATCACAATTTTTCCAATGCGGCATAGAATGCATCGACCGCAATTGGGGGAATTATATGACTTATGTACTTATTACGGCGGCAGGAATTGCACTTTGCAGCCTTGTCGGCGCTGTGATAGGCTTTCTGTTCGAGAATATACCGCCGGCAGTCGAGGACGCGCTGTCGGGCGCGGCGGCCGGCATAATGCTGTGCGCGGCGATACTCGGCCTTGTCGTGCCGTCGGTGGAGTTTTCCGGCGCGCGGGCGCTGTGGCTCACGCCGCTGGGCATATTCTGCGGTGCATTCTTTTTAAGCGGCATAAACATCGTCGGCCCGCGGCTTGCCGGAGGCATGGGCATGACAAACGGCAATGACGAGGCATGCCGGCACGCGCTTTTGTTCGTCGCGGCCATTGCGATACACCACTTTCCCGAGGGCATCGCCGCCGGGGTGAGCTTCGGAACGGGAAACCTCTCCGACGCCGTGACGGTAACAAGCGGCATCGCATTTCAGAACATTCCGGAGGCCATGATAATCATACCGCCGCTTCTGAAAGCCGGAACGGGTAAAAAGCGTGCGGCGATAGTTGCGTTTATAAGCGGCGCTGTCGAGGTAGCTGGTGTGTTTTTCGGCTACTTTGCCATAACGCTCTCGCGCGGCATACTGCCGTTTGCGCTCGCCTTTGCAGCCGGAACGATGCTGTATGTCATAGTTGACGACATGGTGCCGCAGACCCACATCCGCGGCAGCGGCCGGCTTTCGACCTACTGCATGCTCCTCGGCTTCTGCCTTATGCTGACGGTCGATTGCCTTGTATCGTGAACGCAAAAATGAGACTGCAAAGCGCAGTCTCATTTCAGCGTGTCAAAAAAGTCTTTGACTTTTTTGCACGCTTCAAAAACGCCACATTTTTTGTGAAAACAGGTTTTCACGAAAAATCTCGCTACGCTCGTCAAAAAGCCTGATAAATCAGGCGTTTTTGATGGCTATTAATCCAATTTCGAGTGGGGCCTTTGCCCCCTCGAGCTCCCCTGCTGCTCTATTATCTTTCTTTTGCAGCATAGTTTTTCGACAGCCTGTCACAAAAGCTCCGCCTTTAGGCAGAGCTTTTGTGCATTTTAGCGAAAAACAAAGACTGAGTGCGGCACGTTGTTGTTGACATTATCATACATGGGGTATAAAATATAAATGTTAATTCGGTAACGAAAATAAAAGGAAGTGATCAGCATATGAAGCTTACACCCGAACAGCAGGCGATGCTAAACGGTGAAAAGGGGGAGACTATGGCGAAGGTCGTTAAGACCCTTGTCATGTACGGCGACACGTTTGGGGCCGAGCGGATGGTACCGATCAGCTCGAAATACGGCCATACGGTCATCAGCTTCGGCCTGAAGGTCATGAAGCCCGTGTACGATCTGTATCAGGAGATCATCGACGCCGGACTTGTTTCCGGCCAGAAATTCACGGCCGACCCGAAGCCGCTGGACAAGCACGTCCCCAGCAGCCTGATAGAAGACCTTGTGTTCAAAAAATTCATGTACACATATCAGGACAGCTACGAGCAGCAGCTCAGGCAGTTGGGCATCACCAATGACGATGACTACACCTGCACCTGCTATCTCGACCAGGTCGGCAACAAGCCCGGCAAGGGCGAGGTGCTCTCGTGGGCGGAGTCGTCTGCCGTCGTGTACGCAAACTCCGTGCTCGGAGCACGCTGCAACCGCAACTCCGGCATGATAGAGCTTATGGGCTCGATAGCCGGCTTTGTTCCCGAGTTCGGTCTGCTGCTGGACGAAAACCGCAAGGCGACGTGGATAGTTGAGCTAAAGTGCTCGAAAAAGCCGGACGCGCAGCTTCTCGGCTCAGCCATCGGCATGAAGGTCATGGAAGAAGTGCCGTATGTCAAGGGGCTTGACAAGTGGCTGGGAACGGCGCTCGACGAGGAAGCCTGCACATATCTCAAGGACTTCGGCGCGGCGACCGCGTCAAACGGCGCTGTCGGCCTGTATCACATCGAAAATCTCACGCCGGAGGCCGTCGAGCAGGGCGAGAGCATCATTGCCGAGGGCGCCAAAACCTACGTCATCGACGATGCCGAGCTTGAGCGCGTCAAGGCAAACTACCCGGTGATCTGGAAAAATCCCGACGCAGAGCCGCAGCTGTGCTTTGTCGGCTGCCCGCACATGACGCTCAGACAGCTTATCGACTGGACAACGGCCATCGGCGCTGAGCTTAACAAAAACGGCCTTAAAAAGGTCACTGTACCCACGGTGTTCACGGCCTCCACGCCCGTTATCAAGGAGTTTGAGAAAACGCCGTACTATAAGCAGCTCAAGCGTCAGGGCATTATCCTCAGCTACATTTGTCCGCTTATGTATATGAACAACCCCCTGTGCAAGAAGAAGGCGGTCATCACCTCGTCGAATAAGCTGCGTACCTACACCAGCGCAAGGTATTACACCGAGGCCGAGATACTGCACACCATCACAACGAAGAGGGAGGGCAAAAAATGAAGACTTTCAAAGGAAGAGTAGTCGTCCCCGGAACATGCACGGCCGAGGCGCTCGTGTCCCACGGCGGATTCAATACGCTCGCCTCGTATCAGATGGGAATGATGTTCGGCGATAAGCAGATGAAATGCGGCGATCAGAACAACGCCGATATATACAAAAAGCCCATGATCGGCAAGGCGCTGTGCCTTCCGATGACCATCGGCTCGACCACGGGCGGCATGGTGCTGTTCACGGTCTGCGCCCTCGGCAAGCAGGCGGCCTGCATGCTGTTTTCAAAGCCAATTGATCCGCTTGCGGCCTCCGGCGCCATCCTCGGTGACGTGTGGACGGATGCGACGATGCCCGTTGTTGACAGTTTGGGCGATGAATTCCTCGAATACGTCAAAACCGGCGCAAAGGTCACCGTCAAGGCCGACGGCGTCGTAGAGGTCGAGTAAAATTTAAAGAAAAGGTCTGCCGTATTTTTTCGGCAGACCTTTGTCCGTTATATGAAGAAATATCAGCCGTACACGTCATATGCGACGCTGTCGGAATAGTGCCACCATTCGCCGGAATATGGAACAAAGCCGTTTTCGACCATGACGTTTTCAAGTAGACGCGCGTTTTCCGCCGCCTCCGCGGATACGTCGCTGTAATCGCGGTCGGCAAGCGAGGTGAAATCGTCAAAGCCGGAGGGCATCGGAATGCTCTTGCCGGTATCGGTAACGAGCGTGATGTCCACGGTGTTCGCGCGGCTGTGCTTGGAGTAGCCGTTGTTGGGGTCGGAAACGTACACGGGGTTCGGGCATATCTCCCACAATTTGAACTGCGCGCTCACCGGACGGTAAGCGTCCCATATCTTCAGGCTAAGCCCCCGACCTGAAAGCTCATTCTGCGCGCAGAGCAGCTTTTTCACCGTGCCGTAGCGAAGATATGCTTCATCCGAGTCGTAAATGACCCGGCCGGTGAAGTTGTCGGTCGTTGCGTACTTGAGATCTATAAAAATGCCGGGGATATAGTCGCGGACAAGAACAAGCTCACCATCCGCCGGCTCGGGTTCAGGCGTCGGCGTTACAACAGGCGTCGGACTCGGCGAGGGCGTTCCCGTGGGCGGCGCGGACTCTGCCGGTCGGGAAGCCGAAGTGCAGCCGGATAACAAAAGCGCGGCGGCGATGGCCGCAGCCAAGAGCCTTTTCAAGTCAATTCTCCTTTGCCGCCGAGCGGCTCTCCTGAGCCTTGATCTTGCTTTTCCAGCACTTGTGGCACATGGCGACATAGCTGTCATTGCCGCCGAGGAAAACCTGATCGCCGTGGGTGATGATGTGTCCGGTCGCGTCGATGCGCGCGTTGACGGTCGCCTTGCGGCCGCAGGCGCAGACGGTTTTGATCTCGGTGATGGAGTCGGCAAGCTCCATGAGCCTGCGTGCGCCGGGGAAGAAGTGCGTAAGAAAATCTGTACGCAGACCGAAGCACAGAACCGGCAGATCCTCGTCGTCAACGAGCTGCCGCAGCTGGTCTATCTGCTCGGGAGTGAAAAACTGCGCCTCATCGGCGATTATAACATCGTGCTGCCCGGCCTTGGCGTAGGCCTCGATGATGTTCTGCTCGGGGGTTATGACCTCTGCCGAGCGCTTTAGGCCTATGCGGCTCTGCACGATGTCCGCGCCGTCGCGTGTGTCGATGCTCGGCTTTATGAGCCAAACGCTCATGCCCAGCTCCTCGTAGTTAAACTGCGTTATCAGAGCCTGAGCCGATTTGGATGAGCCCATCGCACCGTATTTAAAATAAAGCTTTGCCATTTTTTCGACCTCAATTCTTTGCAAGATGCGCGCGCACGCGCTCAAGCACCATATCCATCGCGACCTGATTGTGTCCGCCCTCTGGGATGATTATATCTGCCTTGCGCTTGCTTGGCTCGACAAACTGCTCGTGCATGGGCTTAACTGTTGTGAGGTACTGGTTGACGACGCTCTCGAGGCTCCTGCCGCGGTCACGCACGTCGCGCACGATGCGGCGCAGAATGCGAACGTCCGCGTCTGTGTCAACATAGATCTTGATATCCATAAGGTCGCACAGCTCCCGACTCTAGAATATCAGAATCCCTTCGACGATTATGACACGCGCGGGCCTCACCGTCACGGTTTTTTCCGCACGGTCGTGGATGGTGTAGTCATAGGTCGGGCAATGTACAGTCTCGCCGCGGCGCAGCTTATTGAGATCCTCGATGAGAAGGTCGGTGTCGAATGCGTCGGGATGGTCGTAGTTTTGCAGGCAGCGCTCGGCGAAGGGCCTGTCCTGCCGCTTGTAGTAGTTGTCGTGGTGTACCACACTGATGTCACTGCCGAAGCGGGCGGCCAGATGCTCCGTCAGCGTGGTCTTGCCGCTGCCGGTGCCGCCTGCGATGCCGATGAAAATGGTGTTCATGTCACGGACCCTCCCAAGTGATCTCTGCCGCCATTATAGGAAATGTGACGGAGAAAAGCAAGCGGTGCAGGGTGCATCATGTAAAAAAAGAATGAATTTCGGCGATAGACGGTTGACGTGAGGGGGTGAAATGGGTATTATGTAAAATAGATTTTTTCTCGGAGGTATCCACATGAGTCTCATCAAGTGCAAGAAATGCGGAGAGATGTTCTCCGATAGCTATAAGACCTGCCCCTTCTGCGAGGAAGACGAGGCCTATTACAGCGGTAAGCTGCGGAAGAGCCGTGGCCGCCGCGCCGCCGAGAGCCGCCGCCGCAAAACGCCCAGCGTACTGGGGCCGGTGGCCATCGTCGTCCTGATCCTGCTGGCGGCACTGGTGGTGTGGCTGATCTTCGGCGACCAGATCAAGGAGGCCATCACTGGCGAGAAGCCCCCCATTACCGATGTGGACAAGCCCGACGACACCATCGACAAGCCTGACGACACGCCCGTCACGCCGACTATCTCCCTGAACCGCACCGTTCTGGTGCTGAATGTGGGCGACAAGGACGAGCTGAAGGTCAACGGCACGGAGGATGCCGCGGCCTGGAGCAGCAGCGCGCCCACCGTGGCCAGCGTCAACTCCGCCGGTGAGGTGACGGCGCTGACCAAGGGCAACGCGGTCATTACCGCCGAGGTGAACGGCGAGTCCGTCACCTGCACCGTCACCGTCAAGGATGAGAGCGACGCGCCGGATAACGGTACCGATACGCCCGACAACAACAGCACGACCACCAAGCCCAATAACAGCAACAAGCCCAGCACCGGCAGCGTGGACGTCAGCAAGCTGACGCTGGAGAGCGAATACGGCACGACCATCAAGCCCAACGACGGCACGTTCGACATATCCCTGCCGGTGGGCCTGAGCTGCTCCTTCACGGTGAAGGGCACCGACATGACCGCCGCGTGGAGCAGCGCGAACAGCTCTATTGCCACTGTGAGTGCAGACGGTGCGGTGAAAACTGTGAGCCGCGGTGAGACTACACTGACCATTAAGATCGGCAGCACGGAAGTCAAGTGTTTGCTGCGCGTGACCAAATGATACACGAAACCGCCGCCAT
>OHRQ01000744.1_pt1 | contig 13233 bp, 11 predicted proteins | sample 1578471 | NCBI WGS metagenome assembly OHRQ01 (sample SAMEA3879602, study PRJEB24766) | human gut metagenome | biome: human-associated habitat; feature: feces | place: USA | collected 1985/1987 | reverse complement strand
TTTTCGGCTTTCTTTGATGCAGGTGGGCTGGCGCCCATCAAGACAAAAAAGGCGAAAATAGCCGAAAGGGCGCGCCGACAGGCGATAGGGGTTCGGCTCTTGTCAGCTTATATTTTATTGTATCAGCCGGCCTAACGGGGAGCTTTTTGCTTATGAGCCGTACAGCTCTATAAATCTCCGTGTCTGTTCGCAAGAAGGCTGCGTTATTATCTGCTGCGTCGGGCCGAATTCAACGAGTTTTCCGAAATCGAAAAACAAGGTTTTTTCCGTAAGCCGCTCGGCCTGACGCAGACTGTGGGTGGCAAGCAGGAGCGTGCAGCCGGTTTTTTCTCTGTATTCGGCAAGCAGCCGCTCGGCGAGCGTTACGGACTCCATATCCATCGCTGCCGTCGGCTCGTCAACTATCAGCAGCTGTCGATCACGCATAAGCAGCCTTGCCAGCGCCATACGCGCCGTCTCGCCGCCGGAAAGCTTGTGCGCCGGCTCAGACGCAAGATGCTCTATCCCCAGCTTTCGCATGAGATACCTCGCGCGCTCCTCGTCATTTGCGCCGACGAGCAAATTGCGCATAACCGTCATTCGGAACGCATAGCTTTTCTGTGGCATGTAGCCGACCGTTATTCCGGATATGACAGTCTTTCCGCCGTCCGTCTTTTCAACCCCTGCAAGGATCCGGGCAAGCGTTGATTTTCCGCTGCCGTTTGCACCGATCACGGCATAAGACGCGCCATGTTCAAGCTCTGTTTCCGGCATATCGAGGACCGTCCTGCCGCCGTAAGTTTTCGTAAAAGCGCTTATCTTCATTTGCTCAATCTCCTTTGCAGCAGCGACAAAACGATGTTCACGACAAACGACAGCGCCAGAAGTATAATGCCGAGAGCAATGCCTTTTGAGAAATTGCCCTTGTTCGTATACTCCATGATAGCCGTCGTCATGACGTTCGTTTTCCACGCTATCGCTCCGCCCACCATCGACACCGCGCCGACCTCGGCTATGGCGCGTGCAAATGCCAGAAGATACGCCGAAAACACCTGATAGACGCACTCGTTTAGAAGCAGCGCAAAGGTTTTGCCTTTGCCAAGCCCAAGTCCGCATGCATTCTCGCGCACGGCCGGGGCGACGGACGAAGCATATGTTTCCATGCTTCCCGCAACGATCGGCGTTATCAGCACGACCTGCGCAATTATCATGATCTCGACCGTGAAGAGAAGCTCCGCGCCTCTGAAAGGGCCGACTCCGGAAAAGAACAGATAAAATATAAGTCCGCATACGACCGGCGGCATTCCCATGAGCGTGCGGTTTAGAACAACGAGCAGTCCGCGCCCTCTGAAGCTCGCAGCGCCGAGCAGCAGTCCCAGCGGAACGCCGAGAAGCAGCGCGATGAGCGAGCTTGAAAGGCTCATTTTCGCGGTCACGCCGAGAATGTTCAGAAGCTCCGGGTCTGCCGTGATCATAAGTTCTATTGCTTTTTCAAAAGCTGTCTGCATAGTTATCTCTCAAGAAATCGGGTCTGCCGCGAAAGCAGGCCCGATCTTTTCTTTATTTCAGTCCATCACGCCGTTATTGGCGACAAAGGTAAGGAAGGTGGCCTTATCCGTGAGGATATATGCGTGCATCTGCTCGGCCATGACGAGGCATGCTCCCATGCCGGCATTTGCCGAGGTGTACCACTGCGTATAGTCGGCAAAGCTCTTGGGATCTTCGCTTATTCCAAGAGACTCCGGCCAGAGCGAGAGTTCCTTGGTATGCGTGCCGGAGTTATCGCCGCGCGATACGAACGGATACTTGCCGTCGGCTATCTTTGCAAACGCATCAAGAACGCTGCCGCAGTCCTTCACGCCTGCCGGATCGTTCGACGGGCCGCACAGCACAAAGTAGTTATACATGAAGCTCAAACGCTCGGAATCAAAGCCGTTCAGAACGTAGGAAAAGCCTTCGTCCACGAAAGCCTCCTCCTGAGCCTTCGAGTGGACGAGGATAACGTCCGCATTGCCGTATTTTGCGGCAGCTATGGCTTTGCCGGTGCCTGCCGACTGCACCTCGACCTTGTAGCCGTACTCCTGCTCAAAAACGGGGAGGATATAGTCAAGCAGGCCGGAGTCCTTGACGGAGGTCGTGGTGGAAAGGCGGATCACTCTGTTTTCGTCGGAGGCATTTGCGATCTTATCGTCGTACTTCGGCGCATCGTCCTTGAGGTAAAAGAGATTATCACCGTACTCCTCAACACCGTATTCCTTAATGAGTTTGCTTGCCTCGGAGAGCATCCAGTCAATGAACGTTTCCGCGCCGTCGGCGTTAATTTTGACGTCGGAAACGGCGTTGCCGTCGGCATCGGTAAACGGTGCGTTCGGATTAACGGCAAGCAGCGAGTATGTATTGATCATATTCTCGTCCGCTTCCATAAGTATGCAGGTATCGACATTTGATACCTGCTCCGTGGGCGAAGGCGTTTCGCTCGCCTCGGGCTTATCGCCGGTGCCGCATGCGCACAGCGAAAGCACCATTACGCAGGCTAAAAGCAGGGCAATGAGTTTTTTCATTTGTTTTCCTCTCTTTCATCGTTTTGTGCAAAAAATTAAACCTCCTCCAAAGCAGCCGCTCCGCAGAGGCATTTCCCCTGCGGCCAAAGCTTGCTTCGGAAAGAGGCTCGTCCACCGCTTTCTGAATTATGTGTCTTTGCTTGATATACTACCATATATGCACATCCATTGCAACACAAAGTTAGCGCCGCCGATTTGCTCGGCGGCGCTGCTGCGTTCATTTCATAAAGTGCTTTAGGCTCTTTGCCTTTGCCGGCGTTTTGAGATACTCGGGGCGGACATTGACGGGGTTTTCTGTGCCGTCGGGAGCGAGCTGAGGTATCATTTCGATCGCCTCTATCGGGCAGCGCGCGGCGCACTTTTCGCAGCCGATGCAGCGGCCTGCGCTTTTAAGATACGCATAGGTGTGTATATCCCCGTGCTCCTTTGCGCCGGTGAGCGCAAGCGCGTTCATGGGGCACTCCTCAATGCACAGCGAGCAGCCCGTGCAGCGCCGAGTGTCTATAAGCGGCATGTTCCACTTATCCCAGCCCTTGTACGGCGTGAAGCTGCCGTCCTCTTTTCTTATCGCATTCCTTTCGCAGAAGCTTGAGCACAGATTGCACGAAACGCAGTATTCGGGGTCGATGCTGTTTTTTTCGGCTTTAACGTCGTGCGAGATCGCATGCGTCGGGCAGGTGCTCGAGCAGGCGTCGCAGCCGTTGCAGATGCTCCGATCTATCGTATAAACCATGGCTCACCCTCCTGCATCGGCCAGCACGTCGGAAACCAGTTCGGGGGCGCGCGACACTTCGACGTCGCCGTCGTCGAGCCGCGTCGATGGGCTTATCTGTTTGCCGCCGCGCGACAGGATGCAGCCCTTTACGTCCTTTATCGTAAGCTTAGTGTTCGGGTCGATGCGCTTTACCTCGTCCATTATCAGCGGATACAGCTCCTTTGCGGTCTTTACGTCAGCCTGCATCTGCTTAAGTCCGCTGTCGAGGCGGAACGTGCCGAATATTTTAACTGTTATCATACGGCCTCCTCCTGTTCGGCGTTGCTCGCGATCTCAAGCTTTTGAAGCTTTCTTGCGCCGGGCAGACCGTCGCTGCCCCAGCCGCGAGCCTTGTAGTAGGTCTTTTTCATTGTCTCAAGCGGCACCTTCGTTTTTGGATCCTTGGGATCCTGCGGAACGTCGGTAAGGCGCTTGGGCAGCGTATCGCACGAGGCGTTCACGCCGAATTTTGCGTTGACCGCGCGCTCGACATTGTAGCTGCGCTCGCCGATGCGGATAAACCTGCCGAGATCCATTTTCATGCCGACGGCGTATTTGAGCGCATATGTGTGCGGCAGCAGCGGAAGATTCATTTTTATCGCTCGCGGATACTTGTTTATAAGCCTTACGGCCGGTCCGATATACGGCATGACGGCGTTCACCGTGCGCGTCACAAAGCTGTTCGGCCCCGACAGCAGGAAGCTCGGAAACAGCGCGTAGGACGTAAACAGGCACTGTCCGCCCGACGATACCGACTCCATAAGATCCTGCATGAGCATGCACAGATCCGCCTTCGCGTGCGGTGTCTGGCTGTTGACGTTAAGTCCGAGTCCCTCGAGGATTACGAGGTAGCCGCCGTTTAGATGGCAGCCGCCGCGGTTTGAGACAGCGTAGCCGAGCCCCTGGCCGACGGCCTTGCGCGGCTCGTAGGCCGCAAGCTCCAGACCCTTCGACTGTATGGCAAACTCCTTGCCGCCATATTTGTTGCTGAGCGTGCGCGTGCCCTCGGCAAGCTCGTTGCCTATGCCCTGACGGTTTGCAATGCTGCGGAAAACCGCGCTCAGGTTCGCGGTCTTGCCGAATTGCAGGCCGTTTTTCCACAGTCCCTTTTCGTTTGCCTCCATCGCCCACGCGACGGTGTTTGCGCAGGATATCGTGTCCATGCCCAGCTCGTCAAGCTCGTAGTTCCACTTGCATATGAGCTTCAGATCGTTATTCATTATGCCGCCGCCGAGAAGGCCGAGCGTTTCAAGCTCCGGCCCCTTGACCTCGTGATTGCCGACCTTGACGGTGCGCGCGCACTTCATCGGGCAGGAAAGACAGCCCTTGTTTACGATGTTTATATCCTCGGCAAACGTTTCGCCGTTTACAAGCTCGAAGTCCTCAAACTGCCCCTTGGCATAGTTGCGCGTTGGCAGAAGGCCGCGCATCTGCATCGTTGTCACAAGTCCGGCCGTGCCCATCTTGGGCAGCTGATTGCCCGTGAGCGGATGCTTTTTTAGCGTCTCGACCCATTTTTCAAACAGCTTGTGCGTCTTTTGCAGATCATAAATGCTCACCTCGTGCGTGCCGGAAACGGCAATGCCCTTGAGGTTTTTCGAGCCGAAAACACAGCCGACTCCGGCGCGGCCTGCGGCGCGCTCGTTGCTGAAAACCGACGCGTATTTGACGAGGTTTTCGCCTGCCGGGCCGATAACGACCTTGCCGCATTTGACCTCGCAGCCGCGCTCCTCATCGAGCTTTTGCTGTATGCTCTCCTGCGTCGGCGTTGTGCAAAGGCCTTTAAGCTCCTCGGCGTCGTGGAATTTTATAATGTCGTTATGTATCTCGACCCATGTGAGCTTTTCGCATTTTCCGGCGATGATAAGCGCATCGTAGCCGGCTTTTTTGAGATAGTGCCCGAAGTTTCCGCCGCAGTTTGACGAGGTGGTTATGCCCGTCTGCGGCGAGAGAGTGGAGATGTTGAACCTGCTCGAGCTTGGCGCGCCCGTTCCCGTCAGGGGTCCTGTTGAGATGACGATAATGTTCTCCGGCTCAAGCGGCTTTTCGCTGCCGGTGAAATTATCGTACATGATCTTCGAGGCCATCGCCTTGCCGCCCAGATACAGCTGCCTGTCCCTGTCCGTCCACGGATATTCCGAAACGCTTCGGCTGCCGAGGTCGAGGCGGATGACCTTGCCCATGTAGCCTGCATAGTTTGTCATTTGCATCCTCCCTTCGTGTCCTTTATATTAAATACTATATTCCGTACTCTATTATTTTTCCCGGCGCGGTGAGCGTATAGCCGCCGAGCTGCCGGAGCCTGTCGGCAAAGGCCTTGCTTTGCAGCACCTCCAGAAGCTTGCGCACCGGCGCACTATCCCACGCATGCTCGGGGATTATGAGGTCATATTCCTCCGTACACACCGGAACGAAGTCTAAATCATACAGCTTTGCAGCCGAATATATGCCCATGCCGGCATCAGCCGAGCCTGCCGCGATCTGCGCGGCGACCGAGGTGTGCGTAAGCTCCTCGCGCTCATAGCCGTAAATTTTTGTGCTGACTATGCCGTTAGTCTCGCACAGGTAGTCTGCCAGTATTCTCGTTCCCGAGCCTTTTTGGCGGTTAACGTAGCGCACGCCCTCGCGCGATATGTCCGCAAAGCCGTTTATCCCCAACGGATTGCCCTTTGCGACCATGAGTCCCTGAAGTCTGCCGACGCAGCGGACAAGATAAGCGTCGTGCTCGGGAAAATATTTTCGCATGAAGCTGAGGTTATACTCGCCCGTGCCCGTATCGAGCAGATGGCAGCCTGCGGCATGCGCCTCGCCGCGCTTTATCGCCATTATGCCGCCCATCGAGCCGACGTGAGTCGAGCTGAGGCTTATGCCGTGGTCGGCGCGGTGCAGCATATCGGCAAGCTCGTCAATAAGCGGATCGTGGCTCCCGATAACGACGAGGCTCTGCCTGAGCTTATCCTCATCCGTCAGCAGCCGCACCCTGACACGGTCTCCGCGCACGAAGCCCTCGACCTCCTGCGGGATTTCCATTATGCCGTCGGCCTTCATGAACGAAGATACCACGCCGCTTCCGCGGCTGAGCGGCGACGCTGTGAGCTTATCGCCGACATAGCCCATGCGCACGCGGACAAACTCGCGGTATTTAAGCCCCGACACGACCGGGCGCGTTAAAACGGCGTCAACACAGCGCTTTTTCTCCGCCGAAGCGCCCGTAAAGATATCGACAAGCGGCTTTAAAAGCTCCTCCATTACGATTATGCCGGACACCGGGTATCCCGGCACTCCGAGCACCGGCTTTGCGCCGCAGCGGCCGAGTATCGCAGGCTTGCCGGGCTTTATCGCAATGCCGTGATACAGCACCTGCCCCAGCTCTCCTATAACGCCGGCCGAGAAATCCTCGCGCCCGGCGGATGAGCCGGCGTTCAAAACCACCATGTCGCATTCGTCCGCCGCGCGGCTGACCGCGGCCTTTATCTTTTCATGATCATCCGGGATTATCGGGTAAACCACGGGCTGCGCGCCCCATTGACTGAGCATCGACGAGAATATTGAGGAATTAAACTCTAAAATGTCGCCGGGCTTAGGATCTGCGCACGGCGCAACTATCTCATCCCCCGTGGGGATTATCGCAACGCGCGGCTTTCTGAAAACCTCAAGCTCCAGCACGCCGCCTGCAATGAGCGCACCCACCGCCGACGGAGTTATCCGCGCATACGAGGGTAGGATCATCTCCCCTGCGCATATGTCCTCGCCTATCTGGCGAATGTGCTGCCACGGAGCCGCAGGCGCGTGGACAGTGACGCTGCCGTCGGGGTCATGCACAAGCTCCTCGACCATTATAACAGCGTCGCAGCCGGCCGGTATCGACGACGGTAAATTGCCCTGCATCGAGCGTCACCGGCGTCGTGTCCGTTGCGCCGAAGCTGTCCTTTGCCTTTATCGCAATGCCGTCCATGGCGCTTGCCGCATAGTGCGGCGCGCAGATCGCGGCATAAACGGCCTTTGCCGTCACCCTGCCGCAGGCGCTCTGCACAGAAACCGTCTCGCTCTCCGGGCCGAAGCCGCAGGATACGAGAAGCTCGATATAATCGTTTTTTGCCTTTTCAAGAGGCACGTTTGTAAGATAAGAAAAAGCCATCTTCATTCTCCGAATATGACGCTGACCTCGTCTCCTGCCGGAAGTCCCTCGCAGTCCCTGTCGATGCAGAAATACCCGTCCGTTCCGGCGAGGTTCGTTATAAGCCCGGACTTTGTGCGCACCGGCGCCGCATACAGTCCGTCCGCGCGCCGCTCAAGCCTAACGCCGGTGTACTGCGCGCGGCCGTGGTTTGCGCTGACGCTTTCGCTCAGCCGCGCTTTTACGCTGCGGCGGTGCAGCAGTCTGCCCTCGAGCCGGGCTATCAGCGGCAGGGCAAATATGTTCGCCGCAAAATACGCCGCGACCGGGTGCCCCGGCAGGCCGAGTATCGGCTTATTTCCCGCTCTGCCGAGTATCGTCGGCTTTCCAGGCTTCATCGCAACGCCGTGGAGCAATACCTCGCCGACGGAAGCCGTCACGCGGACGCTTGCGTCCTTTTCGCCGACGCTGCTGCCGCCGGATATTATGACGGCATCGCATTCTTCAAGCGCACGGCGCACGGTTTTTTCAAGCACCTGCACATCGTCGGGGCATATGCCGTATCTCACGCATCGCGCGCCGAAGCGCGAGAGCATCGCGCAGAGCATCGGGGCGTTTGCGTCGCGCATCTGTCCCTTTGCAGGCGCGCAGCCTGCCTCCACAAGCTCGTCGCCCGTCGAGATAACACCGACCTTTATTCTGCCTGTGACCGGCACGGCAGTCACGCCGGCCGCGGCAAGCGCGCCGATATCCTGCGGCGATAAAACGCGCCCTTTTTCGAGCATTTTCTTGCCGGGGAAAACATCGTCTCCGCGGAAGATCATATTCATGCCGGGAGCGCCGGGCTTTGCTATGCCGACTGTTCCGTCGCCGTAATCCTCGGCGTATTCAAGCATAACGCAGCAGTCCGCGCCCTCCGGCACGGCGCCGCCCGTCGGTATGGCGCAGCACTCGCCTGGCGAAAGCGCCGTTTCGGCTCCGCTGCCCATTTTGATCTTTCCCGTAAGGCGCAAAACGGCAGGCATCGAGTCCGAGCAGCCGAATGTGTCCTCCGCGCGCACAGCATAGCCGTCAACGGTGGAGCGGTCAAAGTCCGGAACAAACTCCGCTGCGCATATATCCTCGGCGAGCACCCTGCCGACCGCGTCGCAAAGCTCTGCGCTCTCGCACCGGGCTTCGAGCGGCGAAAAGCTTTCTTCAATAAGCGCGAGCACCTCATCCGGAGTTTTAACTCTGAGCATCCGCAGCGCCTCCAATCGCCTCATTTTGTTTTAATTATTATAGAATCTTTTACCTGCCTGTGTCAATAACGATGCGTTTACCAATGCCGCTCATATAGCAAAAAAGCACCCATACGGGTGCTTTTTTGCTATAAAAATCAGTGCAGGACGCGGACGCGAAGGACATCATCCATATTGCGGATAGTGTTTGCCGTATCGTCCCAGATCTCGTCGTTGAGGTCTATGATGGTGTAGGCGTAGCGGCCGTGGGGCTTGTTTATCATGTGCTCGACGTTTATGTTCTTCTTCGTTATCAGGTCAAGCACGCGGTTTATCATGCCGGGGATATTGTGGTGGATAACGCACAGACGGCACACGCCCATACGCTCAAGCTTTGCCGACGGAAGGTTCACGGAATTTACTATATTGCCGTTTTTGAGGTACTCATACAGCTGCTTTGCGGCCATCTCGGCGCATCTGTCCTCGCTCTCGGGCGTGCATGCGCCGAGGTGCGGCAGGGCAATGACGTTCTTGCCGCCGAGTATTCTCTCATTGGGGAAGTCGGTGACGTATTTTGCGACCTTGCCGGACTCAAGAGCGGCGAGCATCGCATCGTCATCGACGACCTCGGCACGCGACTCGTTGATTATCCTCACGCCGTCGCGCATTGCGGCAAAGGCCTTCGCATCGAGCATGTGATGGGTATTTTCGTTATACGGGATATTGATGCTTATATAATCACAGTTTCTGAATATTTCTTCGATATCGTCGGCGCGCTTTGCATCGCGCGAAAGTCTCCACGCGGCCTCGACCGACATAAACGGGTCGTAGCCGATAACGTCCATATCCAGCGCAAGGCACGCGTTTGCGACCAGCGCGCCCGTTGCGCCCAGGCCGAGAACGCCGACGGTTTTTCCCATAAGCTCGGGGCCTGCGAAATTGGACTTGCCTTTTTCGACGAGCGTCGGGATCTTATTGCCCTGATCGGCGATGCTCTTTACCCACTCGATGCTGCCGACGACGTCGCGCGAGGCAAGCACCATCGAGCACACGGTCTGCTCCTTTACCGCCTCGGCATTCGCGCCGGGGCTGTTGAAAACGACGATGCCCTTTTCGGCAAGCTCATCTATGGGAATGTTATTATAGCCCGCTCCGGCGCGCGCAACGCCGAGAAGCTCGGGATTTACCTCGTAATCATGCATATCCGCGCTGCGGACGATTATTCCGTCGGGCGCGGCGATATCCTCGCCGACGTTGCAGCCCTTGGCTTTGAGCTTATCAAGGCCGACGGGCGAAATTTTGTTTATTGTTTTAATATTATACATGGTGTTCTACCTCGAATTTTTTCATATAATCGGCCAGAGCCTGCGCGCCCTCCATGGGCATGGCATTATAAAGCGACGCACGGATACCGCCGGTGAGCCTGTGGCCCTTGAGATTGAGAAGTCCCTCCGCGGCCGCGCCCTTGACAAACTGCGCGTCCAGCTCGTCCGAGCCTGTGCGGAAGGTCACGTTCATGTCGCTGCGCGAATCCCTTTCGGCATGCGGAATATATAGCTTGCTGTTATCGAGTACATCGTAAACGAGCTTGGCGCGCTCGCGCTTTATCTCTTGCATTGCCGCAACGCCGCCTATGCCCGCAAGCCAGTCGAGCATGAGACCGAGCATGTAAATGCACCAGCAGGGCGGAGTGTTGAGCATGGAGTCTTTTTTTATAAGCGTATCGTAGCTTATGACCGAGGGGCAGATATCCATCTGCCGGCCGGCAAGAGCCTTGTCAACTATGACGACCGTCAGCCCGGCAGGCGCCATGTTTTTCTGAGCGCCGGCATAGATAAGGCCGAATTTCGACACGTCAACGGGCTTTGACAGGATATCCGAGGACATGTCGCAGACTATCGTTTTGCCCTTGGTATCGGGCATGGACTGCCACTCGGTTCCGTATATGGTGTTGTTCGCGCAGTAATAAAAATAGCTAGAATCCGCGCTGAGCGAAAGCTCTGACGGGATATAGCTGTGTCCGCGGTCGGAGCTGTCGCAGGCTATGTGAACGCTGCCGTACTTTTCCGCTTCCTTTGCGGCAAGTCCGGAGAAGTTGCCGGTCACGGCGTAGTCCGCGCACTTTCCGCTTCCCATGAGATTGAGGGGTATCGCCGCGAATTGCAGCGTTGCGCCGCCCTGCAAAAACAGGATCTCGTGGCTGTCCGGCACGTTCAGAGTCTCTTTAAGCTTGCGCTTTGTTTCCGCAAAAATTTCGCCGAACAGGGAACTTCGGTGGCTCATCTCCATAACGGACATACCGCTGCCCATATAATCACTTATCTCGCTTCCGGCCTTATTGAGAACCGATTCCGGCATCATTGACGGACCTGCCGAAAAATTATAAACCTTTTCTCTTGACACTGTTAGCACCTCCTGTTCGGTCATTGTTAAAAGTATAGCTATTTTTGCTATCCGTGTCAAATGACATTTCCGACTAAAATTCCTTCGGAAACCGCATCTATCCTGACATTATGTACTGTACCGCGAAGATCTTCCCCTTCGGAACGCACTTCGAGGTAGTTATCGCTGTGTCCCTGCCAGCATTCGCCTTCCTTGGTTTCAAAAAGGACGGGCAGAGTTTTGCCTATCATGCTCTCAAGAAACCTGCGGCGCGTTTCGGCGACGACGGCACGCGCCTGCTTTGAGCGCTTTGCCTTTGTCGCGCGGTCGATCTGGCCGTCCATCTTATCCGCCGGAGTGCCGGGGCGGCGCGAGTACGGGAAAATGTGCGCGTCGGAAAACTGCGCTTTTTTGAGAAAATCAAGCGTTTCGAGCTGATGTTCCTCCGTTTCGCCGGGAAAACCGACTATAACGTCACATGTCATGCCGCAGTCGGGAAAATAGCGGCGCAGAAGCTGCATCGCCTCGTAAAACCGCGCGGTGTCGTACTTGCGGTTCATGGCTTTGAGCGTTGCATCGCAGCCGGATTGCAGTGAAAGGTGAAAATGCCGACACACGCTGCCGCATGCGGCGATTTTTTTGCAGAAATCCTCGGTTATGACGCTCGGCTCAATTGAGCCGAGACGCAGACGCATATGCGGTGCGGCGTCCGCTATCGCGCACACAACGTCGGCAAGGTCGGGCTTTCCGGGCAGATCAACGCCGTAGGACGCGATCTCGATCCCGGTTATGACAAGCTCTCGGTAGCCCTTTTTGTCAAGCTCGGCCGCCTGACGCACTGCCGCCTCCATGGGCAGGCTGCGCACTCTGCCGCGTGTGTACGGAATTATGCAGTAGGAGCAGAAATTCACGCACCCGTCCTGAATCTTCAAAAGCGCCCTCGTGTGTCCGGAAACGGCACCTGCCGGCAGCTCTTCAAAAACGCGGCGCTCAAACGGCTTATCGAGCGCTTTTTCGCCCTCGCCGGTGGCGACGGCTTTTTCAACCGCGTCAATGAGCTTCAGCCTGTCTGCCGTGCCGTAAACTATATCCGCGCCGAGCTTCTGCACGGCATCGGGGCTGAGCTGCGAATAGCAGCCGAGCACGGCGGCGACAGCTCCGGGGTTTTCCTCGCGCAGGCGGTGGATCGCCTGACGCGACTTGCGTCCGGCCTCGGCCGTGACGGCGCAGGTATTGACGATGACGGCATCGGCTATCTCTCCCTCGGCGCAGGGCTTATGGCCGCGTGAGACGAGCAGCGCTTCTATCGCCTGTGTCTCATACTGGTTGACCTTGCAGCCGAGAGTGTATATAATATATTTCATGAAATCATCTCCTGAGGAGTCAATAATATGGAAGTTTATCTTGATAATGCGGCAACGACGCGCGTTTGCCCCGAAGCCGCAGATATTGCGTACAAGGTCATGACCGAGTGCTACGGAAACCCCAGCTCAACGCACACGAAAGGGCGCGAGGCCAAGACTTATCTCGACACTGCACGCTCGCAGATAGCCGCAGCCCTCGGCTGCTCGGCATCGGAGGTCTATTTCACCTCCTGCGGCTCGGAAAGCGACGTTTGGGCAATAACAAAGGGCGCGGAGAGCAGGTCCCGCCGCGGAAAGCACATAATTTCTTCCGCAGTTGAGCATGACGCCGTGCGCAAAACGCTTGAAGATCTGGGGGCTCGCGGCTTTGAGGTGACATACCTTGCCCCGGAAAAGGACGGGGCGATATCGGTCGAGTCGGTCAAAAACGCGCTGCGCGAGGACACGATCCTCGTCACGCTCATGATGGTAAACAACGAGACCGGCGGCATTACCGACATTGCCGGCATTGCAAAAATGCTCAAGGCCGAAGGCTCAAAGGCGCTTTTGCACACCGATGCCGTTCAGGGCTTCATGAAGGTGCCGTTTTCCGCAAAAAAGCTCGGCGCGGACATGATAAGCATCAGCAGCCACAAAATTCACGCGCCGAAGGGCATAGGCGCATTGTATATCAAAACAGGGGTCAAAATCAAGCCCCTCATTCGCGGCGGCGCTCAGGAGAGCGGCATGCGTGCAGGCACCGAGGCCATGCCGCAGATAGCCGCCTTCGGCAAGGCGGCCGAGATCGCCTTTTCCGGCATGCAGGATAACTGCGAAAAGATGGCGCGGCTGCGCGCCCTCGCGGCCGACAGGCTCT
>OHRQ01000741.1_pt1 | contig 13338 bp, 10 predicted proteins | sample 1578471 | NCBI WGS metagenome assembly OHRQ01 (sample SAMEA3879602, study PRJEB24766) | human gut metagenome | biome: human-associated habitat; feature: feces | place: USA | collected 1985/1987 | reverse complement strand
CGGCTGATTATGGCTATGCGATGGTCGACGATTACCCGTCCTTGTTCGAATTGGCGGGACAGTCTAAATGCACGTCGGAATATATTTATGTCGTTCCTTGTGCTATCGATGGCCCCAGTCAGAACCAGTGGCACATGATGGCTATGCCGCCGGATATCGATGGTCTCGTTCAAGGTTGGGCAACGGTACAAAGCACGTGGTATTTTTATGATTCGTTCGAGCCTAACGATACGCGTAAAACCTATTTGATTCCTGAATATACGACAGGAGACGGCGTGATTCGTAATCGGGAAAATCCCGATCAATATCTCGACTTGGGGCCTCTTCCCCAAAAGTATGAGGTCGATCCTGCGGTTCCCGGTAGTGGCGGATATTCCGATTTGGATATAGTCGTATATCGTTATCCCGATGTATTGCTTTCGTTGGCCGAAGCTATCGTGATGAAACCGGGCGGCAGTGTGACGCAAGAGGCTGTCGACTTGATGAATGATGTTCGTGGCCGGGCTAAACTCGATGATAAAAAGTTATCCGATTTTCCCTCGAAAGAGTCATTTATCGATCAGTTGTTGATAGAAAGGGCTCATGAGTTTTGGTGTGAAAGCGGTCAATACAGAGCCGATTTGATTCGCTTCGACAAACTGTTGGATAGGGTATTGGAATTGAATGCCGGCCAAGCTCCTTATGCTTCGAAATATAAATATGTCTATCCATTGCCTCCGTCGGTTATTGTCGATGGTAAAGGAAAGGTAATTCAAAATCCCGGATATACTATTTAAGAGATGGGGATCGGTGTCCCTCAAACGAGGGACACCGGTTTCTCTGATATTAATTCAATAATTAAATGAAAGAGCTATGAATATGATATTTAAATTATTCAGTGCCGGCGCATTGATGTTTTTGGGAGTGGCATGTACTTCTTGTGAGAAGGAAAATGAGAACAATAAGGAATCGGATATTCCTATGGAGCAGGTTTCTTATAAGGCTTCCAATGAAATAATCGTTAATCCCGAACGAGGTTTTTATAAAGCGACTTCTTGTGAAATGGGAATTTCGGGAGCGTTGAGTGTATCTACGTTGAAAAATTATCGTGCAAATGGATATTCTTTGATATTCAGGTATTTCTATTTGAAAAATTTTAGAGATAAAGCCCTTACTGACGAAGCTCTTCAATTTTTCGATAAAGATATGGCGGCTATGCGGGAGGCCGGTGTAAAGTGTGTGTTACGTTTTGCTTATACTAGTTTGGAGACTGAGCCTGATGCACCGCTGTCTATTATTCAAACACATATCGACCAATTGAAACCCTATTTGGCAAAGAACGCCGATGTGATAGCCGTTTGGCAAGCAGGGTTTATAGGTTCTTGGGGAGAGTGGTATTATACGACCAATAACTTGAATACACCGTCGGCTCGTAAGGCGGTCCTCGATAAATTGCTTGAAGCATTGCCGGAGGGACGTGTTGTTCAAGTGCGCACGCCTCAATATAAGCAGGAATATCTCCGACTGAACGGGAAGCCTACCACGGCATTGACTGCGGCAAATGCTTATACCAATGGAATTGCAGCGCGTATTGGCCACCACAATGACTGTTTCATGGCCAGTGAGACCGATTATGGAACGTACCAAAATGTGACCGAAGATAAAAAATATTTAGGTCAGGAAGGCCTTTATTTGCCTATGGGTGGAGAGACTTGTCCTCCCGATGGGGTTTCTCCTGCCGATTGTAGTAAGGCTCAGGAAGAAATGCGTAACCTTCGTTGGTCTTATTTGAACAGCGATTATTATAAAGGCGTGAACGATCGTTGGATTGCTCAGGGCTGTATGGATAAAATTAAGCGGGAGATGGGATATCGTTTTGTCCTTACTTCGGGCGAATATACGACTAATGTGACTCCGGGTCATTTGTTGAAAGTCGTTTTGCGGGTGAAAAATGAAGGATATGCCGCTCCGTTTAATCCTCGGGCGGTAGAGTTGGTTTTGAGAAATGTATCGGACCAGACTACTTATGTTTTGCCTCTTGACGTCGACCCTCGTAAATGGAAACCCGAGATGGAAAGCACTATCGAAATAGAAGCCGGATTGCCGACCGATATGCCGATTGGAGATTATGATATTTATCTGAATTTGCTGGATCCTATGGAAACATTGAGGGATAATCCCGATTATTCGATACAATTGGCGAATGAAGGCGTTTGGGAAGCTGAAACCGGATATAACAGTCTTTTAATGAGAATTAATGTAACTTCTGATGAGAAGACCGATATCTATAATGGAGATTTAGTATTTACGAAAAAATGAGTGATTCGTAAATGAAGTGATATAATTTATTAACAAAAAAAATTACTGTGATGAAAAAAACAATGAAGTATTTTATGTTTTTACTGGTAAGTACAATGGTTGTATTTACTTCTTGTAAAGACGATGATGAACCTAATGGAGGCGGCGGTACTGCTGGGAACTCTGCTATTTCAGAACTGGCGGTAACTCCGAATACCGATGTAAAATACGGCGATGAGGTGACTTTGACGGCTAAATTTGCCGATGAAAAAGGTTTGCGTCAATATATGATTTCGGTAAGTAATGCCAATGGGGCGTTTTATGAAACGACAAAAATGCTTACCGGAAAAACGTATGACATGAATGAAAAGATAGCTCTTCCGTTACCTAAAAATGCAGTGGCCGGGGATTTGACTATTTCGGTTACGGTGAAAAATTCCAGCAATGAGTTGAGTACGGAAGAAGTTGGCATTAAAGGTGTAACGCTTCCGACATTCGATGCTCTTTATCTGGCCTTAGATAACAATTTGGTCTATACGATGGAAAAGGACGGAAATGTATTTTCTGTGGAAGATTTTATTCCGGCCGGTGCTACGGGTAAGATTTATGCCAATAGCGACAAAACCGGTATGTCGTGGGGTATGGAAGGAGACGAGATTATAGCTCTTGGAAAAGATAATATCGTATTCGGTGGCGAGGAAGAAGCCTATTTCAAAATTTCGTTTAATGCAGTTAGTTTCGAATTGACTTTGGGTAATGCTCAAAATTGGTCGCCGATTAGCGAATCGCTTTATATCTTCGGTACGATTTCCGGTCACTGGGACGATAACGATGCTCCCGACAATGGTATTTGGATAGAACGTTCGAAAACGAAGATGCAGGGATATCAAAATGGTAATCGCAAATATTGGGCATGGACTCCGCCGTCGGACGGTACGGGTAGCGTAGAAACCGATATGTGGGGCGCTATCGTTGCCGGACAATTTTATTTCAAAGAGGGAGGAAAAGACAATTTCTTGACATTCGCCAATCGTCGATTGACTTTGGGAGCAGAGGACAAGGCTGCCAGCTTCTCGATTACTTTGGGCGGAGCTTTCTCGATGAAAGTATTTAAAGAAGGTGAAGAATATACCAAAGTAGAGTTGAGCGACGGTACTCGCACATTGGCTTATACCAACGAAGGTATTTATATTAACGGAGCATTGGCTCCTTCTGCCATATCTTTCTGTGGCTCTTCGTTGGCGTTGATCGAAGGAGAGTACTTCTCGTACGAGGGATTGGCTCAGTTGACGAAAGACCAAACCGTAACGGCCGAGGGAGTCGATTTGTCTATGGCTTATTGTGATCACGACGTGTTTACCGGGGCCGGTAACCCCACTTGGAAGATGGTTGCCCCGACAGGCGAATACTTGATACGTCTTGATGCTTTCTCGGGAACGGTTTACGTCATGAATAACGTGGGTTATCCCGATGTAATTTATATGGACGGTTGGTGTTGGAATAGATTTATGGGTATTGAACGTGGCTCTTGGAATGAAAAGACTCGTTTAACGTTGTATCGCACTTCGCCGACGGCGAATACCTATCAGGCGATAGCTACCATTTTGCCGTGGGGTGGTGACGTTTCGTTCTGGGCAGTTCCTTATACGGCAGAGGAATATGGTAAATATTGTATTTCTGTGAAATATTTTGACGGGGTGACTCCTGCTGGCGATAGCGGTTTGTTATTGCCTGTTCCGACAGAAGAAACTTACTATAAGATAGTTGTCGATTTGAAAGACGGGTTTACTATCGACAAAGAAAATCTGGACGGTAATTATTACACGATTGTTCCGGCAAACGGTAAGAAATTTACGGTCACATTTACTCCTACAACATTATAATTACATAGCTTTTTCATTCCTTTATTGCGGAGCGGCAATCCCGCCGCTCCGCTTTTATTTTCTTAAATTCGATATATCATGATGAAAAAAATTATACATCTCTTTTTCCCGGTTATTATACTTTCTCTTTTTTCTTGTCACGATACAGAAGCGAAACATGAAATGGAAGAACCGGATTTCGACGGCTTCGTAAAGATATCGTTGCAGTCGCAAATTACAGGAGTACAACCGATGACGGGTATCGTTTTGTGGGCAGATAACGCCAAGCGGAATACCGATGCCATCAGTCTTGAATATTCGTATATGCAATATAAGGATATAGTGAAAGAAAAAGGCGTGTATGACTGGACTCCTCTCGAACAAATTCTCGATGCTGTCGCATCCCGAAAACATCAAGCCATTATCCGATTTTGGTATACCTATCCGGGATATGAAAGCGCTGTGCCTCAATATATTCGCGAATTGCCCGATTATGAAGAAACCGTGGCGTTGAGTGAGGGAAAACGGACCGGATTTCCCGACTGGCGGCATCCCGAATTACAACGGTTTCACAAAGAGTTTTATCAGAAATTTGCAGAACGGTATGACAATGATCCGCGTTTGGCATTCCTTCAAACCGGTTTCGGCTTATGGGCTGAGTACCATATATACGATGGGCCGAGAATTATGGGACAGACATTTCCCTCCAAAGAATTTCAAGCCGAGTTTTTCAGGTTTATGAGCGAAACATTCAAGAGTACGCCGTGGAGCGTTTCTATCGATGCCGCAAGTTCGGAATATACTCCTTTGGAAGCCGATGCTTCATTGAGAAATCTAAAATTCGGTGTGTTTGACGACTCGTTTATGCACGAGACGCACGACGAGTATAACGGCAAAAATTGGAAGATTTTGGGAGAAAAACGATATCAGACTTCGCCCGCAGGAGGTGAGTTCGGCTATTATACGAAATATGATCAGGAACATGTATTGGATTATCCCGACGGTATACATGGCCGGAATTTCGAAGGTGAGTCCAAACGGTTTCACATAACTTATATGATCGGGAATAACCAGCCTTCGTACCAGACAATGAATAGAATCAAACAAGCGAGTATGCTGTGCGGCTATCGTTATGAAATAACAGATGTGAGAGTGAAAGAGGACTCTACTTGTGTACAGATAAAGAATGCGGGAGTGGCTCCCATTTATTACGATGCCTACGTCGCAGTCAATGGAGTTCGTTCCGAGTCCAACTTGAAAGACTTACAGCCGGGTCAGAGCCGTTGGGTAGGAATACCGGCCGGTAGTACCGATATGGAGATAACCATAGAATGCGACCGTTTGGTAAGCGGCCAAAAAATCGAATTTGACGCCGATGTAAAAGGCGAATAATGAGGGTGAATGCCGGATAATGGCAATAACCGTTTATGCTTGCCGAGAGTTATACTTACTATTAATCCTTAATTTAATCCAAATGAAAAAGTTTTTATTGTTATCATTATTTTTGTCAGCTCTGTATGTGAGGGCGGCGGTTGTTCCGGTTTCGGGAACGGAAACTATTGCCGACGCTGTCTCTTCGGCAGTGGCAGGCGATATCATCGAGTTATCCGAAGCTGTTACCTATGTAGGAAATGTCACGATAGATAAGTCCCTTACTCTACGTGCTGCCGAGGGGTTGGAGTCGGCTCCGATCATTCAAGGAAAGCTTTCGATAAAAGACGGGGCTACCATTCGGGGAATCGTTTTTGATGGAGCCTCCGAAGTTGCTGATGCAATTCGAATCGATGATACGGTCACCGGAGCTCCCGTGGTTATATCCGGTTGTACGGTACGTAATTATACCAATCGTTTTGTCTATGTTTCTTTGTCCGGTAAAATAGAATCGTTGACGATCGACGATTGTATATTTATAGGGGCGGACAACAGTACGACAAACAAAGCGATTTATGCTTCTAGCGCTCATACGCAGGTCGAAACTCTTTCCGTTACTAATTCTACATTCCTTAATTTTAATACAGGGAGCAATTATTTCTTCCGTATAAATTGTGGCGAAGAACTAGTCTTGATGCCGGTTGTATTGATCGACCATTGTACTTTCTATAACTGCTATGACCGTCGTGGCGTATATCTGTATAATGCAGGCCGTTCGACGATAAAAAATTGTATTTCGGCATTTTCGGAAAGAAGAGACGATACCAAGAGCTTTACGGCCTACGGAGATGAAAGCATTGTAAAGAACGTTATCTCCTATAACGTGGATTTGTATGGAAGTGCACCGAAAGAGAATATTATATCTAAGAATCCTCTGTTTGTAGATGCAGAGAATGGAAACTTCCAGCTGTACAAAGATTCTCCGGCTGTGGGAGCCGGTGATGACGGTAGCGATTTGGGCGACCCGCGCTGGGGCGTTTCTACTGAAAACGCACCGGTAGGCGAATTGCCTTATGAGTGTTTCAAAAAACCATACAGTATGTCCCCGACAACCCATTCGGTGCGTATTCTTTGGCAGACGTTGGATTCTAATCCGTCTGGTACGGTTTATTATGGGAAAACACCCGATTTGGGACAAAAGCTCACAGCCGAGACTGGTTGGAATGTGGACGGCGAGGGATTTGTGCACGTCATCGAATTGACGGGACTCGAACCTTTTACAGAATATTATTATCAGGTGGGGGACGAAAGTCGTCGTTATGAAACGATTTGTACGGCGAAAACAGCCCCAGAGAAAGGAACCGATTTCCGTTTGGTCGCGTTCAGCGATGTACATGATAACGATGAAAAGATTTGGCAGAACTCGGCTCCGATTATGTTGGGTGTCGATCCCGATATGTGGATTACTATCGGCGATTTGGTAAATAAAGGCGATATGCGCACTTGGAACTCGGCATTTTTTATTCCCGGAGAATCCATGCTTACAGCGAAGACTCTTACTTCCGTTATCGGTAATCATGAAACGATGGATAAATCCGATGAAAACGGCCCTACTACTTATTACGATTATTTTTCTGTCCCATCTCATGGATATATCGATACCGATGAACGGATAGACCCGAGAGGAGAGTCCTATTTCGCTATGGACTACGGCGATGTGAAAATTATCGGTTGTAACTGGAATGAAGGTAAAGACGATCCTTCGTTTGCCACTGGTTCGAAACAGTTGACTTGGTTGGACGAACAATTAACGAATGCCGATTCGAAATGGATATTTATTTTTGCGCATGTCAATGTCTATTCAACCAGTTATCATGGGCAGTGGTCGGCCAGCCAAAAGGAATATATAGCGCCGTTGTTGGAGAAACACGCATTGGCGGGTAAGCATATTCTTGTCTTTGGTGGTGACGAACATAATTTCGAGCATCTGTATAAAGCGGGCGTGCACTATCTTCGTCCGGGTGCGATGAACGGGAGCAACCGGGATCAATATAACATGGTGGATAAACCGTATAGTTTGATGTTTAATAAGATTGCCGGATTCTCTACGATCGATGTGTCGGAGAATGGTGAAAAGGTCAAATTGATTGCTCGCGACAGAGACGGGAATGAATTTTATTCGTATGAATTTACTCGTTCGGGAGGTTTAAAGCCGAGTTTATATATTACGGAACCGAACGGAAATAACGACCCGGTGACCGATAGTTTTAAAATCAAATGGTCCTGTTTCGATCCTCAGGGTACGGCAAAAATCAATTTGTATTATTCTTTGGACAGTATTAATGGAACTTCTATTGTAACAGGGGTATCCAGCGATGTACAGGCAATAGACTCGTACGATTGGAATGTACGCAATTTACAACCGAAAGGAGATTATTGGATTTATGGAACTATCGACGATGGAGTGAATACTCCCGTAAGGGCTTATGCCAAAGGTAAGGTGTCGGTTGTATGGGATACTACGCCTCCTCCTGCACCGAGTGAATTTACAGGAAATTTTGTCGATGGGAGAATTACGCTTTCTTGGAAAAATCCGGTTTATGAAATACCGGTGAACATCACGGTGGACGATTTCGAGAATGGAATAACTTCGGTCGAAGGTGTAGGCGATAGCGGTGGTAGAGGATCTCTTGAAGAGGTAGACGGTTATGAGGGAAAGGCTCTTCAAATGACTTATGATATCGACAAGGCATGGGGTGAATATGCGGCGGTTCTCGCTTTTGAAAAGGCACGAGATTTTTCTGATTCTCCTTATTTGGAGTTTTGGTATAAGGGAGATGGGTCGAGCCGGACATTGCGTCTTATTGTAAAAGAAGATAACGACTTGGACGGTAATGCCGATGACTGGTGGTATAACGAAACGTTACCGTTGAATTCGACCGAATGGAAAAAAGCGAAAATAGATATTCGCACTTTCCAAGCGTTCGATTGGCATCCGAATACGAGTAAGAAATGTGATGCTTTGCGAGTGATCTCATTGGATTTCGTCGTTCCCAGTAGTGCACCGTGCAGCGGTGGAGTGTTGGCTCTCGACGATATTGCTATGACAGGACTTATTAACCCGGCTCCCGATTTTGAGGCGACGACTATTGTCCGCCGTAATGACCGGTTCGCTGCTGATGAAACGGACGGCGAGGTTGTTTATGATGGAGAGGGCGAGTGCTATACGGATTCCGAGTTAGAAAAAGCGACTTACTATTATGCTGCTTTTTCGCGCGATGATTTGAAAAACTATTCGGCATTTACCGAGGCGGCTACTTGGAAATATACGGTGACGACGGGTGTTGACGGTAATAAGAGAGTAGATTTTACGGTTGCTCCCAATCCAGTTCGCGAATATGTAACCGTAATTTTTCCCGGAGATAGCGTATCGGAACTCTCGGTCATAAATTCACAAGGGGAAATTGTTATGAGAGAAAAGCTTAAAGAATCGGTTACTTCTTTGCCTGTTGAGGGGTTGTCCCCCGGAATTTATTTGGTTTCCGTGAAATCGTCGGGGCAGATATATAATCGGAAAATTGTCGTGGAGTAGTGTTAATAAGAAATGAAGTCCGGCAGAAAAATCGAGAATCGGTTTCTGCCGGACTTTTTTATTTTGAATGACGTAATGAAGTTTTTTCCAACTTTTAAATCGTTATAATGATAGTCTGGTTAGAGATGTAATTACGAAAATCAACGGTATAGACCGAAGTTGGGGTCTTCATTACAATAGTTTATACGCTGTTGAATCCACGCTTTGAGCTTATCGAAGTTTTCTCGGAAGTCGAAAGAGCTTTCGCTTAATCTCCAATCCACGCTGTAATCGGCAGGCCAAAGCACTCCGTTCTCTTTGGCCGAAGGTTCTATGAGGGTAGCGTATTCTTCCATATAGGCTTTCAATTCGGGATAACCATCTTTGACAAAAGCATTCCACTTTTGTTGATATAGCGTGCGTATCTCTTCATTGCTCAGCAAGGCTTTGATGAAAGTGTAGCCGCCACAGTCTCCGTTGTTGTCGACCATAGGAGTATTGGCAGGAGCACCTTCTCTTCCGTCGAATGTAAATGCCCAGTCGAAGTCCCATACCGGGCCGAATTTGTAGACTCCATCGAGTGAATCTTTATAAAGTTTGAAACTTTTCGGATGCTCCATTTCATGATTGGAAGATAGGGAGTTGACCATGAAGAAATTAACGACCGATTCAAGGTCGATATATTCTTTTAAACTACCTTTCGAGGGTGTTGTCATCACAGCGGTGAGCATGGCTGAGAAATCGTTTTTCCATGTATTGAAGTACTCATCGGCCGTAAGTCCGAGAGCAGGAGCTATTTCGGTCAGATCGGGATCGGCGATCATTACGGGCAGAGTGCCTTGGGAATTGTTCCCGTTTTGAATTGCGGTATGAGAATAGAGGTTGTAAGCGAATCTGTAATCTTCGTCGTAGTTCGAGTCTATTTCGAATAACATTCCTTTTTCTTCATCGATATCGACGCTGCCACTGCCGATTCCTGTTTTCTCTGTGAGCATATATTGACCTTTGCAGATACCGTTGAAATAAACCTTTACCGGCACACAATGGTTGGCAAAAGGCATTTCGAGGTAATTGGCAAGCCAAAGAGCTACGGTATTGCGCATAAGAGAGCAGTCGATGTAGTTGGCTATCAACGCGAATGATTTTGCTTTCTTCATGCCGCAGACCGCAGTTTTCTTATTCATTTTGAAACGATAGGGTTTCTTTTTCATGTTCCATGTGGAGTTGCCTCGACCGCGAAATACTACTTCCTGTTCGGGCAGGTCGTCGTACATTCCGTTCCCGTCCATGCGCAGTATGGCCGGGTGTTCGTCGCTCTTGCTGCCGATAAGTTCTGTCCACTCGGGGTAATCGGTTAGATTCACGTGAAATTCGGGAATCCCTATGGGACGAACTACAACGCTGTCGATGGCTTCTATGTCGATAATGGTCGCATTGCCTTTGGCATCGGTCACTTGCATTTTGTTGTACCCCGAAGAGGGTGATCCCTGATAGGTTATTTCTTGCACGTTGTTGAACGTGTTGAATTGGTTATCGTTGCGGAACACGTGGAAATGTTCGTGTTGAGCCATTGCAGAACCGCTTATGAGAACGGCTGCGGTGAGAAGTAGAATTTTTTTCATTTTGCAACCGCTATTTTAAGTGTGTTTTTATTATAAGTCAATACATATATGCCTTTGGGCAGTTCGGAGATAGAGAACTCGTAATCGCCCTCGGCACGACTACTTTTAACTATTCGTCCGTCGATGGAACAAAGAGTGACCGTGGAACCCTCGGGTAAGTTGCTGAGAATGATTCTGTCGGAGTTGAGTATGCAATTTGTTCCGCTTGCGGTCGGCGATTCTATTCCGGTCCACACGTCATCGCTGCCTGCACTTGTAGAGAATGTCCAGTTTTTTATGTCGATGACAGGCAGGACTATGTCACCTTTGGTGCAAGTGATTACTAGATTTCCTTCGGCGACCGTTGTTTTCATATCGTCTTCGATGGTTACTTTCATTTCGGAGCCATCTGATTGGTTGACGATAATGCTCTTGTAGGAGGTTGCCGGAAGTGGCTGGGGAATTGTGGCAAAAAGACCCCAAAGAAGAGGTATTACAATCTTTTTCATGGTAAATTAAATTTGTTTAATAAATTTATGGTTACAAAGCTACATGTTTTAATTATGTTAATCAAGAGTTTTTTTGAATTTATATTCAAAAAATAATTTGTTATATCTTGATTTATCGAATAACTTTATAAATTTTTTATTGAATGCAGAGTTATCCCGTAGCCGATGTTGAAACTGACTTTGTCCCGATATTACTATCGGTTAGTATATTCAAAATAACCTCTGTGTTTCTCCATTTGAGGGAATGGAAGTGTTGACGATTATGGTCGAAGGATAGAGATTAAGGTAGTTGGAAAAAAATAAAAAATGAAATCCGGCAGAAAAATCAAGAAAAGACTTCTGCCGGATTTTTGTTATTGCAAATAAGGTAATAAAACGTCTTTCCAGACTAGATAACCATCTCCGAGCAGATGCAGTCCGTCATTCGTATATTGGGGATCGAGTTCGGTCGTTCCCGGAGTCGTCAGATGTGGAAACAGATCGATGTATGTATATTTCTCTATCGGGGCAAGCTCTTCTAATTGCTGGTTTATTTCAATAATTTGGGGCGTTTTTCCCATAATCGTTTTGAATCGTTCGAAAGAGTCGTTCGTGGGTAACAAACTTTGTATGTAAAGTTGATAAATGATGCGCGATGTCGTTGATACCGATCATCAGAAATATTTTTGCCGGTTTCCCTTTGATAATCGGGTCGAGACGATCGTAAACCCCCATCGAAACGTCCGAACTTATTCCTCTGTTTTTGATATTGGGGTTATTGAATAACTCGTGCCATTCGCAACCGTTCGTGATACTGTTTCCTAAAAATACGATATCGTCGCTGTCGATAGGTAACTTCTCGAATAATGTGGCGCGTTGGTAATAAAACTGATTATATTGGTATGCTTCTTGTGCCGACAGGCTCATTACGCATATCGATAGTCCTAAAAGGATAAAAAACGGTTTCATAAATTCGATGTGTTTATGAGTTTGGATTTTCTGCGTGGTAGGCATCGACTGCTTTTTTCACAGAGCCGTGCAGAAGCAATAATCGTTTGGCTTGGTCATAGTCCATGCCCAGTTCTTCCGACACCATGCGCGTACCCCTGTCTACTAGTTTTTGGTTGGAGAGCTGCATATTTACCATACGGTTACCTTTGACCCGTCCCAATTGTATCATGACAGATGTTGTTATCATGTTGAGAATCATTTTTTGCCCGGTTCCCGATTTCATGCGGGAACTCCCCGTGACGTATTCAGGTCCGACAATCATTTCGATCGCCACGTCGGCTTCTTTCGATATGGGGGAATCGGGGTTACTCGATATGGAGCCGGTGAGAATACCGTGCTCTCTTGCCGCATGTAGAGCTCCGATAACATAAGGGGTTGTACCCGATGCCGCGATTCCTATTACCGTGTCTTTTTCGTTGATGTTATGCTCTTTCAGTTCTTCCCAGCCGCGGTTCATGTCGTCTTCGGCGTTTTCGACCGGATTACGTAAAGCTGTATCGCCGCCGGCGATTAGTCCGATGACCAATGTCGGGGGCATACCGAATGTCGGGGGAATTTCCGAAGCGTCGAGTACTCCGAGACGTCCGCTGTTTCCGGCTCCCATATAGAAAATGCGTCCGCCTTGTTTCATGCGGGGAACGATTTGAGATACCAATTTTTCTATTTGAGGAATCGCTTTTTTCACGGCCAAAGCGACTTTCTGGTCTTCGGTATTGATATCTTGCAATATTTCCAATACCGATTTTTTTTCGAGGTTGTCGTAAAGAGACGGTTGTTCGGTTATTTTTACGAATGCCATAATATGCGTTTTTATAAAGTTGAATGAAATTCGACGAGTCCTTCCATAGGACTTTTTATGATTGTTCCCAATTCTATTTGCAGGGCAAGGGCGGCTTCTTCCAAAACTTCTTTGTAATAGTATGCGATAGACCCGATGAAATGTACTTTTACATTTTTGTAGTCATATTGCATGACATTACGGGTGAAGAAGTTTTTGAATCCGTTCAGAACGATTCTGTGGATACAAGGCTCTTCGATATTTTCGATGAGGAACGGCGATACCGATGCCAAAAAACGATTGGGGAAAGGCTTCTTGTATACGTTATCCAAAATTTCTTTTGGCGTGAGATTGTAGCGGTTGAAAAATTTTTCTTTTA